>Ga0116193_1000373_pt1 | contig 43049 bp, 39 predicted proteins | sample AD_UKC115_MetaG_FD_89892 | JGI IMG/M metagenome (GOLD analysis project Ga0116193, IMG submission 89892) | Active sludge microbial communities of municipal wastewater-treating anaerobic digesters from Hong Kong - AD_UKC115_MetaG | ecosystem: Engineered > Bioreactor > Anaerobic > Digestate... | reverse complement strand
CGCTTCATCTTGCCAAAAAGGATTATTTTGTCTGGATTCACTATTTTCAGGATCATCAGAACGCCATGGCGACTGCAGATCACATCAGACGGCAAGGTGGGGCTGCAGAGATTCTCCAGGCTGACTTGACCAAAGAAGAAGCGGTCTTAGAGATGTTCGCTGAATGCTCACAAAAACGAAAATCGTTGGATTTACTGGTGAATAATGCCGCTGTCATACAATCAAAAAGAATTACCGAAACGAAATTTTCCGAATGGAATGAAATCTTTGGCATCAATTTGCGCGCTCCCTGGTTTTGTTCCATTTGTGCTGCCGAATTGATGAAGTCAATGAGCGATGGCGTAATCATTAATATTGCAGATTCCGGTGCGACAAAAAACTGGATAAAGAATGCAGCCTATGGAATCAGCAAGAATGCATTGATAAATTTGACGCAAGTACTTGCAAAAAGTCTTGCGCCGAATATTCGCGTTAATTCCATTTCTCCCGGATTGATTCTTCCTTCTGACGATATGAAACCGGATCAATGGAATTATCTTGTGCGAAAATCGCTACTAAAACGGGATGGGAAAATCGATGATTTATTGCGCGCTCTGGATTTTATTTTAGATTCGCCATATTTAACCGGTGCCGATATCGTTGTCGATGGCGGATATCGATTGGGATCCTGATTATGCAATTCAATCGTGACATCCTCATTAAAATGTTGAAGATTATTCCACTCTGGAAACTGGCTGTCAGTCTAGGTGCGCTTTTTTCGACAGCCGGGCTGATAAAATTTTGGGGATTTCAATCCAATTGGATCTTTTTTTTCTATGTTTTTTTATTTTCATCGTTGACGATTATTCTTGCCCGCTGGCTGCAAATTCGGTTTGCTTTTCTTCGAGAGCGAATTCCTGTCGGACAGGAATTTACAGTTCTGACGTCTCCATGGCGAAGAGGAATTGATTTTAATCCTGAGAATTCAGTGCCGATTTTTAATTTTATTTTGCTGGTGTCTTGCATTGTCCTCATGCTTTTCTATCTTTGGATGATACATCTTGTTAAAAATCGCCTGGTTAACAATATATTTTTCTTACTGGTGTTATTTCTAGTCCTTTTATTTACTTATGCCGGTTCATACCGAAAAATATCATGGATTGAAGAAATTTCTGATGGTCTCCTTACGGTAATCACACCATCCATATGGCTTTCCATACAATTTGAATCTATGGAGCTTCAATTATCCATTTTAAGCTATATGCTGCCGATCCTTTGCCTTTTCTTATCATTTCGTTTCGTTTTCAGCATGATCATGGTGGAAGAAGATGTGCCGTTTTCTCCCGGTTTTTTTGTCACTGCAATTCACAAAAATTCTTTGCGAATCCACCATTTCTTCCCTTTTGCCGCATATGGCATTATCATTTTAACCAATCTCATGGGAGTCCATTGGCGGATTCAATGGCCTCAATTATTGACAATCCCAACGGTGGTTGTGCAAATGGTATTGATTGAGAGAATTCTCACAGGAAAAAAATTTGAGAGAAGATTATTGACTTTTCTATCATTTGCGAATATTATCTTGCTGGAATATTTTCAGATAACTGCTGTTTGGATTAACAATCTATAGCATGAAAAACGAAAATAACAATGATGAATAAAATGCGATAAAAGACTCCTGCTTCGTACGTAAGAGAAATTTTTTTGTAAGAAGAAAAACGCAGTGTAATTTCAAAAATGGAAAATCGTTTGATGATTAAAAGAAAAGATAATCATGTATAAAAACGCTTAGCTTTTTCGAAGAAAGAAAGAAAGTTTGTTGTAGTGGCGCTTTTGCGTAAAACGCAAAAGCGCCATTACAACAAAAATCCTCCCCATATTTTAAATTACTGGTAAAAAACATCTATGATTCATTTAATCATGTACAATAGACATAAAGAAATTCAGTTGTTGCGAAGGAAATGAAGCATGAAAAGAATTGCGAAAATCATCTTTGTTGCGGGAATCGTTGGATTATTCATCTCTGGCTGCCATTTACCAGATCAGAATGTTGATCCCGGAATTTTATATACATTAGCGGCTGAAACGATTCAGGCGGAAAACAACCGGATTGCTTCTTTAACTCCTCCAACTCCGACATCAACCATCACACCGACACCGACGATAACCCCAACAGCCACGAATACACCGACAGCGACGATTGTTCCTTCACCAACCTGGGTAACCCACGCAGCCGGATCAGCGGATATTCTCGTCTTGTATTATAACGATGTTGCTGAAAGCGCTGATGAGGATGCATATTATCAATGGGAAAGTGAGTCTTATGTACGAAAAGCTGAATTTGAACAGCAGGTCCGAGTACTTTATGAATTAGGTTATACCAGTATCGGTCTTTCAGACATGGTGAAGGTTCTATATGAAGGAGGCGAGCTTCCTCCGCGTCCGGTCATGTTTACATTCGATTCAACAAAATTAGGACAATATCGAAATGCTTATCCGATTTTGAAAAAATATGGAATGAAGGGTAATTTGATGCTTTTAGCAGCTCAAATCGATACAAAAAATTGTCTGACGACTGAACAAATCAAAGAAATGATGGCTGCTGGATGGGAAATTGGCAGCAGAGGATATTGGGGAAACGATATTTATCACGATCCATCCAAAACTGGCGAGGAAATTGGAAAGTCCAAACCATTATTGGAGCAAAAATTTGGTGTTGAAGTTCAGGTATTCGCCTATCCTTACGGTCTTCCAGATAATGAAGGGCGCATGGCCAGTGCAGTCAGTTCATATCTTTACAAAGCTGCATTTGGAAAACAACACACAGTAAAACAATCAATAAACAATGTCTTATATCTTGGAAGATATGAAATATTAAAAGGTCTCTCTTATAATGATTTCTTCTCCTATCTGCCATGGCAGGAAGGTACGATTTCACAGGAGACAATGAATTGGACACTGCCCACTCCGACTGTAGATCCAACTGCTTACGCATTGACTGCAGTTGCAAATGTAGAAGCACCAACAACACCTTAGCCGTTTGAACACCGAATATCTGGACAGATCGAATTGCTGATTTCATTCTAAATAGATAAAAAAAAAGCCATCCGTTTATCATGGGATGGCTTTTTTTATGTGATATTTTTCTATTGATTCTGATGCAATTTTTCGATTTTGCTCCATGTATCTCGGAGTGAAACGGTTCGATTGAAGACTGGCAATTCTGCTGTTGTGTCCGGATCAGCAGCGAAGAAACCAACTCTTTCAAATTGAAATTTTTCACCCGAATTTACCGTAGCGAGACACGGTTCAACATAACCGTTCAGGATGGTCAGAGAATCCGGATTAATACAGCTCAGGAATCCATCTTCGCCATCTTCCGGATTTTCCTCCAGGAACAGCCGATCATAAAGTCTGAATTCAGCTTTTTTGGCATACGCTTCTGAAAGCCAATGAATCGTCGCTTTTACTTTCCTTCCATCATTGGATTTACCGCCATATGAATCAGGATCATAAGTGCAGTGGACTTCAATGACTTCTCCGTTACTGTTTTTCACAATATCCGTGCATTTGATGTAATACGCATAACGTAATCGAACTTCATTTCCAGGGAACAATCGATAATATTTTGGCGGAGGAGTTTCCCGGAAATCATCCTGATCGATATAAATCACTTTGGAAAATGGAATTTTCCTTGTGCCGGCTTCCGGATCTCCCGGATTATTTTCTGCTTCCAGCTCTTCAACCTGTTGATCTGGGTAATTATCGATGATGACTTTAAGCGGTTTCAGTACTGCCATCCGTCGAAGGGAATGCTGATTAAGATCATCCCTGATAGCAGATTCCAATAATGCGATATCGATAATGCTGAAGTTTTTCGCGATACCTACCCGTTTTATGAAATCTTTGATTGCTTCCGGTGTATAACCACGCCTTCGTAAACCGCATAAAGTCGGCATACGGGGATCATCCCATCCTTTTACGATTCCTTCTTTGACAAGCCTGAGCAATTTCCGCTTGCTGAGAACCGTATAACTTAAATTAAGACGTGCAAATTCAATTTGCCGCGGTTTATATTCCCCTAATTCATCCAGGAACCATTCATATAACGGCCGGTGGTTTTCGTAAGCGAGGTCACAGAGAGAATGTGTAATTCCTTCCATGGAGTCATTTTGACCGTGAGCCCAGTCATACATCGGATAGATACACCATTTATTTCCGGTGCGATGATGGGATGGTTCATGGATAATACGATACATGACTGGATCCCGCATATTCATGTTAGGACTTGCCATGTCAATTTTTGCGCGTAAAACACGTGACCCATCCGGAAATTCCCCATTTTTCATACGATTCAGTAAATCAAGATTTTCTTCAACGCTGCGATTGCGAAAAGGGGATTCTTTCCCTGGTTCAGTTAATGTACCGCGATTTTCTTTGACATCTTCCTGAGATTGATCATCAACGTAGGCTTTCCCTTTTTTAACCAAACGGATCGCCCACTCGTACAGTTTGTCAAAGTAGGAGGATGCAAAAAACTCACGATCTTCCCAATCGAAGCCCAACCAATGGATGTCTTCTTTGATAGAATTTACAAATTCGATATTTTCTTTAGTTGGATTGGTGTCATCAAAGCGCAAATTACACTTTCCGCCATATTCTTCTGCAATTCCAAAACTGATTGTAAGCGCTTTGGCATGTCCTATATGTAGATAGCCATTTGGTTCAGGCGGAAATCGCGTATGAATATTTGTAAAACGGCCGGATTTCAAATCTTCATTAATCGCTTCGCGTATAAAATCAATCGATTTATCTTCATCTTGATTCATAGAATAATCCTTTTGGGCAATTTAGGTTATAAAAAAATTTTTTGTGTTCACTTCCCGTCATAGTACATTACTAAAGAGAACCTTTTTTTGTATTTATCAGCTTTTTCAGTTGGTGAATAACCTTTCAAAACAAGGGCTTTTATCAATAATTCGATCGATCTTCAGAATTTCGAGTTGCTGGTTATTGATAATAGCTTTTTGATTGATTTCACGGGTTCTTTATCCTTTAAAGCAGATTTATTATAAGACAAGCACTCGGTTTTTTCCAGTTATCATCATATCTGGCAGAAATTCTTTCCACATTTCGAATTGATAAATATTTGATAACAATTCGTTGCAATGAAAAACTATGCCACTATGCGGCTCTCAATGAAAAGTTTCGCGACTTTAGGGCTCACTTGGCAATCGATCATTACGATGATGGTATAAACCTCCGATGAAGCAATCTTATTGTATTAATGAAAAAAGACGGCTGGAAAAAACCGTCTTTTTTATTTTCAAGGTATTGTTTCCGGAGAAGGCAGAATTTACTTTTTCAAGAGATCTGACAGTTTATAATCTTTTAATGCTTCCTGTATCCTGTTTCCCACAGCATTCCAAACGTCCAAAGCGATGTCATTTTCTTCAATCGGTTCAGTACTTTCAGATGTTGGAACAGAAAATTGTCCTTCTAATGCATTGAAAATATCATAAATGCTTATTCCCATTCCTTTTGAGCCCAGCTTCAAGCCGCCTTTTGGACCAGGTGTCGCTTTTATTAAGCCGTTTTGCTGTAAAGTATGAGCTATCTGATGCAGGAATGGCAGCGGTATAGCAAGCTGCTCAGAAATTGCAGCGGTGGATTTTGAAGAGTTTTCTTTATCGGATGCCAGCGCTATCATAAGCTGCAATCCGTAATTAAGTCTTCTGCTAACCTTCAACATAGTTCACCTCATAAACACTTTTCTCAGCAATATCTGCTGATTGATTTCCGATAATGAAGAATACTAATCACTATTTATATTAACATTATACACGAATTATATGTTAACTTATTAAGATCAAGTTAGTTTATGATAGTTTAGTAATTCGAAATTAGCGATAACTTTTTGAAAACAGAGCGAAAAATAGTAGTAATGTATTTTTTTTGCACTCTGTGTAAAAAATACATTACTACAAATAAATCTTCCCGAAGATGGTTATTGTTAATGAACTTTTATTAAGGTTTTGGCTTCTTTCCACAAATCTTCCAACTGGTAATAGTCTCTGCGATCCGGAGAAAAAATGTGGACGACAATATCGCCAAAGTCTAATAACACCCATCCTGCGCTGTCTGCGCCTTGTATGCTGCAATGCTGATGATATTCTTCACGAATCTTCTCTGATACTGCTTCGGAAAGACTTTGCAGCATGCGGCTGCTGGTACCTGAGCAAATCACAAAATAATCCGTAAATGAAACTTGCTGACTTACATCCATCAAGATGATATCCTCAGCTTTATGTTCTTCTAAAATATCAACAATTTTTCGGGCAATTGTAATCGTATCCAGAGTATTCTCCTGATTTAAAGTATTAGTTATTTTGAACTGATATTAACATATTTTTAAGATTTTGACTATAGATTGTATGATAAAGCGGACCTTGCGGAGTTAATGTGCTCTCAATTAGTTGAATTTGATCTACAACAAATGGAGGAAAATGAATCTCTTTTACCGTTTGAATCACAGTATCCAGTGATTCGATTGCAATTTCATGACCATTATCAGATAATCTTCCAAGGGTTAGATGCGGTTGAAACGGACGGTTTTCTTTTTCAAAGCCTTGATCAAAAGCCAACTTTTCAAGATCATTCTGTAGTCTACAAAGTGCATCGGGAGGTTGAATTCCGATCCATAATACACGCGGTGTTCTTTTGTTGGGGAAAACGCCTGAATCTTTCAATTGAATTTTAAAAGAATCATGGCTTAGGCCGGATTTTTGAACAATTTCTTTCACTAATTGAACTTTGCGAATTGGCACTTCACCTAAAAATTTCAGTGTAATATGAAGATTGTTTTCCGAAATCCAGCGAATATCCGGCATTTTGACAACCGGATTTTGAAGAACATTTTTTACAATGATCTCTTTACTCGTTTTAGAAATTGGAACTGCAATAAACAGACGCGGCATTTTTTTCTTTCTCTGAATAATCTGTAATGATCCGTCAGAATCGTCCGGAACAATCTAATTTAACCACATTTCTAATGTTTTTACTGCCATTCGAAAAATGAAAAGATTTCTTCGTTATTCTTATTGTTTTCCACGAAGCGCAAAAACATCATAACTATAAAGAACACCCCCATATTTTGAACTGATTACTTTCATTATAAGAATTTGAAAAAGAAGAAGGATTCTTTGGATATTCTGTTTTTTTTTGCGATCGATTTGAAAAGTAAGTCTGTTTTTCAAATTAATGAAAATTGACTGTTGCGGTTTATATTTCCGTTTATAATTCTATGGCAAATAAATTAAATAGATAATTCTCAAAGGGGAGCGATCGCTATGCAAAAAGAAATGAGCGGAAATCAAATACGGCAACAATTTATTGATTTTTTTGTTAATAAAGGACATACAGCCGTGCGTTCCGCATCTTTGGTTCCTGCCGGTGATAAAACACTGTTATTCACGAATGCGGGCATGGTTCAATTTAAAGATATTTTTCTTGGAACTGATAAACGTTCTTATACACGTGCTTGCGACAGTCAAAAATGTATGCGCGTTGCCGGAAAGCATAATGATCTGGATGATGTCGGTAGAGATGACAGCCATCATACTTTTTTTGAAATGCTCGGTAACTGGTCATTTGGGGATTATTACAAGGAAGAGGCAATTTCCTGGGCATGGGAGCTGTTGACAGAAGTCTGGAAACTGGATAAGGACAAGCTTTGGACAACTTGTTTTCAGGATGATCGAGGAGAAATTCAACCGGATTCCGAAGCTTATGAGATTTGGAAAAAACAACCCGGAATCAATCCGGAACATGTGTTGTTTTTTGGACGTAAAGAGAATTTTTGGGAAATGGCTGATACTGGCCCTTGTGGTCCGTGTAGTGAAATCCATATCGATTTAGGTCCCGAACGATGCAACAAAAAAAACGTACCAGGTCATATCTGTCGCGTAAATGGTGACTGCAGCCGTTATATGGAATTGTGGAATCTTGTCTTTATTCAATACAATCGCCTAAATGCAGAAACGCTGGTTCCTTTGTCACAACAATTTGTTGATACCGGAATGGGTTTTGAACGAATCGTTTCGGTGCTGCAGAAGACTGATTCCAACTATAAAACCGATCTGTTTTCGAAGATGATGTCGACCATTCGACAAATTGCCGGAACGAATTTAGAACAAATGTATCAAAATTTTACTCCGTATCGCGTTATTGCCGATCATGCAAGAGCAGCGTCCTTTCTGATTGCTGACGGAGTAGTTCCTGGGAATATCGGGAGGAATTATGTTTGCCGCATGATCATACGAAGAGCTGTGCGATTTGGTCAGCAAATCGGGATCAAAAAACCATTCATGGACAAAGTCGCAGAAAGTGTGATTGAAAGTTATAAAGATGCATATCCTGAACTTGCACAAATGAGGTCATCGATCCTCAATGCGATTTCCTGGGAAGAAAACCGATTTAACAAAACACTGGATAACGGAATCGCTCAGTTGAATGAAATTATCGCTCTGATGAAAGAGAATCGTCAAACGATTGTCGATGGAGAGACTTGCTTCGACCTTTATTCAACTCACGGCCTGCCGCTTGAGATTACCTTTGACATCGTTCGCGAATATGGATTTGATGTCGATCGTAATGGATTCCAAAAAGCTGCTGAAACACATCGAATTGTTTCAGGCGGCGGAAAAGCCATGGGTCAGATGGGCGGAGAGGATGCTGATATTTATGCCATGTATTTGGATCATTTGAAAGATCAAGGTTTGCTCACTTCAGACGGTGTCCGATATAACCCGTACGATCATCACCCGATACCATCGAAATTAATATTATTGATCCATGATAAAGAAAATGTTTCCGAAATCAATGAAGGTGATGAAGCTGAAGTGATAACTGACACTACAAATTTTTATCTGGAAATGGGCGGACAGGTTAGTGATACGGGAACAATTCAAGGAATTGGAAGTGATTTTCTGTTTGAAGTGACCAGTATTCGACGTCCGTGTGCCGGTCTAATCATCCATCAAGGTAGAGTTCTAAAAGGAAATGCAAAAACTGGCAGTGAGGTCATGGTTGCTGTTGACGGAAATCGGCGGCATGATATCATGCGTAATCACACGGCTACCCATCTGTTGCATGCTGCTTTACATCAGGTGATTGGAAACCAGGCCAGACAAGCCGGTTCACTGGTTGCTCCAGACCGTCTGCGTTTTGATTTCAACAGTAATCAGGCTCTGACATCAGAACAAATCGCCGAAATCGAAGATATTGTCAATCAGAAGATATTGGATGCAATTCCAGTTACTACTCAGATTGAAAATCTGGATGATGCGATTCAAGAAGGTGTGACGGCATTATTTAATGAAAAATATGGCAATGAAGTTCGGGTTGTGCGGATCGGATTGGATCAAGATGATGTTATCTCTGCCGAGCTTTGTGGCGGTACTCATGTTTCAAATACCAGTGAGATCGGATTGTTTATGATTTTGAGCGAAAGCAGCGTAGCAACTGGTATCCGCAGAATTGAAGCGGTATCCGGAACGGTTGCAAATGTTCTATCGCGAAAGAAGATATCCGAATTACGCGAAATGTCTGCAATTCTCAATGTACCGATGGATGGTGTGTTAGATCGGGTGGATGAACTTCAGGATCAGAATCATAAAGCGCAAAAAGAAATTACGGATCTTCGTAATGAAATTGCATTAAAAGATTTTTCTGAGAAAATGAATCAAGTTCAGAAAATACAAGATATCAATTTCCTGGGAATTCATATACCGGATGTAAATCCAGATACGCTCCGGATGATGGCTGACAAGTTCCGGGACGAGAATGAAAATGCGGTAGCTATTTTTAGTACGATTTCTGATGAGAAGGTTGTATTAATTGCCACAGTGAAAGAATCCGTGATCAAACGGGGAATAAAAGCGGGTGATATTGTTTCCAGTGCATCTTCGGTTGTTGGTGGAAAAGGTGGCGGAAGACCCACCATGGCTCAAGGCGGAGGAAAAGAGATAGACAAGATTCCGGAAGCTCTGAAAGCTGCTGAAGCATATGTGAAGGGAAAAATCAACTAAGGGGAAAAAGGCCGCTCATAAAAAATGAGCGGCTTTTTATGACAGGCTGATTGATATTCACTGTAATTCGAAATTGGGAAAAAAATTAGCGAAAAGATAAAAAAAGAGTATTGTTGTTGCGCTTCAAGCGCATCAACAATACTCCATTCTTCTTATTTTTCGTATCACAGTGCTCTATTCAGCGATGATTTGCCATAAAATACAACGCAATGACACCTGGGCCAGTGTGTGATCCAATGACCGGACCGACATAATTCACTACGAATTCTTTTGTCCTTAAATTTTGTTGAATCATATCCATCAATTTTTCTACTTCTTCGATACAATCTCCATGGCTGATGAATACTCTTTGATCCGCTGGATCAACTGCCATATCTCTCATTTTTTCAAACAGCCTTTTTATGGCTTTATTTCTGCCAAGGATTTTTTCTCTTGGAATCAATCTTCCAAGGTCATCCATATTCATGACAGGTTTCACATTAAGGACACTACCAAACCAGGCTGCTCCTGCAGAAACTCTTCCGCCTCGCTGCAGAAAAAACAAATCATCGACAGTAAACCAATGATTCAATTTCAACTTGTTCGATTCAAGCCAATTTGCAACTTCTTCCAGACTCTTTCCAGAATCTCGTAATCGTACAGCCTGGTCTACCAAGTAACCTAAACCCATAGAAGCTGACAATGAATCAATTGTGATAATTCTGCAGTCAGGATATGTATTTCCAAGAATTTCTTTTGCTCTACGACCACTTTCCAGCGTCCCGGACAATGCGCTGGAAAAGCCGATATATAAAATATCTTTGTTCTGTGACAGCGCTTTTTTGTATAACTCCACAAAAACTTCCGGATTTGCCTGACTGGTTTTTGACATACTGCCATTACGCAGACGGTTGTAGAATTCTTTTGCGGGAAAAGAATTTGGCGCCGGTTGTCCATCAATTGTGAAGGATAAATTCGCAATGTGAAAATCAGTATAAGAAGCGGTTAAGGATTCTGGTAAGTCGCAGCAAGAATCTGTAACAATATGAAATGACATAAATCCTCCGATTATTGAATCGTTATAACCTGGACCCATTCTTTCGAAACAGGCTCCTAAAAATTATAAGCGAAAATATGAATCTTTTCTTGATCAATCAAGAATTTGCAGTAATTCAAAAATTTGACTAATTTTCCGAATTACTCGGGAAAAACTTGTTGTTGGGATGTTTTTGCACCAACCGTAAAAACATCCCAACAAAAATGAATCTCATCATGTTTCAAATTACCGGAAAAATCACAGTACTTTGGGAAATGCGGGAATGGTTTGTGTTGTATAGAGTATCGATTAATTTTCAAAAAAGAGGGGTAAAAATCGATTAGAATCAATGTAGCCAATTACATGGAGATTGTCATGACCGATGCGCAAATTGTTTTAACGAATGATGACGGTATAGATTCGCCAGGATTGTGGGCGATTGCAGAGAAACTGGCACTTTTAGGCGATCTTTGGATTGTTGCTCCAAATATTCAATATTCAGGCGCCGGCCGCTGCTATTTTCGCGAATCAGAGGGAATTATTCAGGAACGTGAAAACAAAGTATCTGGATCGAATATTCGGGCATTTGCAGTGAGCGGTTCGCCCGCACAGTCTGTTTTTCATGCAATTCATGAAATTCTGCCCAAGACGCCGGATTTGATCGTCAGTGGGATTAATTATGGGGAAAACTTGGGGAATATCGTAACCAGCTCCGGAACTATCGGAGCAGCTATTGAAGCCGGCGGTTATGGTATTAAATCTGTGGCTATTTCACTGGAAATCTTACCGGAGATTGGTTATCTCAATTATTCAGAGAATGTGGATTTCAGTGCTGCTGCATATTTCGGTCATAAATTTGCTGGGAAAATCCTTGAAAATGGACTGCCGGACGGTGTGGATATCCTGAAAATTGATGTTCCTCGAACTGCCACAACTGCAACACCATGGCGATTAACCCGCGTATCCAGAAACAGCGAAATGAGCAAAAAAGTAAACCGGGTTTCGTTTGACCAGCCGGCACATATTGACTGGTTCCCTTGTTTCAACAACGATTTAATTGAACATGACTCAGATATTCAAGCGGTTTGTAATGAGTCGATTGTTTCAGTTAGCCCGATGACGATTGATTTGACTGCAAAAAATGATTTCTCGGTTATTATGTCTTATCTTCAATAAAAAATTATGAGAAAAGAACAATCTTCCTGTTTAATGGCGATTTGAAATGGGAAAAGGATTACTTGCCATCGCGTTATTTTGGAATCTGTGTAAAAACAATGCGATAACAAGTTTTGTTTCTTAGTTTTATCCAATTTTCAAATTGCTGATAGATCTTGACTGATAAAGATTGTTCTTTATTAAGTTCATTCCCAATCAGAAAGGACACTTATTAATAGTGATCCTTTTTTGGTGGACATTGGTTTAAACGATCTTATTTCTTACATAACCGCTCAGATAGTCCATTAATGAGACGACGACCGCGATTGCAATCATCTGCACTGAAGCGGCGCGGTAATTCAGCAGGTTGATGTTTTGCTGTAAGAGGAATCCAATACCTCCGCCGCCTGCAAAACCGATGATCGTTGACATGCGGACATTTTGATCCCAGCGATAGAGCGTAAATGCGATGTAAGGTGGAATGATTTGAGGAATTACAGCATAAACAACTTGCTGAACAAGATTTGCACCGGTTGCCTGAATGGCTTCTAAAGGTCCTTCGGATATATTTTCAACCTGTTCTGAATACATCTTGCCCAAAGCTGCGATCGTATGCAGCGCCAATGCGAGCGATCCGGCAAAAGGACCAATTCCTACCCAAACGACGAACACAATGACCATCACCAGTGATTCAATCGATCTGAGAATATTGAAAACAGATCGTGTAATAATATAAATCACATTCCCGATTTTAATTTCATAATTTGGTTGAAAGATTAATCCCAACATCAATCCGACCAAGCCGCCAATCATTCCTGTATATAGATTAATTTCTCGAATATTTTTAAATTCATACAAGAAATTTAATGCATTTATGATCAGCAGACACAATCCCGCATATGCTGCGACAGATAGAACTACCGATATGATTTTTTTCATCCAGATCGGTGGTGCAGCGAGAATGCTTTTACTGATTTTACTGCCAAGACTAACTGCGATGAATGATGCCGCGATTCCAACTCCTACGGGAAGAATCATTTCCAGAATTTCTCCCATATCACGAATGAATTCACCAATAAAAGCGAATGTTCCTAATGATTTTGTCAGTGAATCACCTGCAAGAATGAAGACTTTCGAAAGCAGAATGCAAAAAACCACGACTGTAATGGCGGCTGTAGATTTTGATAATATAGATCGAAAATTATATGAAGTATGTTCTCCGGGAATTTTCTGATTGGAAAAAAGCTGTCGAAGCAGTAGAAATATAATGACGGCAAGCAGAATGCATCCGATCACAACGAAAATCGGTGAAATCGTCAGAGTTGAAATCCAGCGAATTATGATTTGAACAATCTTAAGACCGATATAAAACCCGATCGGGAACAAAATGAGTGTCAGAGAAACGCTTATAAACTCAGTCTTCAAACGTTCCATCAGGTTTTTTGCAGCAAAAAAGCTGAGTGGGAGTGCAAAAATACAGCCTACGGTTGTGGATAACAATGCAAGGAACAGGGTTTCGACGATCTTATCCCAGGTGTCTTTTAGGGTTCCCGAAATTTTTAAATTGCCAGCATACACAGAAGTTTTAACTTGTATGGTCTGAGGTTGATCCGATTTACGATTCTTAGGTATTTTTGTCTCGAGAATGAAATGACCGTTTTCATCTGTATTGGCTTGTCCTAAAGTCAGTTTTACTCCATTCGGAGGAATAAATTGAACGAAAATCTGTTCTGATACTTCAAAATTAAATCCTTCGATCGTAATCGCATCTCCGGGGTTTGCACAATAAGTACTCAGTGTCAAGTACGGATCAGAAGTGGTTGGATCCATAGCGATGCCAGTAAAAGCATTTTCTGAACAAGGTGCGAGAATTTTCGTCTGGATCAATGTATCGACTGTATCATATGTAAAAAGATCCGGTTGGACCAATGCACGTATGATCCTGATCAATTGTTTTTGACGAATTTCGGATTTTGTCTCTTCAAGATTTACTTTTGTAACTGAAAAGCCGATTGCATAAAGAATGATTAAACCAATAATGATAAAGGCTACTTTTATCGAATGAAGAAACGGGGATTTTGATTTTTTTTTCATCGTCTTATCCCACCCTCTCTGCATCACGCCCGTAAATTTCTTTAAATTTCACATCATCGATTTCACTTGGTAAACCATCAAAAACCACATAGCCATTGTTAAGCGCAATTACTCTGTCTGCATATCGATGTACCAGATCTAAAAAGTGCAGGCTGCAGATCACTGTAACGCCTAATTCTTTATTGATTTTATCCAGATATTGCATGATAGAATGTGCCAGAACCGGATCAAGTGATGCAACTGGTTCGTCAGCAAGCATAATTTCCGGATTTTGCATCATAGCTCTGGCAATGCTGACGCGTTGTTGCTGCCCGCCGCTGAGTTCATCGGCTCTTTGAAAAGCTTTGTCTGCGATACCGACGCGTTCCAACTGCTTCATAGCATCAAGATAATCTTGTTTTGAGAACCGATTCAAAAAGCTCCAGGCAGGGTTGATGTATCCGAGTCTGCCGGAAAGGACGTTGGTTAAAACTGTTGAGCGAAGTACCAAATTAAAGCTTTGGAAAACCATTCCGATCTTTCTTCGGTATAATCGCATTTCATTTTCCGGAAGTGCAGCTAAATCGATTCCATTCCATATAATTTGGCCTTTTGTCGGTTCAATCAGCCGATTAATACAACGCAGCAGCGTTGATTTTCCGGAACCGCTGAGACCGATGACTGCAAGAAACTGACCTTTGGGTACATTAAAGGTAACTGCTTTTAATGCCTGTGTGCCGCCGGGATATATTTTTGATAGTTCATTGATTTCCAGCATTATGAATCCTTGTCGATGTGGTATTTAGGGATTTCGGATTACAAAACTTTTTTGTAAAATAAAAACATCATGGCTGAGGTTATCAATCTCCATGTGATTCCAGAGAATCATCATAAATTGTATAATCGTACTGGAAAAATGGAATCATAATTCTGTTCAGTCATTCGAAATTCGGAAACGATTTTTGAGTTGTTTTTGCATTTCATGCAAAAACAACTCAAAAACATTACTCATTAGTTCAATTCGGATCGCTGGATCCTGACGCTTGATTTATGAAAACGGGCAACTAACATGTTGCCCGTTTTTTTCAATATTAGTTACTTTTGCGAAAATCATCCAATGTTTCACCTAATTCTGCGACCATCTGGCGGACGATATCATAATTGGTATCATCTGTTCTCTCCAACCCTGTCCAGTCGTAAAAATCAGGATTTCCGATTGATTCTGCCCATTCGGGGGTATCCGCAAATGCAATCAGCGCTTCTTCAATTTTTGCTCGGATATCTGCCGGGAAATCAGGCCCAAAGGATAGTGTGTCGTTTGGAATGGCTTCACTCAAAGCTATTATTTTTACTTTTTGGACGACATCTGGTGCTTCCTCTCGTATATTCGCTCGAGCATCTTTCACAAGATATCCTCCGCAATCGATATTTTTCTTATCTTCAGTGAGAACACACGAATCAATTAAATCTTCCGGAATATCAGGAGGATCACCATATTTCCAGGGTGACACACCTTCCGGTGTTCGAAACGCGCTGTAAAATACCGTTGCGAAATCAGCTTCGCCATTATAAACAGCCTTTACAGCCTGGTTATGACCGCCAGCCTGGACTTCTTCTCCAACTTTGATGCCGAGTTTTTTAAACATGACGGATGGAACGGTGTATCCGGAGGTTGATGCTGCATCCGGGAAAGCCCATTTTTTTCCGGCGAGGTCTTCAATTTTTTCAATGCCGCTATCACGTCGGACGATAAACTCAGACCAATACTCTTTGAATCCGTACCGAAGGGCGGCAAAAGCCACATCGACACCACAAAGTTCACTTCCCAATACATAGGGTTTTGCCGGAATAAATCCCATCGTATTATCCGGACTGGCACACATCTCTTCCACTGTGGCAGCAAATGATGTCGGAACGGAAACTTCAAAGAAATACCCGGTAGCGTCGTGTAACGCTTTTGCCATGATTTCGCCACCGGTGACGATTGTATTGGCTTCAACAGAAGGGACAAATAAGACTTTAATAGGATTTTCCTCAGAACCAATTTCAGCCTGAGCGACAACGGGCAGTATCATGATTAAAGCCATAAAAACTGCAAGGAACATAGAAATTCTTTTCATTTTCACTCCTCTAAAATATTTGCCTTTTTGGAACAAATTGAAAACTGATATCATATCCATCATAGCATAAAAAGGAGGAAAATGAAGAATCAATCTATACAGATTTTCGGAAGGTTTACTTTTATTCACAATTTCAGAGAAATTTCTTCTTAATGATCATCAAAATATCTCAAATTTAAAAAAATACATGCGAAAAAATAAAAGGATGTCCGAATCGGTTCAGTCTTTCACAGAATGAAGACATACTTAATAGTGTAAAAAAAAACCTACTTCTAACGGGCGCGAAACCCGCCCTCAGGCGGGTTTCAGAATCGTAATTACGCGTAAAATTGTCATAAACAGGAGTAGAATATTGGATACAGTTATTAGAAATTAGAAAGACGTTTCTAATAACAAATTGAAATTTAGGAAGGCTTAAAAACAGCAGAAATTGCTTTGTATCATATCAGCGATTCAAAAAGTTGGTTTTCTGTTTGATTTGCTGGTATTAAATAAATTTTCCACTATCATTTTTTGAAATGTGATATTGGAAAACTCTGCAAGAATCGTAAATCAAAAACAAATAATTAAAAAGCAGGCGGATTTTTCCCGTATATATATTCATGTATCGGTATAGAAATCATAGAGCTTGGCTGTATTGTTCGGTGCTTTTTTTCGAATGAACGGATATGGATTTTTTTATGAAAGAAAAATGCATGAATCAAAGAAAGAAATTGTTGAAAACTGTTTGTAATCTCTTTTTATCGATCTCGTTTATTTTGACGAGCGCTTTTATCAATATTACTGATAAATATGTTGTTGATATTCCGGAGGGGATGGTTTATGTGGAAGAGGGAATGTCTACAGTTGGCGCGAAAGATGATGATTTGGACGCAAAATCAGACGCGAAACCGATTCATGAAGTCTACTTGAAATCTTATTATATTGATATCCTTGAAGTTACCAATGAAGCGTATTCAGCCTGTGTTAAAGATGGCAAATGCAGTGAACCACATGAAACGAGCAGTGCAACTCGAGAAAACTATTATGGAAATGCATTGTTTAATCGATATCCCGTTGTCAATGTCACGTGGGAAGATGCAAAAAATTATTGCGAATATGTTGGAAAACGGCTGCCTACTGAAGCGGAGTGGGAAAAAGCAGGGATGGGAACATCCGGATATCGACGCTATTCATGGGGTAACGGGGCACCTCAAACCTATACATTAAATCTTACGAAAATTCCCGGAGATACTGAGATGGGTAATACCTATTGGAAAGGTCAGAGTCCATATGGCATGGTAGATGTAGTCGGGAATGTATCCGAATGGGTTTCTGATTGGTATTCTGAGACCTATTATCAGGAATCAGTTGTTGAAAATCCCTCTGGTCCGGCAGGTGGAACGAAAAAAGTAATTCGCGGCGATTCCTGGAATAGTGATGTCGAAACAATTCATGTCACAAACCGTTTTGCTTTGGAACCTGATCAGTTCAATAATGAAACCGGTTTTCGATGTGCCATGGATGTGAAGGAGCGCGTGTATTACAACACTCCGGAACCGGATCCAACTACTGAGGCTGAAACCAGATATGCGATTGTTAATTCCGGTCATGACGGTGGTGTTTTCCTCCTTCAGGAACCCGGCGTCAATAAGACGATTATTTGTGTAGCTCCGCAAGGCTCTATGCTGGAAATCATTGAGGGACCGGTAGAGATCAATTTCACAAAGTGGTATCATGTACGAACATCCTCTGGCTGGGAAGGTTGGACGATCGAATCCAGTTTGACATTAATGAGTCATTAACTTGTATTTTAAAGAAGCCTTAAAAAAAGGAAAAACTCCAAATGGTGTTGTTTTTACCAGAATAGTAAAAACAGCACCATTACATTATTTATCATTCTCGAATTTTGAATTGCAGGCGATGCGGCGATCATTCAGAACGTGGAAAACCGTCGATTAGAATTCAGCTAAAAGATCAGCCAGGTATTCCGTGATTGTTTCGATCGCTGATATTACTCTGGGGTCGATCGGATGACAGAATTCTATATTATTCACCTGAATTAATAATAAATTCAACTCGCAACCAAGTTCTTTAACCAAAAAACCCGCAAAGACAGACGGCGGCAATGAATGTGTAGAAAAACTCAAATCATCTGTATCCTGAAAATCAGTAAAAACGATCGATCCTGGATTTTTTCCAAACGATCCTGCATCAATTATTAAGACAAAGTCAGGCATGAATTGACGCAATACACCTGTAAAGTTTTCTGGTACCGTACCGCAATCGAAAAGGCAGCGATTGGGGCTGCATGATGATAATGAATGTAGGTGGTCAATTAATTGGCGTATGACCAAAACTCCGGCTGCATCATCCCCGTTCAACTCACTTCCGATACCAAGGATAGCAATTTTTGAGGCTCTTCCTGTTTTGTTTTTAATCTGTTGTAATTTTTCTCGTAATTGTTGATTCCAATGTTCCATTTTTTCTCCAGATGTATATATTAACGTAAAGATTGTAAACTCATGCCGTTGTATTTCAAAGACATCTATATTTGGAACAGTGATTCGAAATTTGCATCGGATTAATTTCCATCAATTATGACATTCGGAATCATCGGTTTCGCTGTTTGTTTCTTCCGAATAAGAGGCATAAAAAACCTGCAGCGCTTGATGGCACAATATGTACCCGATAGCCATGCTGTTCCTCCGCCTTTCGTATAATCCGGTTAACATCCTGTGGCAATTTTATTTAGGGGACTCTTTAAAATAGCTAATGTTATTTTTCCCTTTGTATAGTAAAGTATTTTTCTCTAAAACTTATGATTGCTTTCTCGGATTGACGCCATTCTGGAAATGACCGATTGTCATGTGATCCAAAAAGTAGTAAATCCTGTCATTGCGAGCGTAGCAAAACGATCTTCTGTCACTTTATTAATCATAATCAACGATACACCGATTGTTCACTACCTGTTGGTGAACACCAACTTTCCCTGATCACATTTGAAGAAACTACAAACGTGTTCTTTCTCTATTTTTCGATAAAGCTTCTTCACTCCCCTGCATTGCAGTGTGATTTTCCCATTAATACATAATAAAAACCGAGGAGTCTGATCCCCGGTTTTTTGATTTCCATTGATAAAAATTTGAACAACTATTCAGCTTATTATGCTGTTGGTTCTTCATTTTTTTGTTTTAACAATGAATCGATGTGTTCCTTTTTGCCAAAATACAGCTGAAATCCTTCTTTCGAATCCGAAGCTGATTCCCACATAAGGTTTGTCATATGAAGCGCATCAAACTTGCAATTGAACACACATTGTTTGCAATAAACACATTCTCCAATGTTGTAGGTCATTACAAATTGTTTTGTCTTCCGGTCGATCACTTTGATCTGAATCGTCTCTGCCGGACAATCCCTGGTACACATCATACAGCCGGTACATTTCGCAGCGTTATAATCAAGTCTTCCGTGATACCTTTCAGGCGGAGGGCTGGGTTTTAAAGGATAGGAAATCGTTGCAGTTTTTTTAAACATTGACGACAAAACATCTTGAATCATTCCAATTAGTTTCATCTAACCCTCACTAAAATGATAATTAGAAGTTGCGCAAGCGAAAGTATGGCTCCTGCTTGCCACCACAACCCGACGGTTTGATCAATTCGGAGGCGTGTAAGCGTTGACTGCATCAGAGCAATGACACAGAGCAATACGACCATTTTTATGGAAAAAAGCAGCGGATTCACAATGCCGCCCAGGTAAAAAACTGTGATCAGGGCAAGACCAATGACAAGTTCCACATTTTTTGCGATTTTAAATAGTCCAAATCCTCTGCCTGAATATTCCGATAAAGCGCCGCTGACAATTTCTTGTTCTGCTTCGGGAGCGTCAAACGGAGGAAGCTCCAATTTACCAATCAAGCCTATGATTGCAACAATGAAACCGATCGGTTGTGTGACAATCATCCATGTATGATTGGACGCATAGTCGGCAATACTGCTGATCGTCCATGACTGGGCAACCAATGCTGGCATCAGTAACGCTAACATGAAAGGACCTTCATACGCAAATAACTGGGTCAATGTTCGTGTTGCACCGACAACAGCAAAACGGTTAATTGAGTTGGTTCCAGCCATTCCCAAACATACAGTCATTGCTGAAAGAAGATACATGGCAATAATCAGGTCTCCCCTGATATGCCATGCCGCTTTAAATCCGAAGAATGGAACATATAGCGATGCTGTCATCACACATGCGAAAGCAAAAATCGGCAGCGCCTTGAAAAGCGTTCGGTGAACGCCAATTGGCACAATTTCTTCTTTTGCGAGAAGTTTAAAAATATCCGCAAACGGCTGCAAAAAACGCGGTCCCTGACGATTTTGGAACCGAGCGATCAGTTTTCGGTCAAGCCATTCAAAGAAGAATGAGATCAGGATCAGAAAAAGCCCGGCTGGGAAAATAAACAAAGCGAATAATGGGTGAAGCGCTGTCATGGCTATTTTTCCTCTCTGAGTTGTTCGATGCCGCAATCAGAAACATTGAATCCCTCTTGCATTGCATGATAATTGATGCCATATTTTCTGAGCTGTTCCCATGTCCAGAGCTGAGCATTTTTTTCTTTGCCGACAATATTAACCATGCGGTCATTACAGGAAAAGCATGGATCAATTCCTGCCAGGATCATTGGCATGTCAGCTAATTTATGCCCTTTTGCGACTGCGGATACAATTGTCCCCCAATTACAAAGACTTGCTGTTCGAACTTTGACACGGTCTGGATTTTCTGTGCCATTGGATCGGACAAAATAGAATAATTCACCGCGCGGCGCTTCGACAGAGGACATTGATTCGCCCGCTGGAATTTTTCTTGGAAACTTAACAGATAGCTCTCCTTCAGGTATTTTTTCCAGGACATCCCGGATATACCGAATGGATTCGAAACACTCTTTTAAGCGTACAACAAAACGAGCGTTGAGGTCTCCATGATCGTCTAAAATCATGTTGATCGGATAGATATCAAAGCCGGAATACGGTCGATCAACACGGATATCTCGTGTAATTCCCGCTGATCGGGCAGTCGGTCCGGTGGCTCCGAGCCTGGTCATTTCTTCTTTGCCGAGTGTACCAATATTTACTGTCCTTGCGCGAAACGTTACATCGTCGTTTACTACATCAAGGTAATGTTTTAACCGTTTCTCAAGAAAATCCAGCTTTATGCGTAATTGTTCAGCAAATTCAGGGGTTATGTCTTCTTTTACTCCTCCTGGAATATTGACTGAATAGTTTACGCGATTTCCAAAGAAATTTTCCAGTATGTCCATGACAATTTCTCGGTCTCGCCAGGAATACATGAACATCGCATCAAAGCCGCCTTCATGGGCAGCGACACCAAGCCAAAGTAAATGGCTGTGGAGCCGTTCGATTTCCCCTGCAATTGCGCGAATGACTTTTGCTCTTGGAGGAATTTCTATTCCTGCCAGCGCTTCCGCATTCTGAATAAACGCTGTCCCATGTGCATGGGAACAGATCCCGCAGACACGTTCAACAAGATAAAGAACCTGTGTCCATGTTCTGCTTTCAGCCGCTTTTTCAACCCCACGATGCACATATCCGAGTCGAATCGAGGCATCTACCACAATTTCGCCTTCTACAGTAAATTCGAAATGTCCCGGTTCTTTCAATGCCGGATGCTGGGGACCGATCGGGACAATATATTTTTGGGATTTGTTGGAATCAATCAAATTGTCGGTCATATTATTTGCTCTCTTTCTGCCATTTACCAGCGTCTGTTAATCCGGTAAAAGATTTTAGCATGGGATAAACGCCATCCGGCCAATCTTCAGGCAGCAGAAGTTTAGATTTATCGGGTGTACCGACGATTTCAATACCAAATAACTCTCGGCATTCCCGTTCATAGACGGTTGCGGATCCGATAATGTCACAGATAGTGTCAACAATCCGATGATCATGAGGCAGAAAAGTACGTATACTGCAGATGGTTGGACCTTCTCCAAAGTGATAGACGAGTCCGATTTGTGGTTTGCCGTCATCACTGGTTGTGTCATATGCCGATATGGTAATGAGATAGCCAAAATGGTGATCATACAGGGCTTTAACAGCTCTTTTTATATCTTGCGGAGCGACATAAACGTCAATCCGGTTCGTTTGATTCTCCGGATAAACCACTTTCTCTGAAATATCGGAGAGATAGGATTCCGCTTCTTTGAGATAGTTCATTATATCTGTCATTGATTCTCTCCCTTGGAAGTGTTTTGGTTTTCTTCAGATACTGAGGATGGTTCCAAACTTGTTTTTTGAGATGGCTCATTTGCAGAGGTCGTTTCAGCTGGTTCAACCGGAATTTCAGGCATCGCAAAGATCGTTGGTCCTCTACTCTCTTTTTTCGAATTTCCAGCTTTGATTTTTGCTAAAAGTGTCGCAACGCCATTAATCATTGCTTCCGGTCGAGGCGGACATCCGGGGACAAAGACATCTACCGGTATCACATCTGCCACACCCCCTTCGACACAATAGCAATCATGGAAAACGCCGCCGCTAATTCCGCAAGATCCCAGCGCAATTACGAATTTAGGCTCGGGCATTTGATTATAAATACGGATGAGGCGATCTTTCGATTGTAATGTTACAGCCCCTGTTACGATCAAGACATCTGCGTGGCGTGGACTGCCCTGCAATTTAATTCCAAGTCTTTCAACGTCATAGCGCGGTGTGACCAACGTTAGTAGTTCAATATCACAACCGTTACAAGATCCGCTGTTGTAATGAATCGCCCATGGGCTGTTGATTCTGGACCAACTGCGGATTTTATCAACAACAGAATCGATGATGCTCTTATCTGACGATTCAGGGTTGATGGTGATTTCTTCAATATTTTCTTCCATAATTTTTCCTCTATAATTCATCGATGCTGCCATTAATCAATAATATATGAAAATGGCGGATTCTGAATTCAAATAATAGATGATTCATTTACATTTCACCGATCCATTACCCCAACATCAACGCGAGCAAGCCAAGCATTAATGCGATCAGATAAACGACAGAAGTCATGCTGAGATTGCTCAAACCTACAACGAGCACACCCAGATGAAGAATTGCAAAGAAGAGAGAAATCAGAAGAAATGGTTTATAACCCGGGACTCCTCTTGATTCAGGTCCGGCTTCGCCACTGCCGTAAAGTGAGCGTTTCTGGTCCAAAGCTGTATCTTCTACCGGCGCTGTGTATTGTCCAAATAACATCAACAGGATTCCCAGCACAATAAAGATCAAGAAAATAACCGGAGTACTCATTAGAATATCCATATTGAGCTCCTATCGAAACATATTCAGCAGTGCTGAAGAGGCACTGCCGGTATAATTTGAAATCAGCATCGGGAAAAGCCCGAGCAACACTACAAAAATTCCTAGCAGAATCAGCGATGCCAGCATTGTGGCTGAACATTTTGAAATTCCTGCCAAAACGGTTTGGGATGGTTGATGGCGGTACATGCGATTAACCAACGGAGCATAGTAGCCGAGAGAAAGCACACTGTTGATTCCTGCAAAAACTATCAAAAACATTGCCCAGGGATTTTTGGATAAAGCTCCACCTGCAAATATCTGCCACTTTGAGATAAAGCCGGCAAGCGGCGGAAGACCACCAAGCGCTAAAACTGCAATACTTAGCAGTAATGCGTACCATGGATATTTCTGTGAAATACCATCCAGATCTTTAACCATCAATGGCGAATGATCTCCTTTTGCCTGTTTCAGATTGAAAACAATCGCTCCGGCGGCGAGAAATGCCAATCCTTTCATCATTGCATGGTTGAATATATGGAAAAAGACGCCATCTGCAGATGCTGTGCTCTCCTGAAAGGTGAGAAAGAATCCGATTCCCAGCGCAATGTAACCCATATGGCTGATTGAAGAAAACGCAAACATCCTTTTAACTTCCGATTGGCGAAGAGCTCCCAGGTTTCCAATCAGCATATTTAACGCGCCAATCAATAAAAAGATGATGCCGAAAGAAGCGGCTGCCGGATTCAGAGCGGAGAGAGAGCGGAGAAGTGCAATAAGCCCTGTCTCGATTACAATACCGGAAAGCATAGCGCTGACACCGGAAGGTGCCTGTGAATGGGCATCTGGAAGCCAGAAATGCATTGGAACAAATGCACATTTTATCCCGTAACCCGTAATAAAGCAGGCTCCTGCAGCAATCATGATTCGTTTTGAAGAAGCAATCAATGCAGGAATATCCTGCATGGATATTTTCCCGGTTGTACCAAAAATCATGGCAATCCCAAGAATGATGAAGATCGATCCTGCGGCACTTTGTGTCAAGTATTTGATACCTGCTTCAAGAGATGTTGCACGGTTTCGGTAAAATGCGACCAGTGAATATGTTGAGACAGCCATCAGCTCAAACCAGATGTAAATATTAAACAAGTCAGTGGAGGTTGAAAGACCAATAATACTGGTGATGAGGATCATCAACAATCCGTAAAACTTTTCTTCACTATGTTCTGCTGCCATATAATCGACAGAAAACAGAATGACTGCCAGTCCGAGAATCAGCACAGTCAACGAGACGAGCATGCTGATACCGTCAAAAACGAGCGTTATATCGCCGATTGTAGTTGTTACTGATTTCCCGTTCAGTATATTGATTGAAGAAAGAATAAAAGGGACAAATGTCGCCGCAATACCTGCAACGCACAGCCATACTGTTTTATTCGGTTTCTCAGTGTCATTCGGCGCAAGGAATCTTCCGACAACATAGACGACTACAGATGAAATCATTGGAGTGAATAATAGCCATAGAATTAAATTGTTTTGCATGATATCACCCCCCGATTCCAAGAACAATAAGGATAAGCACTAAACCGGTCAGGACGCCAAATATATTCCAATTGAGAATTCCGGATTGGAGCTCACGGCTGAATTCGCTGAGATTTTGGATTTTATCAATAATTTTCTCATTGATAATTTCAAATCCAAAACTATTGACAGCACAAGTTTCGAGAACTTTCGGTAATACTGCTTTTGATGGACCAGGTTTATGAAAAATCCATAAAACAATTCCTAAAATGACCATGAAAATTGCCAGATAGGTCAGCGGATCCTTTATGATTGTTGAAAGAAATTTGCCTAAAGATTCTGCTTCAATTTCATGATGTGGAAGTGATTTGCTGAAAGCATTGCTAAAACCACCAAAAGTGAGCCAGGATACTACCGTGCCTGCTGCAAGAACATATAAGGAATATTTCATAAATCTGCCTGGTTCATGAACATGCAGTTCAGATTTTTCTTTTCCAAAAAAGACCATCCAAACACAGCGAATTGAATAAATCGCGGTCAGAATTACTGCGAAAAGCATCAAAATGTACACAGATAACGGCGCTCCGGAATGGATTGCCTCTAAAATTAACTCCTTGGACCAGAAGCCATTAAAAATTGGAATTCCTGCCAAACTGCAAGCTCCGATAATAAAACAAATTGCAACCGGTTTCATTTTTTTGTAAAGATTTCCCATCAGTCTCATATCTCTTGTGCCAACTGAATGAATGACGGCGCCTGCACATAAAAAGAGAAGCGCTTTAAAGATTGCATGAGATAGTAAATGAAATTGACTGGCGGTTACGGAACCGGCTCCGATGGCTGCAAACAAGAACCCAAGCTGACTGACTGTTGAATAAGCCAGAACTCTTTTTAAATCATTTGCAAAAATTGCCATCACAGAGGAGAGTAAAATTGTGATGATTCCAACCCAGAGGACAGTGGTATTCCATCCAGCGACACCCTGAAAAGCAGGAGCGAATCTGCAAAGCAGGTAGACACCGGCATTGACCATTGTCGCGGCATGAATTAAAGCGCTGACTGGTGTTGGCGCTTCCATGGCATCCGGCAGCCATGTGAAGAATGGAAATTGCGAACTCTTTGCTGCAGCGGCTGCAATCAATCCAAATCCGGCAACAGCCAGCGCAGCGGAAGAAATTTCGCCAGCCTGTGCCGCGGCTATGAAGTGTTGAATATCCAGAGAGCCGGTTTGCGAGAAAATCAGCAAAGATCCAAGAAGTAATCCTATCCCTCCGAATTGTGTGATGAAGAGCGCTTTTAATCCGCCGCGCACAGCTTTCGGATCATCATTGTAGAAGGAAATAAGCTGGTAAGAGCAAAGCGCTGTAATTTCCCAGAAGAAGAAGATCAGCATGGCATTGGAAGTGAGTACCAGTCCGGACATTGCTCCGATAAAGAGTAGAATCATACTGTAATATCGTTGGAGGTCTTTTTCCCCATTCATGTAATCCTTAGAAAAGACTACCGCAAGACATCCGATACAATTTGCAATACATGTAAGAATGATTCCCAATGCATCTGCTGAGAAAGCGAGATCACCCATTCCAATTCCAAGCGAATAGGCAGAGATTTGGTCCTGCCCTATTCTAGTCAGCAAAACCAGGCTGAGAACGGCTGAAAAAGCAGAAAAGCTCATCGCCAGTATATGCGTGAGCTTTTCTTGTTCATCCTTCATTAACCAAATAATGACCGCTCCAAACCATGGAAATAAAATGATTAGTGCAATAAGAATAGCTGTCATGGTCTTTACTTTCTAAGAGTCGAAATCGAACGAATATTGCTGGTATTGGTAATTTGGCGTACTTGAATTGCCATTGCCAGACCAATGACAGCAACAATTGTGTCTGCAACGATAATTGTTAAAGCCATGCTTTGAGCGACCTCCATATTGTCAACCAGACATCCGGCAAACAATATTGCCAGCATTGCGCCTTTCACCAACACTTGAAGTGCAACGACAAGTTTAAGCAGATTTCTTGTGATCAGGAGACAATAAAATCCTATACCTAACAAACCTAAGATACAGATAACGATAATATAACTCATTTCTCTCGCTCCTTCTTGAAACGATTTGCAACGGAAGGCGCAATTAGCAGCATGATGCCCAGAATGCCCGTTATAATCAGAGCTGCCTGTAAATACAAATCAACTTTTCGGTCTTCCCAGATCGTATTTGCCAGGATGTCCGCAGGCGTGTTTTCAAAAACGGGAGAAATCCCGCTGATCCAGAGGAAGGCAAGTATGATGAAAGGTATGGTCGCCATTAACAATGCAGCTAAAGGCGGAATGAAAAATTTCGATTCGATTTTTTCATCTCCAATAATACTGATAGCGAAAACGAAGAGCACTGTGACCAATCCGGCACCGACGCTTAACTCGATAACAGCAATACCGGGAGAGCCCATGATATACATTAAGATCGCCGTAAGGCAGCTTGTCGCAGCCAACCAAAGAGCGGCATTCAGCAGCCCTTTGACTCTTGTCGCTTTATGCGCAGAGTAAAGAAGTGCCACTGCGATCAGTGCATAAATAAACGTCATGTGAATCCTCCTATAAAAATAAGATTCAATCTCATAAAAAAATAATTGATAAGAATTCTCTGTATTTATTATAGACAAAAAAATAAAAAAACGGATTACATTTGGTGGTATATTTAGGTGATTAATACATGAAGAATAATTTCACAAAGAAACTCACAAGACAACCAGGAAAAAAACGAAAAGCAATGCAAAAGATCTTGGAACTGGATCGGGTACTGACTGGTAAAATACGGATAAAGGATGAAAATAACAAATTATTTCGCATAGCTGCGTTTCTCTCGCACACAGGAGATTCATGGTTCTGGTGCAGTGGCTTATTCATCATCTGGTTGTTTGCACATGGAACTTTACAGAAAACAGTTGCATTTTGGGGCATTGCCATCGCTGTTACGGCTGTTTTTATCTTTCTCTTGAAACGCATGATTCATCGGAAAAGACCTGAAGGCAACTGGGGTGATATCTATCGGAAAACGGATCCTCATTCTTTTCCTTCCGGTCATGCTGTTCGAGCTGGATTGATTCTTGTTCTGGCAATGAACACCTTTCACTTTCCGTTCATGATATTTTTTATCCTTTGGGCAATACTGATGATTCTTTCCAGAGTGATCACTGGAGTTCATTTTCTATTGGATGTAACGGCTGGTATCTTTCTCGGGCTTCTGATTGGAATTGGATGGATTGCTGTAATGCCATATCTGTTTGAAATGTTCTATTTCCTTTTTGATCGGTCTTTATGGCCGGGAATCCTTGAGAGATTGTTCAATTGATCCATATCTGGAAAATCATATGATTCAACATAACTCCAATAAAATCGTGCGCTATTAAATCGCTCTGAAAGATCAATCTAACAGCGATTCCAAATATGAACAATCTTTTCGGATAGGATGAGATAATATGTTGTTTAGGTTAAGAACAGCAAGAAGGAAAAAAATTTAAAAAAAAGAATGAGATCGGTTCTATAATCTCATTCTTTTCTGAAAAAAGTCATTTGATCTAATTGAAAATTGAAATCAGATCCTGCAAAATTGCATATCCTGTTTCAATTCTTCCAGCTCCTGGACCGATCAAGAATACAGGCCCTAAAAGTTCGGTCTCATATTCAATTGCATTCATCGCTCCCATCACATTAGCCAAGGCGTTTGAATATGGAATCATGACCGGTTTAACAGAAGCAAGTATCTTATTATCAACTTTTTTGACGGAACCGATCAGTTTCCATCTGGAATTCATCTTTTTTGAAGCGAGGATGTCATCCGGTGTGATATCGGTTATACCTTCTCTCTCAATTTCAGAAGGATTAATCGTCTCTCCGAAAATTAATTGAGACAGAATGGCAACCTTACCCGCTGTGTCGAAACCTTCCACATCTCCGGATGGATCCGCTTCCGCATATCCAAATTCCTGTGCTAATAGCAATGCTTCTGCATACGTTGAACCATTTTCCATCTCTGAGAGGATGAAATTTGTTGTTCCGTTGAATATCCCTTGAATCGCATTGACCCCTGATGAACGCAGAATCTCTGTTCCAAGCCGTAATGTGGGTGTGCCGCTCATTACAGTTCCCTCAATCCCAAACTGAACATTATTTTCTCGTGCAAGCGTATGCAACGTTCGATAATGAAGAGCGACAGGACCTTTGTTACTGGTTACCACATGTTTTCCAGAAAGAATCGCTTCCCGTATATGGAGTACTGCGGGTTCACCTGTTTTAAGATTTGTATAACTTAATTCGACAATAGCGTCTGTCTCAGCGTTATGAATCATATTGACTGCATTCCAGTTGGGATGATCTGCATTTGGGATTTCATTAAGAGATGTATGATTGATCAACGCTTCCAGGTTAATTCCTTCCGGATTGTAAGCTGTGCCTTTTTTTAGGTCAACCACTGCTGTTACCAAAAACTCCAATCCAAATTCTTTCATGTAAAAATCCTTCTTTTCTTGTAGGATCTTTACCAAACCATATGCAACATTTCCAAAACCGATTATTCCAATCCTTACTTTTTTCATCACTCTTCTCCTGCATTTTCAGAAGCCAAATTTTCTTCTTGCCAATAATTCACCATTAAAAATCGATCCTCCTGCGGCTCCCATGATGGTATTATGGGACAGAGAAACCATGCGGAAATCAAAGATTGAATCCTCTCGAATCCTTCCAACACTGGTTGACATTCCTCTGCCCAAATTCCTGTCCAGTCGAGGCTGCGGACGGTTATCCGCTTCGTGATAAACAATTCCTCTATCAGGGCAGGATGGCAATCCGATACATATTTCAGGCATTTGGTAATTTTTCAGTACAGAAATGATATTGTCCTTTGATACTTTCTGATTGGTTGAAAAGGAGAGACAAATCGTATGCGCATCAACAACCGCGACTCTGTTTGTGTGAGCAGAAATTACCATTGGATGCAAGCTAATTTCGCCATCTTGATAACTGCCCATGATTTTTGTCGGTTCGTATTCAACTTTCTCTTCTTCTCCTCCGATGTATGGAATTACATTGTCAATGATATCCATCGAAGCAACACCAGGATACCCGGCTCCGGATATAGCCTGCATTGAAAAAACAATCGCTTTCTGAACGCCATATGCCTTGTCGATTGCATTTAATGGTACAACAAACGCGCAGGTTGTGCAATTCGGATTGGTAATGATTCCTCCGCTCCAGCCATAGGTTTTCTGTTGTATATCTAAAATATCCAAATGATTCGCATTGACTTCAGGAACCAGAATCGGTACCAAAGGATCTTTCCGATACGCTGATGCGTTTGAACAAACATAAATACCTTTTCTTGCGAAATCCGGCTCAACATTTTTTGCTATGTCGGCAGGAAGCGCAGAAAAGGCGAAAACTGATTTCTGAAGAGAATTGGCTTCTGTTGGGAGAAGAGTCAGGTTTTTCACCGATTCCGGCATTGGGTCTGTGATCAGCCAATGGCATGCTTCCTGATAAGTTTTTCCGACAGAACGATCTGAAGCTGTGATTTCTACGACTTCAAACCAAGGATGATTTTCTAATAGACTGATAAAACGCTGGCCTACACTGCCTGTTGCTGCCAAAACTGCTACCGGAATTTTGTTTTTCATGATCAGTTCTCCCTTTGTTGTGATCTTTGATTAATTAATTGATTAATTGATTAATTGATTAATTCATGAATTGTTTTTAGTGCTTCTTTTGTGTCATTGGATGTAATAATGATGTTTAATGAAACATCCGATGCTCCATAGGAAAGCGCTTTAATTTTGAAACCTTTTTCATCAAGCTGATTCAATACTTTTGCGATAATGATCGGGTTTTGTTTCAGTCCGGGGCAAATCACTGTAATAATGTCGACTGTTTCACTGATTTCGATGTCTTCAATATCCATTCTGGATATTTCTCTTTCCAGGATATCTTTCAGTATCCTGGTTACTTTTTCTACATCTTTTATAGGAATGGGCAGGCACAATGATTGTTCGGATGAGCTTTCAATGATCATTGAAACATTTACACCAGCATCTACGATGCCGTTTAAAATTCTCGCTGATACATTCATCCCGTTATCCATACCAGCCCCGGATACTGTGACGAGTTTATATCCGTTGGAGGATGTAACTGCTTTAATTTTCCCGGAATCATTCATGATTTGATTGTCAACCAGTATTGTTCCAATTTCCTTGGGGAAAAAAGTATTGCAGATACGCATTGCAATGAGATTATCTAAACAAGGTTTAACGGATTTCGGATGTAATACTTTTGCTCCATAAAAAGCCATTTCGGAAACTTCCTGAAATGATAAATAGGGAATCGTTTTGGCATTTGGAATAATTCTTGGATCGGCACTCATAACACCAGTAACGTCGGTCCAAATCCAAACATCCGATGCTTTCAGTCCAACACCAATGATGGAAGCAGAATAATCACTGCCGCCTCTGCCTAATGTTGTAATGACCCCTTCTTTCGTTGCTCCCATGAAACCGGTAATGATCGGTATGATTCCATCATTCAATAATGGAACGATGATTTTTTCACAGCGTTTGCGGGTTTCTTCCATGTCAGGTGCTGCATTTTGAAAACAATTATCGGTGATGATGATTTGTGATGATTCGATCGGTTTCGATGGAAATCCCGCTGCTTCCACGCCGGCTGACAAGACACGAACAGCCAGTCTTTCCCCCAAACTCGAAACCGTATCCAGTGCACGCGGACTCAATTCGCCCAAGACTTTAATGGCATTGCAGAGATTCATAAAATCAGAAAGCAGACGGTTAATATCCATTTTTAATTGGAGCCATTTGTTGGGATCATTCACCAGCTTGTCGATTAATTCATGATGCCGGAGCGTCAATTCCCGTGTTGTCTTCTCCGCGGTCAAACTGTTGCCGTTGGCGGCATCGACTGCGCTTTGAATCAGAGCGTTCGTGGCTCCAGAAATCGCAGATGTCACAACAACCAGGTTTTTATGCTCGCTTTTTGTTTCACATATAATCTTGATTGCTGACCGCATCGCAGTGACTGTTCCGACGGATGTTCCACCATATTTCATTACGAGCGTATCATCGGGGAAAATAGTAGAGGGTTTTTCCATAGATATCCTTTCAGGAATAAAAAAAACTGCCTCTCTTTGAGGCAGTTTTGTTATTTTCTAATAATTGGATTTATCCAAAAACAACCGTTCTACCTCGGTATATGAAAGTGACCGGTAGTACCAGTACCGGTTGTCATCATAGCAGTATTGAGGAGGTTGAATCGGATTAATGTTTTCATGATAATTGCATTGTATTGTATGCTACTCACTGAGAACTGTCAAATGATTCGTTACATATATTTGAAATTTGGGGAATATTCTTCAATATTGTGACGTTTTTACGTAAGGCATAAAAAACATCACAATATTATATTTTTCCCCCCGAATTTCAAATCGCAAAAACTGCTTTCCGAATTTCGAATTACTGATGATATAAATATTTGAAACGAAATTCATGAGGGTAGGATATGACGATCAACGAACTTAGATTTGCAAAATTATCCCGGGATGCAAAAATTCCGACTCGAAAAAATCCTGACGATGCAGGGTTCGATTTATATTCCATCGAAGAAGTAAATATTGCTCCGCATAATTACCATATCATTGGAACTGGAATATCCGTTGATATTCCTAAAAGCTATGTGGGGCTGGTTCTTCCAAAAAGCAGGAATAATTTTTTACTTGGGGGTGGTGTGGTGGATTCTGGTTATCAAGGGGAAGTACTGATTAAGGTGTTCAATATTCTGTCAGAATATTTAAAAATCAGTTCCGGACAGGCGGTCGCCCAATTATTGGTTGTTCCGATCGAAACCCCGACTGCTATCGAGGTTTCGATCCAAGACTTGTATAAAGAAAAATCTCCACGAGGAGAAACTGGCGGCATTGCAGAACAAAAAAAATTATGAGTTTTTTCCAAATACCCAGGGATTCGTAATACTGGTCCATTCAACCATCTCTTCCGGACGGAACCAAAGCGCTATTTCTCTTTCAGCAGTCGGTATTGCATCGGAGGCATGAATCAGATTGCGATCCATTTTTGCTGCAAAATCATGTCGAATTGTTCCGGGGGCAGCTTCAATCGGTTTTGTTGCACCAACCGTCTGCCGTACTCCTTTAATTACATCTTCTCCTTCCCAAACCATTGCAAAGACTGGCCCTGAAGTGATATAGTTGACCAAACCGTTGTAAAAAGCTTTCCCGACATGTTCTGCATAATGTTTTTCTGCTAATTCCCTGCTCACAAGCATGAATTTCGCTGCAACGAGAGTAAAACCGCGATTTTCAAACCGTTTGACGATCTCACCAATTAACCCGCGTTGAACCCCATCCGGTTTAATACATACAAATGTTTTTTCCATTTTTTTATCATCCCTTAAGATATTAGTTGAGATAATTCCTGATTTTCAGGAAAAAGTACGATTAACTTTTGAATATCTTCGCGGACTGATTCCAATCGATTTTGATTTTTGATCAGATCGCGATAAATAGCTATCCCCCTTGCTTGTTCTCCCGTACTGAAACAGTTCCAGGCTTCCCGAATTTTCTCAATGCTTTCATCATTTTTATTCGGATGTATAACGGACGTATCCACCGATTCATCAGCGATTTCCGACGAGAGCGGAATATCCTTTTCCTTCGATTCTGTATGTTCACTTTCCGTCATCACCTGTTCCAGATAATTAAAAGCTTCATCCAAATTTGATTTTTTTATCGGCTTGTTTGTCTGAGATATCAAATCGGGTTGAAGAACTGCTTTTGATTTGTTCAGATTGGAATCTTTAATGATCTGGGATCGAAAATAATCCATTTGGAAAAAAGTATCTTCTTCTCTGAAATTCGATGTGAAAATTGACCCTTTTTGAGAAAATGGAAACATTTCATCCTGAGCTGAAGCAGTTTGAGGTTTTGAACTTAATAAATCCATGTTCACAGGTAATAATGAAAGCCAATTCGGAAGAAACCCCGTTTTATTTTCAAGAAATTTATCCCCTGAGAACAAACGTCCGGATAACAGTTTTCTGTTAGGGAATCCTGTCCATTCTTGAAAATTGACGAACAAATCTACCGAACCCGGAATTAAATGCTTGCCAGAAATGGATGCATTTTGATAATTCGGATCCAATTCTGATAATCTTTCTATGCAACGTGAATATTCAATTGGATCTTTCTCATAAGAATAATATGCATGAAACCGCAGCGCGTTTAAATAATATGGATTCTTTTTAAGGATATTTTGAAAAATCAATGCTGCTGTGTCATTGAGGTTGGATTCAGCACAGGCCAACCCCCAAAAAAGCTCATATAAGCTATATGATGGTTTACCATGAAAAGCTTTTTCAAATTCGGATGCTGCTTTTTCGTAATTTCTTTCATCATAGTGCTTTTTCCCTGCGATGAAACTGGTTTCAATTGTATCCGGTAGATAATCTTGGATATCTTTATCCAATAGCTTTTCCCCCTGGTTTTGGGCATCTCCTGCCCTGAGGTAGGCCGCAGTTTTCTTGCATATTTGCTGGTATTCAAACTGGTTTATTTTTCCAAAAATAAATTCCAATGAAATGTAATTGAGTAAAGTATCAGGTTTTGCCGACAATAATCGGGAATAGATTTCTAAAGCTCCATAATAGTTATCAGTTTCGAGATAAACTCTGCCTAATAACTCATAAATTGAAATCATTTTTGGAAATTGGCGTAACAGATACAGACAATGGTGAATTGCCTGGTCATAACAATTTTTAATAATCAGGTCATCAATTTTTGCGAAATATTCTCTTATTTCAATTTTTGACATACGGTTATGACTTCAGGCTTAATACACGAGTTTTCGGGAGTGTTGATTTGAAACGTTATTTTATTTTTCCGTTTTATGTTCTCGGAAACACGTTTCATACTCTTATTTCGATATCCAGATATTATCAGATTGAAAAATTGGACTGTTGATCTATTCCGAGTTCGCATGAGAAAACCAATATTTTCTATTGTCTCGTTTCTTTCAACTGCAGTGTATATCGCTGCTTTATGCAACATTGTTCTATTGTAATCAAAAATTCTGCTAATCCAGTGATTTGATGGTAATTTGAAATATGAAAAGATTTCATTGTTGTTCATAGGGGTTTACGCAAAGCATAAACCCCTATGAACAACAATTTTTCATTTATTCGAAAAAACCATCCAAATTTCAAGCGGCTGTTGATTCGTTTATGGGTAAGACTATTTTTGGATGCGTAATTTCTTCGCTCTGCCAGGAAACCACACATCCATAAAATTTTCTCTGTTTTGAAAAGTCTATTTTCGAATATAAAATTTTATTTTAATCTCCGAGATAGTCTCTTAATATTTTTCGGACAGAAGGATGTCGCAATCTGCTGAGCGCCTGAGCTTCAATTTGGCGCACTCGTTCCCGCGTGACTCCCATTTTTCGTCCAACTTCTTCCAGCGTGTATGCCTGACCATCTAAAAGGCCATAACGAAGTTGTAATATCCTAACCTCTCTTGGTGGAAGTCCATTCAGGACTTCTTCCAAATGTTCTTTGAGAAGGTTATAGGTCGCTGTGTCATCTGGCGGGGGCGCTTCATCATCTTCAATGAAATCTCCTAAAACAGAATCCTCTTCATCGTCCGTCGGAGTTTCCAATGATAAAGGTCTGCGGGCAACCTGAATCATGTTGTCAACCTTTTTGGGAGGTACATCCAGAGCATCAGCCAGTTCTTCCACGGATGGATCTCTTCCCAATTTTTGTGTCAACTGGTGTTGCACACGCAATAGTTTATTGATTTGGTCACCCATATGGACCGGAACGCGAATGGTACGTCCCTGATCTGCAATCGCCCGTGTGACTGCTTGTCGGATCCACCAGGTTGCATAGGTACTAAATTTATGACCGCGACGATAATCAAATTTCTTCGTTGCTCGAATTAAACCGATATTTCCTTCCTGGATTAGATCCAGAAAAGGGACGCCGCGTCCCATATATTTCTTTGCAACACTTATGACCAGACGGGAGTTCGCAGTAATTAAGTGCTCTCGAGCCATCCATCCATCTTCAATACTTTTTCGTAATTCAGTTCGGCGGGCAATCGTGACATTTACTCGGGCAAGCTCTTCACGGGACATTCGACCGCGTTCAATCCTTTGTGCCAATTCAACCTCTTCATCTGCGGTTAACAATGGCACACGGCTTACTTCTTTAAGATATAACCCGATCGTATCATCCGTATCGATATTCGCAAGATCATCCAAAGAGATTTCAGCGACTGAATCTTCTTCATCCGTTATTTCCAGATCTTCATCAGGGGGTTCCTCTAAAATTGAATCTTCCAAATAAGGAATCCCTGCGCTTAATAGAGCAGAAAAAGCTTCTTCTAATTGTTCTACATCTTGTTCAGCGTCTGGAAAAATATGCAAAATATCATCGATAGTTACGTAGGTCTTTTGCCTGCCCAGGTCAATTAATCTTGCTATCGCAGAATAACTTTCGTCGTCATCTGCGCTGATATTGATTAATTCATCATTCATATTATCTCAATAACCTTATTTTATTTTTTTACCATAAAACAGAATACACTTTTTTAAACAAAAAATCAATACCCTAAAACTAACGTTACAGACTTCTTGCAAACATAATATTATATTACAAAACGACTATGGAGTCATCAATTGGATACATTTATAGTTTAGAAATTTTTCTTCCAATATTTCGACTCGGTGTCGACAAATTATCAATAACGGACTGAATCCTTTGAGTCGCATGTTGATTGACCTTTTTCCAATAACCAGCCATTGAATGAGATTCTGCATGATCAGTCTATTGACAAAAAAAGAGACTGCCCTTGTTGAGCAGTCCCAAATATGAAAAAATAAGAATAATATTAAAAATAGCTAATCAACAAAGAAACTGACAAAAATTACGCTTGGACCTGCGTGGACCATGAAACAAGGGGGCATATTATAGAAAGGCACATTATCAACGCCAATTCTTGACTTGAATTCATCTTGAAAAAATTCCAATTCGTCGGCAGAAATATTTTTCTGCAGTGAGAGTGAGAGGAATCCTTTATCGCCAGTTTTCGGACACTCTTTTTCAACCAGCTCAACAATTCTTGCAAGCGCTTTTTTCTTTGTTCTTTGTTTTTCGTAAGTTTCTACAATCCCATTGCGTAATGTTAGAATCGGTTTAATTTGCAGAATATCGCCGACTAACTTTGAAGCGCCCCCAATTCTTCCGCCTTTGTATAGATACTCCAATGTATCAACTACTGCAAAAATTCGTTCTCGGGACATCATATCTCGAATTCCTGCTTCGATTTCGTCAATGGATTTTCCTTCTTTTGCCCATTTGACTGCCTGGATTAGTTCCATTGCCAGACCGCTCCCTACGCTTTCGGTGTCGATCACGCGAATGTCTAAATCTGGAAAATCGTTTTTTGCTGTCATCGCACTGCGTACAGTACCGCTTAATTTTGATGACGGACAAATGATGATGGCATTATCCCCGGTTCTTTGAAGTTCCTCAAATAATGGTGAATATAATGCAGGTGGCGGGGCTGCAGTTTTCGGAAGGACAGCAGATGCCTCAAGCATTTTTACAAAGGTATCACTGTCGATCTCTGTATCATCACGATAAGATTTTTCTTCAAATACTACGATTTGGGGAATAAAGCCAATACCCAGCTCAGTTGCCTGATCCAGGGTAAGACCTGACGTTGTATCTCCAATGATTTGCGTCATATTTCCTCATTTCTATACATGGATTAAATCGCTGGCGGATGGAATACCGCCTAATGATTCCGCAAAAGTCACTGCATTGACGATCGCCTGTGCAACAACGAGCGGGGCAAATGCAGCTACTGAATTGATATTGGAAGGCTTTTTTTGTGAAGAAACGGCAAACATGGTATCTCCATCGAACATAGTATGGGATGGTTGGATGCTTAATACTAAACCATTCTGCCCTGCCTGAGCAAGTTTGTTCGTTTCATCTTTCGATAATTTTGCATTCGTTAAGACAGCGCCGATGACCGTATTTTGTTTCGCCGAAAAAGAAAGCGATTTTTGTCCGATAAAACTTCCCATGACCGTTAATGTATTGGCGAATCGATCCGTTTCGCCAATTTTAATGATTGATTTTTTGATGGAACGTGCACCGGCAATGATCGAACGGCTATACGGATCGACGATATCACCCAAAGCATTAACCACCATCAAGGCTCCAATCCAGACACCGCCGCCGATTTCGATCGCTGCATGTCCGATACCACCTTTCATCGCTTGACTATTTCCTAGAATTTTTCCAACAGTTGCTCCAGTCCCTGCTCCGTAATTGCCTTGTTTTGGCTCTTGCTCGCTGGCATTTTTACATGCTTCATAGCCCATGACGGCATCAGGTCGAATTTTCGAACTTCCAAAGCCTAAATCAAAAATTACAGCACCTGGTACTATTGGAACGCGGGCAAAACCGGTATCAATCCCTTTTCCTTTTTCTTCCAAAAAACGCATAATACCCGCTGCAGCGTCCAAGCCAAATGCAGAACCGCCTGTCAGAAGTATTGCATTCACATTTTCGACCATGTGCAGCGGTCTTAACAAGTCCGTTTCTCTTGTTCCCGGGGACCCGCCTCTTTGATCAACACCGCCAATGCTCCCGTCATCGCACAAAATGACTGTGCAGCCAGTGAATGCTTCAAGATCTTGCGCGTGCCCGAATTTAAATCCGGGAACTTTTGAGATCGGTTCGAATTTCATGAAGTTATCCTTATTTACGTTAAAAGAATTTTTGTTTTATTAGAGACATGAATGAATACGATCAGCTTTTTCGCAATCTGTCAGTAATTAGAATTCAATCAACATTTTTTATTCGAATTCAGATTATGAATTCAACAAAGAGGAAAAATATCATCTTTTCATAATAAACAATTATAACGAATAAAATCAATAATTCTTCCATTGCAGCAATTCGGAGTATGAATTCACCTTTGGTACAATGAGAGAAATAATTTTTTTATTCGAAAAGCAAATCTCTATGCTGAATTAATAGGTGAGAGATCATGTTATAGTAAAATTAGATAATAAAATTGCACGACAGCCATGCGGAGATGGAGTAAAAGAAATGGTATTGAAAACATATCATGAAAATATAAGACAAATCAGAAAGGAACTGCTTTCGATTATTGGTTTGTTTTCTTTTTTCGTATTTCATGTTTATACCGTGTCTGCGCAAATTCCTACCGTGAGTATTCCGACTGTTACCAGCACGGATCAGGGTGTAGTTGTTACTGTAAAAAACGATCCGGCAAATCCACAAATAAATCTCCGATCCGGCCCGGGAACTGAATATGACAAAGTCGGAACGATGGTGATCAATCAGAAAGCAGTGGCAAAGGGCAGGACTGAAGGCGGCGGTTGGATATTGATTGAATATGCGGGTGGTCCGGGAGGTTATGCATGGGTTTATTCATCTTATGTTGACTATCTGGGCGATCTTCCGATTGTAACGATTCCGAATACTCCGACTCCCAGAATTACGAATACAATTGATCCCACTCTGGCAGCACAGTTTATTATTACGGTTGAACCTACTCGTTTAGCTACGTTTACACAGCCGGTTCCGTTGTCAATTCCAACATTCCGCACGAATCAAAGTTCTGTCATCAATCGAACGATTCCAATGGGACTGGTGATTTCAGCCAGTGCAATTTTAGGGCTGATCATCGGATTATTTACATTAGCTCAACGAAAATAGCTGAAACTTGAAATTCGAGAAAGCCTTTAAGAAAGTGATTAGTTGTTATCGTGTTGTTTTTATTACTTGGTGTAAAAACTATACGATAACATGTACCCTTTCTCTATTTCGAATTTCTAAAACATTTGAAATATCAATAAAATACTGTTTTTGTGTTTTATGAAGGGAAGTTATGTCAGAAATTTATCCGCTTGTAGTCGGTATTCGTTTTTCAAGAGTCAATAAAATCTATCATTTTGATGCCAGAAATTATAAAGATATCGGATTAAATGATTTTGTAATTGTTGAAACAAGCAAAGGGAAACAGATTGGTGAGGTGGTTCAAATCAAACACGATTTTGAGGTCGAGGGTGAACCGTTGAAACCGATCGAGAGCATTGCAACTCCGCGCGAATTGGTTGCCCGTGAAACCTGGAATCTGAAAAAAGAAGAAATTATTCAGTATTGCCGACAACGGGTTACAGAGCTGAATCTAAAGGATATTCGAATTCTGGATGCGGAATTCAGCTATGACGGATCGAGAATTACTATTGTTTTTTCCAGTTCAATTGAAGAAAAAGTCGATTTGAAAACCTTGAAATTTGATGTACAAAAGGCATTTTCAGTGCCTAATGTAGAAATCCGTCAAGTTGGTCCAAGAGATGTTGCAAAAATATTCGGAGGGATGGGGGCTTGCGGAATGGCTTGCCGATGTTGTTCACGCTATTTGACAGAATTCAATAGTATCTCGATCAAGATGGCAAAAGAACAGGGTATTTCATTAACTCCGACTGAAATTACCGGTATGTGCGGTCGGTTACGATGCTGTCTCGTTTATGAGAATGAGTATTACGTTGAGTGCAGGAAACGATTACCCAAGAAGAATAAACGGGTAGGGACTCCTCAAGGCGAAGGAAAAGTGCTTGAGGTATTTCCCTTACGGGACTCTGTTCTTGTTGATATACCGGAAGTGGGACGAAGAGAATTTAAAAGAGATCAGATTACCTTTGAGGAGAATAAGGTTAATAAGGATGATGAAAGTGAAGGTTCATAAATGCAAAATCGATTAAACATCGGATGCCATTTATCCGCTGCAGACGGTTATTTTCATATGGGAGAAGAAGCAATAAGGATCGATGCCAATACTTTCCAGTTTTTTACTCGAAATCCGCGAGGCAGCAAAGCGAAGGAAATTAACAAGGATGATATTGCAGCATTGACTCATCTGATGACAATCAATCATTTTGCCCCGATTTTGGCTCATGCCCCTTACACATTAAATCCTTGTTCAGCCGATCCCAAAGTTCGTGATTTTGCATTGATGGTGATGGCGGATGATTTCCGAATTATGGAAAATCTTCCGGGAAATTATTACAATTTCCATCCGGGCAGTCATGTTGGTCAGGGAATCGAAATAGGTATCGATTTGATCACCGACGTTCTAAACCGAACGCTTAAGCCCGAACTTGAGACGACCATATTATTGGAAACGATGTCCGGCAAAGGCAGTGAGGTAGGCAGCAGATTTGAAGAAATTCAAACAATCATTTCGCGTGTTGAACAATCGGATAAACTGGGAGTATGTATGGATTCCTGCCATCTGTATTCAGCCGGATATAACGTTGTGGATGATCTGGATTCAGTTTTAGATGAATTCGATCATATTATTGGACTTAAGCGATTGAAAGCATTCCACTTAAATGACAGTATGACCCCTTTTGCCAGTAACAAAGATCGGCACGAAAAAATCGGAAAAGGGACCATTGGTTTAGATGCAATTGTGCGTATTCTTCAACATCCGAAATTGAAAGGAATCCCTTTTTATCTGGAAACTCCAAATGAAGTGGAGGGATATCAGGAAGAAATTCGCATCCTGAGAGCTGCGGTCGGAGAAATCTGACGAAAGACGGGAGTTTGCGGTGAAACCACCAAAAAAACTGAGTATTCTTCTTTGGTGTCTTGTTGTTTTTTGGATGGGGTTCATTTTCTATCAGTCATCGAAATCTGCAAATATTTCATTAAGTAGAAGCGGTCAATTAATTAGTTGGGTAGCAGAAACAATTTATCACCCTTACAATCAGATGGACGAGCCAGAAAAGCAAGAATTCGTCGAGAAATGGCAAATTCCAATTCGAAAACTGGCACATTTTATTGAATATCTGATCTTTGGTTTTTTAGTGAGTCTTGCAGTTGGTTTACTTCCTGGAAAACCCAAAGTCATGTTCGTTTTGGTATTTATATTCTGGGTTTTATATGCTGCAACCGATGAAGTCCATCAGGCTTATGTGCCTGGAAGAAACCCCAGTATCGTGGATGTGTTTATCGATTCTGTCGGAGCTCTGGCAGGAATTCTTGTGGCAAATAAGATCTTTTTGCCGATTAAGAATCGTCGAGCACGGCAGGCGGAAATTGATCGATATAATCGATTCAGAAAAAACCGAAAAAATGCTGCTGTAAATCCTGCCAATCAAGATCACAAAAGCGAATACCCGCCTGGAGAATCTTCAGGACGAGGGAAGAATATTCAAGAGTAACCATAGCCATATCGAAATAAAAAGAGATATTCATCGATTTTGAATATCTCTTTTTGTGAATATTCTACGAAGACTATTTCAGTCATTCAGAAAGAATTTTATCGATTATTTATCTTCCAATGCTGCGACACCCGGCAAAATCAAACCTTCGAGCATTTCAAGAGATGCTCCACCGCCGGTTGAAATATGAGTGACTTTATCGGCTAAGCCAGATTCCTGAATTGCAGCGACAGAATCACCGCCACCAATAATCGAAATTGCATTGCTGTCAGCAACCGCTTTTGCGACACCGAAAGTACCTTTTGCAAAATTTGCCATTTCGAATACTCCCATCGGTCCATTCCAGACGACAGTACCCGCATCCGCAACAAGTTTACTATATGCAGAAATTGTCGCGGGTCCGATATCCAGGACACGCCATCCTGCGGGAATATTGCTAACCGGAATTTCTTTAACGGCAGCATTGTTATCAAAAGCATCGG
>Ga0116193_1000372_pt1 | contig 43163 bp, 36 predicted proteins | sample AD_UKC115_MetaG_FD_89892 | JGI IMG/M metagenome (GOLD analysis project Ga0116193, IMG submission 89892) | Active sludge microbial communities of municipal wastewater-treating anaerobic digesters from Hong Kong - AD_UKC115_MetaG | ecosystem: Engineered > Bioreactor > Anaerobic > Digestate... | reverse complement strand
TCGCCTTGGTGGCATGCATGCGCAAGCTGCTGACCACGCTCAACGCAATGGTCAGGACCGGCAAACCTTGGGACCCGTCGCTTCATCGTGCTTGACTTTGAAGACGGTTACTCAGGGGGTTGTACCCTCTATCTTCTGAACCGCTCGCCGTTGAAGTAGGTCAGCTCCACGAAGTCGGTTCCGTCGTGGTCGTTGGGGCCGTAGCGCACCTCGAAGCCGCCCATGTCGTAGGGGCGCATGGAGTGCAGGGCCTCGATGAATTTCTCGCGCGAGGCGGCGCGTCCGGCGCGGCGCAGGGCCTCGATGAGGATGCGTGCATTCACATAGCCCTCGAACGAGGAATAGCCAATGTCCACATTCCCCAGCTTCTTGATCGCATCCTGGTAGGCCTTGACCACCGGGATGGCGGGGTTGGTGGGGTTGGGCACCACCTGGGCCACGGTGATGCCGATGGCTGCATCACCCAGCGCCGCCAGCAGCGGCCGCGAGCCCAGGAACGAGATCGAGAACGCAGGCGCCTTGATGCGCTGGCGCAGAGACTTGTAGAACGGAATGCCGCTGGCGCCGATGGCCAGGGACATCAGAGCATTGGGCTGGAACTGCACGATCTCCTGCACCGCTTTTTCAATGCCTTCAGGGGTTTCCTGTACCAGAAATGGCTTCCACTGTGTGTTGTTCGTGGCACGGGCGGCCGCCTCGAAGGCCGCCAGCGTGGCCTTGCCGAAAGGGTTGTCGAAGTAGCCCACGGCCATCTTGGTAAAGCCCGTGGAGCTGAGCTGGCGCGCAATCTTGGCCAGTTCCTGTGCGTAACTGGCCCGGGTGTGGAACACCAGTGGGTTGAAGGGGCGCAGCGCGTCCGAACCCGTGGCCGGAGCCAGCAGCGGTACCTTGGCTTCGGCCAGCACCTTGAGCGCACCCATCACGCTGGTGGTGCCGCCGCAGGCAAACATGGTGAACACCTGGTCCTTCTTGAGCAGCGTGGCCGTGTTTTCGGCGGCCTTCTCGGGGGCGCCGCCGTCGTCCAGGCTGAAGAACTCGACCGGACGCCCATCGATGCCGCCGCGGTCGTTCACCTCCTTGAAAGCGGCGGCAATGCCCTTGTTCATCTCCACAAACGGGAAGGCCAGCGGCCCGGTCAGCGCGGCCGTCTGGCCGATGCGCCATGCATCGCCCTGCGCATGGGCCCAGGCCGAAGGGCCCAGGGTGGCCAGAGCGGCGGTGCCCTGGAGCAGGCGGCGGCGGTCCAGAAGGGGGAGGGTGCTGGGCGTTGGTTGGTTCATGGTGGGGTTCCGGTGTGTGTTCCCAAGATCGGTCAAAACGTGTCCAGAAGTATTGATTTGTATGTTTTTGTGCGTTATTCAGGGTAACCCTTGCGCGCAGGCCCTATTCGTCACATCCGTGACACATTCTCCATTGGATACAAGCCGCGATGGCGGTGCATTGCCCTTGGTCAACCTGGCAGGTACAGCGCGCGAAAGTCGTTCACGTTGGTGAAGGTGGGGCCGGTCACCACCAGGTCGCCCAGGGCAGCGAAGAAGCTGTAGGCATCGTGCCGCGCCAGGTGGTCCGTGGCTGACAGGCCCAGTGCCTGGGCGCGGGCCAGGGTGTCGGGGGTGATCAGGGCGCCCGCGTTGTCTTCCACGCCGTCGATGCCGTCGGTGTCGGCCGCCAGGGCGTACACCCCGGGCTCGCCCTGCAGGGCCAGGGCGCAGGACAGTAGAAATTCGCTGGCTCGGCCGCCCCGGCCCCGTGGGTTGGCGCCCGGGGTGCCCAGCGTGACCGTGGTCTCCCCGCCGGACAGCAGCACGCAGGGCCTCGTGAATGGCTGGCCCTGGCGTGCCACCTGCCGTGCCAGGGCGGCGTGCACCTTGCCCACGTCGCGGCTCTCGCCCTCGATGGCATCCGACAGGATGTGTGCCGCCACGCCTTGTGCACGTGCCAGTGCGGCGGCAGCCTCCAGGCTTTGCTGGGGCGTGGCGATGAGGTGCACAGCATGGCCTTGGAACCGCGCATCTCCGGGCTTGGGGGTCTCGAAGGCGCCGCTGGCGAGGCCGGCGTGCGCCGCGGCAGGCAGGGGTAGTTGGTAGCGCTGGCAAATGGCCAGTGCGTTCTGGCAGGTGCTGGGGTCGGGTACGGTGGGGCCGCTGGCGATGACGGCGGGGTCGTCGCCCGGCACGTCGCTGATGAGCAGCGACACCACGCGTGCCGGGGCGGCCAGCGCCGCCAGCCGCCCGCCCTTGAGGGCCGAGAGGTGCTTGCGCACGCAGTTCATCTCGTCAATGCTGGCGCCGCTGGCCAGCAGCGCCTGGTTCAGGGCCTGCTTGTCGGCCAGGGTGATGCCAGGCGCAGGCTGGGCCAGCAGGGCCGAGCCACCGCCGGAAATGAGTGCCAGCACCAGATCGTCCGGCCCCAGGCCTGCTACCTGCGCGGCGATGCGCGTGGCAGCCTGCTGCCCGGCGGCGTCGGGCACGGGGTGGGCCGCCTCCAGCACGGAAATGCGCGCCTGGGGCTGTGGCAGGCCGGGCGGGACATGGCCGTAGCGTGTGACCACCAGGCCTTGCAGTGGCGCATCGGCGGGCCACAGCGCATCGACCGCTGCGGCCATGCTGGCAGCGGCCTTGCCCGCGCCCACCACCACGGTGCGCCCACGCGGGGGCGGCGGCAGGTACGGGGCCAGCACCTGTGCGGGCTGGGCGCGGGCCACGGCGGTGTCGAACAGCGCGCGCAGAAAGGCGCGGGCGTCGGTGGGGGCGGTCATGGGGTGCCGGGCCCGCCGTGGATGGGGGCGCGCAGGCGTGTGGTGGCACGTGATCGGGGCCGCAGTGCCGCCTGGCAGGCGCGGCGGTAGGCACGCAGTTGGGCATCGGCCAGGGCCACCACGCTGCCGGGTTCTGCGGTCACGCCGCGTGGGTGCATGCCTGCGGCCTGGCCGGTAAGCAGTGCAATGCCCTCGCTCACATGCTGCACGGCCCACAGGTGAAAGCGCCCCTGCGCCACGGCCTGCACGATGCGTGGCTCCAGCATCAGGTGGCGCTGGTTGCGCGCCGGGATCAGCGCCCCCTGGCTGCCGTCAAGCCCAGCGGTTTCACAGGCGCGAAACCACCCTTCGATCTTTTCATTGATGCCGCCCACGGGCAGCACCTCGCCGTGCTGGTTGAGTGCGCCGGTCACCGCAATGCCCTGCGCCAGCGGCAGGCCCGAGAGCGAGGACAGCAACGCATACAGCTCGGCGCACGAGGCCGAGTCGCCCTCCACGCCGCTGTACTCCTGCTCGAACACCACCGAGGCATTGAGCGCCAGCGGCGCCAGGTGGCCGAACAGCGCGTTCAGGTAGCTGTGCAGGATGAGCACGCCCTTGTCGTGGATGGGGCCGGACATCTCGACCTCGCGCTCGATGTTGAGCAGCCCCTCCTGCCCGGCAAAGGTGCGTGCGGTGATGCGCACCGGAAAGCCGAAGCGGTAGTCGCCCAGGTCGATCTGCGTGAGCGCGTTGATCTGGCCCACCTGCCAGCCGTGCAGCGCGAGCAGGCGCTCGCCGTCGGTGATGCTCTCGTGCAGGCGCTGTTCGGGGTAGTTGTGGCGCAGGGTGCGGGCCTGCAGGGCGGCTTCCACGTCGTGCAGGGCCACCAGGCTGGCACCGCGCGCGCGGCACAGGGCGGCGGCCTCGATGGCCAGGGCCTCGGTGTAGGCGAACAGGGCGCTCTGGCGGGTCTGGTCGTCGGCCTCGCGGTGGCTGTGCTCCAGCATGCGGGCCACGGCGTCGGGGCCAAAGTGCGGCAGGCCGCGCTTCTTGCAGGTGTGTGCCACGAACACGGCGCTGGCCTGGTAGGTTTGCGCACTGGCGCTGAAGGACTCGGCAAAGTCCACCTTCACACGGAAGCGCCGGGCCACTTCGGGGTCGCCCTCCTGCAGGGCGTAGTACTCCTCGATCGAGCCGACCAGCACAAACTTGACCTGCACATCCACCGCCTCGGGTTGCAGCGCAGCGGTGGCCTGGATCCCGTGGCTGCTGCCCAGCTCCTCGATCTGCAGGCGGCTGCAGCGCAGAAAGCGGCGCAGGCGCTCCCACAGGCTTTCGTTGCCCAGCAGGTCGCACAGGTGCAGCAGCAAAAAACCGCCATGCGCTTTGAGCAGGCTGCCCGCGTGGATGTGGGTGAAGTCGGCCTGCACGGCGTCGTCCTCGGCCTGCACCTCGATGCTGCCAAACAGGCTGCGCAGTTGCGGGTTGTCCTCGATCAGCACGGGCGCAGTTTGCAGCCCGGCGTTGTCCACGGCCAGGTTCACATGGCAGCGCGAGAGCAGGGTGTCCAGCTGCTCCTTGCGCTCGTCTTCTGCAGCCTCGTTGCCCTGCAAGGGCATGAACAGGTCGAGCTGCTCCAGCACCTGCTGGCGCACCTGGTCCAGCCACTGGCCGAGCTTGACGGTGTCCTTGATCTGTTTGCGCAGGGGGTTGCGCACCTCTTGCAGCCCATGGTCCAGCAGGGGGCGCACCACCTGGCGCCGCAGTTGCGTCAGTGCGTCGTCGCGCTGGCGCTCCAGTGGGCGCATGTCGTCCAGAAAACGGGCGATGGCGCTGCGCAGCTTCTGCTCGGCATCGTCAATTTCGGCGCGGCGCTCGCGCGTGAGGGCGCGGGCGTCGGCTTCGGTCAGCGGCTCGCCCTGGGGGCCGAGCAGGGTGAAGACCATATGCCCCTCGTCGCGCGAGAGGCGAAAGCGCAGCGACTCGGCCAGCGCATCCAGTTCGGCAAAGGCTTGAGACTCGCGGGCCTGGTAGGCCTGTTCGATGCGCGCGCTCTCGGCGCGGAAGTCGGCACCGTCCAGGCGCTTGGGGATGTCGGCCTGCAGCGCACGGGTGAGCTGCTCCATGCCCTGGCGCAGTGCGCGCCCCTGGCCCGCGGGCAGGCGCAGCGCGCGCGGGCGCTCGGGGTTGTCAAAGTTGTGTAGGTAGCACAGGTCTGGGGGCACGGCGCGCTGGGCGGCGGCCTGCTTCATGGCCTGGTGCAGCAGCGACGCGCGGCCGCTGCCCACCTCGCCGAGCACGAACAGGTTGTAGTCCGGCTGCTCCAGCCCCAGGCCAAAGCGTGCGGCGGCTTCGGCGCGCTCCTGTCCGATCCAGGGCAGCGGTTGGTCATGCAACTCGGCGGTGCTGGCGAAGCCCAGGCGGTCGGGGGCAATGTTCAGGCGCAGTTGTTCGGGGGCAAGAGCGGTGGCGGACATGGGGTATTCAATAGAAGCAAAAATCGGGTTTTGCGCATTGGTGGCAAGCGCTGCGTGCTATCAAATTTCAAGTTTTTGCCTGGGTGGCCATCTGCTTTTCCCGCAGGTGCACCAGGGTCTGCAGCATGCGATTGGCAGGCGTGGCGATGCCCAGCGCCTCGCCCTGGCGCACGATGTAGCCGTTGAGGTGGTCGATCTCCGTGGGCCGTCCGCGCGCCAGGTCCTGCGCGGTGGACGAAATCTGAGTGGGCATGCTCGCAGCCAGCGGCAGCACTGCATCGGCCGTGCCCGCAGGCAGCGCGATGCCCTTGGCGTGGGCCACGGCCAGGCATTCCTGCACGATGTCGTCCATCATGCGAGGCACGTTCAGCCCCGGGCTGTCCACGATGGCGCCGTAGGCCAGCCCCGTGAGCGCCGAGAGCGGGTTGTACACACAGTTGAGCACCAGCTTGGCCCAGAGGGCGCCGACCACGTTGTCCGACACCTGCACCGGAATTCCCGCTGCAGCAAAGGTCTGGGCAATGGCCTGGCTTTGCGGTGCGGGGGCAATCACCAGTTCGCCCCGGCCATGGTGGCGCACATGGCCCGGCCCGGCCATGCCAGCGGCCACATACACCACGGCGGGCAGCACGGTGTGCGCCAGCACGGTTTGCAGGCGCTCGGCGTTGTCCACCCCGTTCTGCAGGCTCAGCACCACGGCGTCCGGTGCCAGATAGGGCTTCATGGCCTGCCCGGCACTCTCGGTGTCGGTCGATTTGACGCAAAACAGCACGCACTGCGCGCCTTGCACGCCGCTGGGCTCGGTGTCGGCCTGCAGGCGTACCCGTTCCGAAAACGACAAGGTGTCCAGCAGCAATCCGTCTCGGCGCACGGCCTCGACATGGGCCGCGCGTGCCACCAGCACGACCTCGTGCCCTGCGCGTGCCAGCATGCCGCCGTAGTAGCAGCCCACGGCGCCAGCGCCCATCACGGCAATTCTCATGGCAACGTCCTTTCAACAGCTTGTGTGTGCCTGGGCATCGTGCGCAGGCAGACATGGGGCAGTGTAGGACAAGGGTGCAACGGGTGGCACACTGTGCAAATCCTTCGCTCACAGACTTCTGCCGTGTCCTCCAATCCCTTGCCCGAACCCATGACCTGGACGGTGGATGTGTCCTTGCTTGGCAGTCCCGTGGTGCTGCGTCAGACGGCGGGAGTGTTTCTGGTGACCTTTGCCGTTGTGTCGCTTTTTGCGTGCGGATTGTTCGCTGTCGAGGGCGATTGGGCCGGCATTCTTCCCACGCTGGGGGTGTTGGCGCTGGTGCATGTGGGACTGGTGTTGGGGGCGCTTGCTGTCATGGTGCTGTATTTCGGGAACCGCATTGCCATGGAATTCACGGTAGATGAGCGTGGCGTTTTTTCGCAGGTGCGCGATCGCAAGGCCCACAAGGCATCGCAGTTGGCCGTTGTTCTGGGTTTGGCAACGGGCAGATTCACGGTGGCAGGTGCGGGCATGCTGGCGCGCAGCGGCGCCAGCAGTTTTGTCCCCTGGAAGGCCGTGCAGCGGGTGCGCTGCGACGAGACGCGCCACACCATTCATCTGGAAGGTGGGTGGCGAACGCGCGCCGCCTTGTTCTGTACCCCGCAGAACTACCACCTGGCACGCAACTGGGCCTTGCGCATGTGCCCCAGTGCATGAAGACACGCGTGTTTCTGCTTTTGTTGGGCGCTGTGCTTGTGCTCTGGGGTGCGGGGCTTCCCATGGTGCTGTGGTTGGGTGCCGAAGCGCCGGGCACGGTCACGCAGGTGCGGCGGCAGTTGGGTGACAGGGGCGAGGCCATTCCCAATCGCTACACCTACACCATCGCCTATGAGTTTCGACTCCCCAATGGACAGATGGCGCAGGGCCATACGCAGCGGGTGGGCGATTTTTTTGCCCCACGCGACATGGCGGTGGGCAAGCCAGTGCGCGTGCGCTATCTGCCTGGCGCACCCTGGCTGAACGAGATTCCGACGGCTCATTGGGCGGCTGGCCTGGAGCGCGCCATCGTGACCGTGGTGGGTGCGGGACTGGTGGCGCTGGCTTTCCGGCAACCCAAGACCATGCCCGGCCCAGGCCGTCGATCACGCCGTCCTGGATGAGCCTTGTCGGTTCAACGTCACGTTGACTTCTGGGGATATTGCCGGGAAGATACAAAAAGATACAAGGAGGTCGCATGCGTCTAGGGAAATATATCGTTCGTGCGCTGGCATGTGGTGTGCTGGTGATCGGGGGTCTGGGGACCGTGTTTGCCCAGACCCAGGGAGGGTTCTGGGGACGACTGGCCTTCGACACTGCGGTGGGTGAGGGCGACAACCGGTTTCGGTACGGAAACTGGTATGGCCCCGGTTGGTGGGGTGGCAGCGAGCTGTCTGACCGGGTGGGCGGATTGCCGCCGGTGGATGCGCTGGATGCCGTGGCGCAAAAGCATGACTTTGGCTACGAGCTGGCAGAGGAGCTGGGTGCCGGCAACCGGGCCCTGGAGGCCCACTACAAGGCCTTGGCCGACGTGATTGCGGTGCGGGATACGCTTGCTTTGCCCGAGGACCCCAGGCGATGGAGTCCACCTGCGAAAGACCCGGAACTGGCCCGCAAGTACCGTGAACGCATTGCGCTGGGTTTCCCGAACTACCAGCAACGATTGAATGAACTGAAGGCGGTGGTTCCGTCGCGCATCGATCCCAGCCACCCAGAGGCCTTGGATTCTGTGTTGGAAGGAAAGAAGCCCATCGACGCAGCCGAGCTGGAAAGGCGGATGAACCAGCGGGTGCGGGCGTGGAACAAAGCCTACATGGATCGCCAGGCGCAAAGCGGCAGAGCGAATGTGCTGGATATTCCGTCTGCAACCCCCCAGCAGCCCAGGCCAGACGCCACGGCGGTGATGCTTTGTACCTGCGAGGATTGGAACAGGGACGGTTTGTACGGTGTGGTTCTCAAAGGGGAAATACTCTCGGCCAATTACGGCCCGTACGCAAAATGCATGGACTATGCCCGCAGCCTGCGCCAATGCCGGTCTGTTCCGCAGGCCGATCGGCCGAAACAGCCTGCCGTGTCCGGAAACAGCTGCACCTGTGAGGACTGGGACAAGGATGGGCGCTATGGAGTGGTGCTCAATGGAAAGACGGTGTTGGCGCCCAATGTGGGGTCGCACCACCAGTGCATGTCCCGCGCCCAGTCCATGCGGCAATGTCAATAGCACCCTGGAGCCTTGCTGGGGGTTGGCGCATGGAGCGGCCACTTTAGACTCGAAAACCCTAACCAGGGGGCACCTTTCCTGAGGGGATGTGCGCCGATAATCCCCCCATGGAGCCCACCGCCAACGATCCAGTCGATTCCAGCCAGTGGAATGAAGACACTATGGCCGGAGAGCCTCTGGCCGAGTTGCCCGCCGTGGTGGAACTGCTGCGGCGGCGCTGTGGGGTGGATTTTTCTGGTTACAAGACGACCACCCTGACACGCAGGGTGCGCCACCGCATGGCACAGGAGCAGGTGGAAACGGGCGCACAGTACCTGCAGCGCCTGGAGGTCGATGAGGCGGAGCGCCAGGCTTTGTGCGGCGACCTGTTGATCCATGTGACCGAGTTCTTCCGCGACGCGTCAGCGTTTGCGTACCTGGCCGAGGTGGTGCTGCCCGACCTGCTGCGCGGTCGCCCGGCCAGCGAAGACCTGCGCATCTGGTCGGCCGGCTGCGCCACGGGGCAGGAGGCATACACCTTGGCCATGCTGGCGCTGGACGTAGCCGGGCGCATGGGGTTCCATGGCAACGTCAAGGTGTTTGCCACCGACCTGGGCGCCCAGGCGCTGGAGGTAGCTTCGCGCGGGCAGTACGACGATGACGCGCTGGCCGCCGTACCGGAGGCGCTGCAGGGACGCTACTTCGTGCGTGAGGGGCAGGGGGCCATGCGGGTGGACGGCTCCCTGCGCCGCCATGTGGTGTTTGCACGGCACAACCTGCTGAGTGACCCGCCCTTCACGCGCATCGACCTGGCCGTATGCCGCAACCTGCTGATCTACCTGCAGCCTGAAGCGCAGGTCAAGGCCTTGTCACAACTGCATTTTGCGCTCAGGCCGCATGGCATTCTGATGCTGGGGGCCAGCGAGACCATCGACGCGCTCGACGCCCCCGCCTTCGCCCCGCTGGACCGCAGCGCCAAGCTGTTCCGCAAGCAGGGCGTGGCGCTGGCCCGGGTGATCGACGCGCCCACCCAAGGTGCGCAGGCCGTGCCCGGCGTACCCGACGACGCCTTGGCCGATGGCAAGGATGAGTCGCCTTCGCATCTGCTGCAGGCCGAGCTGCAGGCGACCCGTGAGCGTCTGCAAGAGATGGTGGTGGAGCTGCAGGCCAGCCACGAGCGCATCGACCTGAGCAACGAGGAGCTCACCGCCTCCAACGAGGAGCTGCAAAGCGCCAACGAGGAGCTCAAGTCCGTCAACGAAGACCTGTACGCCCTCAACCGCGAACTGCACGCCAAGAACGAGGAGCTCGCCGCGCTCACGCGGGACTACGACCACCTGCTCGACAGCACCGACATCGGCACGGTGTTTCTGGATGCGCAACTGTGCCTGCGCCGCATCAGCCCTGGGGTCGAGGACTACCTGGCCCTGCGGCCCACAGACATTGGGCGGCCCGTGGCCGATATCCACTATCGGCTGGGGCCGCAAGAGGTCTTTCTGGCCGATCTGCAGCGTTGTGCGCGCACAGGTGCACGCATCGAAACCGAGGTGCGCCTGCCCAATGGGCGCTGGGTGTTCCAACGCATGCTGCCCTTCAAGGAAGAGGGCAAGAGCGACGACGGCGTGGTGCTGACCTGGACCGACATCAGCGAGGTCAAACGCATACAGCACCTTGCAGACCAGTTGGCCAGCGACCGCTCGCGCCTGATGGCCATCATGGATGCATTGCCCGATGGGGTGTACATCACCAACCCGAGCTACGCCATTGAGTACATCAACCCTGCCATGCAGAAGGAGTTTGGCCCGGTGCAGGGGCGCAAGTGCTACGAGTACTTCCATGGCCGCCAGTCCCCTTGTGACTGGTGCAAGAACGCCGATGTGTACGCAGGCAAAACGGTGAATTGGGAATGGACCAATGCACAGGGCCAGTCCTACGAGCTGTTCGACATGCCGCTGCACAACGCCGACGGCAGCATCAGCAAGCTGGAGCTTATCCACAACGTTACGGCGCCCATGGAGCAGCGCCGCCGCATGGAGCAGGTGGCGCGGCTGGCCCACGTGGGGCATTGGGAATGGACCGTGGCCAGCGGCGAACTGCGTTGGAGCGATGAAACCTTTGCGTGCTTTGGTTATGCGCCGGGGGCGGTGACTCCCTCCTTCGACCTGTTTTTGCAGCATGTCGATCCGCTGGACCAGGCGCGGGTGCGTGCGGCGGTGCAAAAGTCGCTCGATGACTGCAAACCCTATGAAGTGGAGTTCCGCTTTCGGCGCGCCGATGGCCATGTGTGTGTGGGCCTGGCCATGGGGGAGGTCTCCTGCGATCCATCGGGCAAGCCGGTGACCATGGCCGGTGCCATGCAGGACATCACCGCCTTGCGTGACACCGAAAAGCGTTTCACGGTGGCCTTTTCGGCCAGCCCGCTGGCGGCCTCCATTGCGCGTGCCTCCGACGGCATGTTCCTGGAGGTCAACGACAAATACGAAGCTTTCTTCGGCTGGACCCGCGATGACCTGGTGGGCCACACCACGCTGGAGGTTGGCCTGTGGGTCGATCTGGCTGCACGCGAGGCTTGGCTGGAAGAGTTGCGTCTGCACGGCTCGGTGCTGGATTACGAATGCCAGTGGCGCAGCAAGTCTGGCGGCATTCACCATGTCAGCATTTCGGCCGGGCTGGTGGACGTTGAAAATCAACCCCTGGTGCTGGCCTTCATCCAGGACATCACCGAGCGCAAGGAGACCCAGGCGCGCATCGACTTCCTGGCGCACCATGACCCACTCACCGGCCTGCCCAACCGCGTGCTGTTTCGGGATCGCTTTGAGTTGGCGATGGCATGGTCCGAGCACTCGGGCACCAAGGTGGCGTTGCTGTACCTGGATTTGGATCATTTCAAGACCATCAATGACACCCTGGGCCACCCCGTGGGTGATCAGATGCTGCAACAAGTCGCGCAGCGCCTGCGCAGCTGCGTGCGTGACACCGACACCATCAGCCGCCAGGGCGGAGACGAATTCCTCATTGCACTGACCGGCGTGCAGGACATGGACGCCGTCAACCGCATGGCCACCCAGGTGGTGCAGGCGCTGGCAGAACCGTTTCAGATCGAGGGCCATGAACTGGCCGCCAGCCTGTCGGTGGGCGTGGCCGTGTGGCCCGATGACGGAAACACCTTTGACGCCCTGCTGCAGCGCGCAGATACCGCGATGTACCAGGCCAAGGCAGCCGGGCGGAACACCTACCGCTTCTACACCGCGGCCATGAACACGCAGGCGCTGGAGCAGCTCAAGCTGCGCACGGCCCTGCACTGGGCGCTGGACCAGCGCCAGTTCGTGCTGCACTACCAGCCGCAGATCGATCTGGCCAGCGGCCAGGTGGTAGGCGTGGAAGCCTTGGTGCGCTGGCAGCGCAGCCCCGAGGAACTGCTGCCACCGGGGCGCTTCATCGCCACGGCCGAAGAAAGCGGCCTCATCGTGCCCATGGGTGAGTGGGTGCTGCGCGAGGCCTGCGCCCAGGCGGTGCGCTGGCAGCAGGCCGGGTTGCCCGAGCTGACCATGGCGGTCAATCTTTCGGCCGTGCAGTTCCGGCGTGGCGACCTGTTGAACAGTGTGACCCAGGCGCTGGCCGATTCGGGCCTGGAGCCCTCGCGCCTGGAGCTGGAGCTGACCGAGTCCCTGCTGATCGATGACGCCGAAGAGGTGCTGGAGAAGGTGCGCCGTTTCAAGGCGCTGGGCGTGTGCCTGTCGATCGACGACTTTGGCACGGGATACTCCAGCCTGGCCTACCTCAAGCGCTTTGCGGTGGACAAGCTCAAGATCGACCAGTCCTTTGTGCGCGACATCGTCAGCGACCCGGACGACGCCGCCATCGTGCGCGCCATCATCAGCATGGCGCGCAGCCTCAAGCTCAAGGTCATTGCCGAGGGCGTGGAAACCGCCGAGTTGGCCCGCTTTCTGCGCCTGTACCACTGCCACGAGGCGCAGGGCTTTCACTACGCCAAACCCATGCCGGCCGATGCCTTTGCGCAGTGGTTGCTCGACTACCAGGCGTCGGCGTGATGGCGCGCGCTGTTCTCTTCTTTTGATTGTTTCATGGCTACCAAGAACGCTTCGTCCGAATTTCGCATCCTCTCGCTCAGTGGCGGTGGCTACCTGGGGCTGTACACCGCCGTGGTGCTGGCCGACCTGGAAGCACGCGTCGGTGAACCCCTGGGGCGGCGCTTTGACCTGATTGCCGGCACCTCGGTGGGCGGCTTGCTGGGGCTGGCGCTGGCCTATGAAGTGCCCATGGCCCAGATCGTCAAGCTGTTTGTGGAAAAGGGCGAAGACATCTTCTCGGCGCGCAAGCTGCCCAGCGGCGCCGTCACGCGCTTGCTGGATCTGACGCGTTCGGTGCTGGGCCCCAAGTACACCGGCGAGACGCTGCGCCAGGAGCTGACGCGCCACCTGGGTGAGCGCACGCTGGGCGATGCCCTGCACGCGGTGGTGATTCCTGCCGTCGATGTGTCACGCTGCGCCACCAAGGTCTTCAAGACCCCGCATGCCGATACCTCGCTGGGCGACGAGGACGTGCGCGCCGTCGATGTGGCCATGGCCACCAGCGCCGCACCGGCTTACTTTCCCAGCGTGCAGATTGGCCACACCCTGTACGCCGACGGCGGCCTGTTTGCCATGGCGCCCGACCAGGTGGCGCTGCACGAAGCCGAGCTGTTCATGGGCGCCAAGCCCTCGCGCGTGCGCATGCTCTCGGTGGGAACGGCGGCCATGGGCTACCGCCCGGCCGACCAGATCGAGGCCGACGCGGGTGCCGTGGGCTGGCTCAATGACGGGCGCCTGATCCTGACCATGATCTCCGTGCAGCAGCAGCATGTGGTCGCGGTGATGGAAGACCGTCTGGAGGACCGCTACATGCGCATCGACGCCCCCTGGCCGGCCCGCGCCGGTTTGGGCATCGACATTGCCACCCGCTCGGCCGCACTCACCCTGACGGCCCTGGGCCGCGAGACGGTGGCACAACTTGATGTCCAGCGCATTCGTGCATTTTTATGAGTTTTTTTGGCGGTTGGCGTTTAATTCACAAGCGCGAATAGCTATAAAAATAATAGCGTAAGGCGCCAATGTGGGCGCGGCGGTGCCCTTTACTTTTGCCGACAATTGCAGGACGATGGTTCGTATTGCAGCGCAACGGAGGCAAAACATGGACGCCATCGCACGCGACCCACAACCCGGCAATCGCTTTGCCGCACCCCAGGCTGTGGCGGCAGTCAACGCCAGTGCGGCCTACAACCGCAACGCCACGGCGCAGAACGAGCCCGCCGCCGAGCCTGACAACGAAACCACCGTCACCCTGAGTCCACGCGCCCAGGCACTGGCACAACAGGCGCAGGCAGCATCTTCATCCAATGGGCCGGACGCCGCTGCCGAAGCAGAACGCAACAGCAGCGAGCAGCGCTCCCAGCTCAATGCCCAGGTACGCCGAGCGTATCTGTCCGAGTAAGGCCGGGAGACCATCATGCTTTCCATCGGCAGCAATGCAGCGGTACCAGCGCAGGCACAGTTCAAGGTGCAGGCCGCCCGCCGCGAGGCCGACCAGGCCCAGCGGACGGCACGCACCCTGGAACAAAGCGCCGAGCAGGCGCAGCGCAGCGCAGACCAGGAACAGACCCGCGCCGACGGCCTGACGCGCCAGGCCGACACCGCCAACCGCCGCTCCGACACCGCCCAGCGCACCCTGGCCGGACTGGAATCCGGCCTGCAACAACAAAGCCGCTTCAACCCCACCCCCGCCACCGTAGGCCGCCTGGTTGACGCCTTCGCGTGAGAAGGTGTGAACGAACCTGACATGCCTGCTCATTGGCATGTCTGAAGAAAGAGGCGCTGCACAACCCCAGGGCTCCCGCGCAAGGGCCGCCAGTATCGTGAAGTTCGGGCGCCGGGAGCGTCCCCCTGCCCGCATCGCGCAGCGATGCGAGAGCGGGGGGAAGGCGCCGCAGGCGCCACAGGGGGGTGTCCTCTATTTCGGCAACACGCTGCGAATCGTGTTGGCCAGGTCTTCGGCCACAAACTTGGCCACGTAGCCATTGGCGCCCACGCTGCGCACATGGTCCTCGTTGGCCGAGCCTAACAGGGAAGAGTGGATCACCACCGGCAGGTCGCTCAGGCGGGAATCCTGTTTGATGTTGCGTGTGAGGGTGAAACCGTCCATCTCGGGCATTTCCAGGTCGGTCAGCACCATGCAGACCTTGTCCGTGATGTTCAGACCCTCGGCCTCGGCCGTGCGGGCCAGGGCGTTGAGACGCTCCCAGGCCTCCTTGCCGGACTTGACCATTTCGTAGGGCGCCTGCAGTACCTTGAGTTCCTGCTCGATGAGCGAGCGCGCTACAAACGAGTCGTCGGCCGCCAGGATGATGGTGCCGGGTTTGAGCTTGAGTTTGGGGCCCACCTTCTCGGGATCGACCTGGTGCTTTTCTTCCTCGGGCGAAACCATTTGCAGAATGGCCTCCACGTCCAGTACCTGCGCCAGGCGCGTGCCGTCGGTATTGCCGTCCAGTCGCGCGATGCTGGTCACGAGGTTGTGGCCCGCGCCGCTCGACTCGGCCGAAATCACCTGGTTCCAGTCCAGGCGCACGATGTCTTCCACCGACTCCACGGCAAACGCCTGGGTGGTGCGCGCGTATTCGGTCACCAGCATGATGTTCAGGCCCGTGGTGGGCTTGCAACCGACGATGGAGGGCAGGTCCAGCACCGGGATGACCTGGCCGCGCAGGTTCACCACCCCGAGCGAGTGGGGCGTGGCGCCCACGATGGGGGTAATGGCTGGCATGGCCACGATCTCGCGGATCTTGAACACGTTGATGCCGAACAGTTCTGACTGGCCCAGTGCGCCGTCTGTCCCCAGGCGAAACAGCAGCAGCTCGAACTTGTTGGAACTGGTGAGGTTGGTGCGCTCGTCGATTTCTTTTTGAACGGACTTCATGGCGGCCTACTTTCGCGCAAGGATGGTGGTGTGGCAAATTCTAGAAGCAGTTCGTTACCGTGGTGGGGCTTTTTTTTCAGGCGATACCCCAATACTGGCGCTTCGGGATCCATAGCAGACTCAGCGACCTGTCAGTTGGCGAATGTGGGCCTGTTGGAGTTTTTTCCACAGTATCGATGGAAGCCTGATTCTCTATGAGCGCAGGCGCGCACCCGGTGCGGAGCAGAAGGTGTGGTGGCGGCGCGTGGAAGAGTCTCCTGCAGGTGGTGGCAATTGAGGTGTCAGCCCAGACTCACGGCTTGTGATTGTGATGGCCCGCATCACCCGGCATGGCTTTGAGCAGCGGGGTAAAGCGCGCGGTTTCCGGGGGCTGGCCCTTGGCCGTGAAGCTGATGATGGCCTTCATGTCGGCGGTGGAGGCGTAGCGCCCGGTGCCTTTGAGGCGGTTGTCTCCGTCGGGCACCAGTGCCACGCTGGCCTTGCCCTTGGCAGCAAGGATGGTGGCGTTCCCGGTGGCACCGTCGGTAGAGACTTTTTGCCCCGCGTGGTCGGTGACATAGACCACCACGGTTTTGTCGGCTGCCTGCGGGGTTGATTTGTCCACCACCAGTTCCGGGTGGTAGGCGCCTGCCATGCGCAACTGGCCGCCATGCGGTGCCTGCTGTGTATCCAGGTAGGCGTCGTCGTGGGCCTGCACGCTGGTGGTTGCGGTGGCCAATGCCAGGGCAATGGCGGGGATAAATCGGATTTTTTTCATGGAGACTCCTTGGTATAGGCCCGGCCTTTCGCAGGGTGCTAGAAACTGTCGGTGGTTTTTTCCTGGCGGTGCAACGTGAGCAGGCGTTCCAGGGGCTTTTCGCCCCAGCGCCAGAACATCAGCGGCGTCAGCAAGGTGTCGAGCAGCGTGGAGCTGACCAGGCCGCCGAAAATCACCACGGCCACGGGGTGCAGCACTTCCTTGCCGGGGGCATCTGCCGACACCAGCAGCGGCACCAGCGCAAAGGCGGCGACCAGTGCCGTCATCAGCACCGGGGTGAGGCGCTCGAGCGAGCCGCGCACGATGAGCGCTTTGCCAAATTTCTCGCCCTCGAACGCGCACAGGTTGATGTAGTGGCTGATCTTGAGGATGCCGTTGCGCGTCGCTATGCCCGTCAGCGTGATGAAGCCCACCAGCGCGGCCACCGACAACGGCTGGCCCGAGATCCACAGTGCCAGCACACTGCCCACCAGGGCCAGCGGAATGTTGCCCATGATGATGAGGGTCAGCACGGTGGAGCGGTAGCGGCTGTAGAGCACGAGGAAGATCAGGGCCAGCGACACCAGCGCCAGCAGGGCAATCAATCGGGCCGCCTGCTCCTGGGCCTGGAACTGGCCTTCCAGCGCCGTGAAATATCCTTCGGGCAAGGGCGTGGCAGCCAGCGTGCTGCGGATGTCGCCAATGATGCGCGCCATGTCGCTGCCGTCGGTATTGGCCGACACCACGATGCGTCGGCGGGCGTTCTCGCGGCTGACCTGGTTGGGGCCTTCGCCGTCTTCGATGGTGGCCAGCAGGGACAGCGGAACCGCCCCCGTGGGGGTTTCGATCAGCAAGCCCTTCAGGGCGTGCAACCCGCGGTCGTCCTCGGGCAGGCGCACCACCAGGTCAAAGCGGCGGTTGCCTTCAACGATCTGGGTGATGCGCTCGCCTTCGATCATCTGCTGCAAGGACCGCAAGACCGCACCGGGTGCGACGCCGTAGCGTGCGGCCTGCTCGTAGTCCAGGTGGATCTTGATCTGCGGAATCAGCACCTGTTTTTCGATTTGCAGGTCGGTGATGCCCGGAATGCGCGACAGCCGCTCGCGCAGGTCGCCTGCCAGGCCGCGCAGCGTGTCCAGGTCGTCGCCGTACACCTTCAGCGCGATCTGGGCCCGCACACCCGAGAGCAGGTGGTCCAGCCGGTGCGAAATGGGCTGTCCCACGCTGGTGGCTGCAGGCAGGGTGGCCAGCCGGGCGCGAATGTCCTGCACCACGGCATCGCGGCTGCGCTCGGACACCTTGAGGTCGATGTCCATCTCGGTGTAGTGCACCCCTTCCGCATGTTCGTCCAGTTCGGCGCGGCCGGTTCTGCGGCCCACCTGGGTGACCTCGGGGACTTGCATGGCCAGTTGCTCGGCCAGTGTTGCGATGCGGTTGGACTCTTCCAGCGAGGTGCCGGGGTTGAGCAACACGTTCACCGTGAGCGTGCCTTCGTTGAAGGGCGGCAGGAACGAGCGCGGAAAGAAGGGCACGCTGGCTGCCACCGCCAGAACCACGATCAGCGCACCCGCCAGCAGGGTGCGGGAATGATCGAACGACCCATTCAACAAGCGGGCATCCCAGCGCTTGAGCCAGGCCGCCAGCGGGCTGTCGCCCGCATGCAGTTGCTTCATGCGCGGCAGCAGGTAGTAGCACAGCACGGGAGTGATGGTGACGGCTACCACCATGCTGGCCAGGATAGACACCACATAGGCAATGCCCAGGGGGGTGAACAAGCGGCCTTCGATGCCGGGCAAGGCAAACAAGGGCACAAACACCAGCACCACGACCAGGGTGGCATAGACCACGCCCGTACGTACCTCGCGGGAGGCGGCGGCAATCACTGTCAGGGCCGGGAGCGGCTGCGGTTTCAGGCGGTTTTCCTTCAGGCGGCGCAGCACGTTTTCGACGTCCACCACCGCGTCGTCCACCAGCTCGCCAATGGCGATGGCCAGCCCCCCCAGCGTCATGGTGTTGATCGACAGGCCGAAATAGCGGAACACCAGCGCGGTGACCATCAGTGACAGCGGAATGGCCACCAGAGAGATGACCGTGGTGCGCACATTCAGCAAGAACAGGAATAGCACGACCGCCACCATAATGGCGCCATCGCGCAGGGCTTCCTGGACGTTGCCCACCGATCGCTCAATGAAATCGGCCTGCTTGAACAAAAATTGGGGCGTTTCAATGCCCTGTGGCAGGGCCTTGTTCAAGGTGGCCATGGCCTGCTCAACCGCCTGGGTGAGTGCCACGCTGTCAGCGCCGGGCTGCTTTTGCACCGACAAAATCACCGCTGGATGGCCCTTGTAGCTGGCATCGCCGCGCTTGACGGCCGGGGCCAGCCGAACGTCGGCCACCTGGTGCAGCAGGATGGGCTGCGTGTTCTTCACACCCACCACCACGTTGCGCAGGTCCTCGATGCGGCTCGTGCGGCCCACTTGGCGGATCAGGTATTCGTGCCCCTGTGCCTGCAGGAAGCCGCCGCTCGTGTTGGCGCCAAAGTCGCGCAGCGCAGCGTCCACCTGTTCCCGTTGGATACCCAGGGCCTGCAGCCTTGCCGGATCAATCTCTACCCGGTATTGGCGCACCTCTCCGCCAATGGGCGTTACCTGGGCAATGCCCGGGATGGTGAGCAGCCGGGGGCGCACCACCCAGTCGGCATATTCGCGCACCTGCATCGGGCTGACCTTGGCGGGGTCGGCGGGCAGGGCGATCAGCAGAATCTCGCCCATGATGGAAGAAATCGGACCCATCTGCGGCACGATGCCCTCGGGCAACTGTTCGCGCACCAGGTTCAGGCGCTCGGCAATCTGCTGGCGGTTGCGGTAGATGTCGGAGCCCCACTCGAACTCGACATACACGATCGACAGCCCCACGCCGGAGACCGAGCGCACACGGGTCACCCCGGGCATGCCGTTCATGCCCGACTCGATGGGAAAGCTCACCAGTTGTTCAACCTCTTCGGGCGCCATGCCGCCGGCTTCGGTCATCAGCGTGACGGTGGGCTTGTTCAGGTCGGGAAAGACATCGACCGGCATCTGCCGCAGGGTCAGCGCGCCGTAGACCACCAGAAACAGCGACAGGCCCAGCACCATCAGGCGCTGGCGCAGGCTCGTATGGATGATGAAATCAAACATGTTCAGCGCACCTGTGCCAGCAGGCTCGCGCCCTGGGTGACCACGCGCTCCCCGGCGGCAATGCCGGAGGTGAGAGCGGTGCTGTCTGCGCTCAGGGCCTGTGCGCGCACCGTGCGGCGTTCAAATTTCTCTGCCGTCGTATGCACCCACACCGCCTGATCTCCCCCAGCACCGCGTACCACGGCCGCCTGCGGAACAGCGGCGCCCTTGTGCGTCTGCCGTGTGGTGGCGATCACTTTGACCGACTGGCCCACCGCCAGTGCATGCTGGTCCGACGGAATGCGGAACTGCAGTACCCAGGCCTGCTCGCGCAACTGCCTTCCGCTGCCGACAAACTTCAGTTCGGTGCTGGCACCTGCCACGCTGGCGCTGGCCGCCGTCACGCCCTGGGCCAGGGTGGGTTCGTAGGCCAGTGCCTCCACGGTCAGCCGTGCGGGGTTGACCACCTCGAACAGCGTTTCTCGCGCATCGACCACCTGGCCGGCCATGACATGCACCGCACTGACCACGCCCGACACCGGTGCACGCAGCGGTTCCGGCGCCTGCAGACTGGCCTGCAAGGCCTGCCTGCGCTGGCGCAGTGCCTCTGATTCAAGCCGCGCGGCATCAATGGCCGACTGCGGCACGGCGCCCTTGAGCTGGGCGTATCGATCGGCCTTGCGCTGGGCGATGGCTTGTTGTGCATCCAGGTCGGCCAGCTGGGCCTGCAGGCCGCCGCGTTCGGTGTTCGACACGGTGGGCCGCACATGCGCCAGCACCTGCCCTTTGCGGACCTGCTGGCCCAGGGGGGGCAAACCCTGGTCCGGCGCTTCGATGCGCCCCGGCTGGGTGGACTGCACACGCCCTCCGGCATTGGCATCGGCCACCACCTTGCCCTGCAACTCGACCGAGGTGGGCAGCTCACGGATGTCTGCCCGCACGGTGCGCAAGCCCCATTGCCTCTGGATGGCCTTGGGAATGAACAGGCTGCCGTCGGCCAGGCGCTGGGGGGCCGTGGTGCCTGTGGCTGGCAGGGGTGCTGCGGCGGGGCCGTGGTCGTGGTCTTCGCCGCCGTGGGCGAAGGCTGCACCATGCAAGACCAGCAGCCATGCGGCGGCCATGCGGGAAAACTGTGCGGATGTCATACGGGCGATCCTGGGGTGGTGGCACGGGGGCGACGGCGCAGGGCCAGCAGGCCCGCACCCGAGAGCAGCAGGGTGCCGCCCAGTCCCCAGGCCATCCAGGGTTCGGATATTGGGCCGCTGGTGGTGGGGGAGGGAGCGGCGGGCACTTCCAGCGTGGCGCTCAGAAGATCAGCGGTGTCTTCGGTTTCGATGGTGATGGTCAGCGGGTGCTTGCCTGGCTGGCCGAGCGTGCCCTGGGCCACCCAGTACACGCCGGGAGACGATTGCGTGGCCTTGGCCTGCATGGTGCCGGTGTCCACTTCCACCTGTGCGCCCTCGACAGGTTCATTGGTGTCGAAGCGGTCGATGTGCAGCACCAGCCGGTCCTGCTCCAGCGAGGCCACCAGTTCGAAGGCATCGGTCTGGGCCTCGGCGCGCGGGCCTTGCGCGGCCATGGGAGCGGTGGCAACGGCGTGGGGCTCGCTGTGGTCTTCATCGCCATGGGCCAGGGCGGGCAGGGCCGCAGCAGCCAGGGCGGTGCCCAGCAAAAGGGCTCGTACGGGATTCATTTCGGAAGAACTCCCAGGGCTTGGTGCATGCGGGACCGGGCGGCCATCAGGGCCACCTGCTGCTGGCCCACCAGGGCCTGGGCTTCCAGTGCGTCGGCGCGTGCGCGCAGCAGGGCGGTGAGGTCGGTCTCGCCGAGGGCAAAGGCTTTTTCTGCCAGTTGGAGCGTGTCGGTGTCCAGGGCCAGGCGCTCCTGCGCCTGCTTCCACTGGCGTTCCGTGGTTTCCAGGTGGCGGCGGGCCAGGGCAGCATCAAGCGCCAGCGTGCGCTCCACCTGGTCTATTTCTGCCTGGGCCTGCGCCAGCTCGGCCAATGCGGCCGACTGGGCCTGGCGCACCAGCGGCTCGGACGACAGCGGAATGGTCAGCTTGACCCCCAGGGTGTTTGCATACGGTTGTCCAGCCGCGCCGCGGTCGCGCACCAGGCGCAAGGCCAGCTCGGGTGACGCACGGCGTGTGGTGTCTGCCGACCGCACCCGTGCCTGCGCCTGGGCGAGGGTGGCCGACGCAGCGGCACGCAGGGGGTGCTCCTGGCCGGGGGCGTCCCGAACAGCGGGAGGTTCGGGATCCAGTTGCTGGGGTGCGGCAGTGCCAGTGAGCGCATGAAAGCTCTGCTCGGCCAGCAGCAGGGCGGCGTCGCTGTCGGCGAGGGCGCCCTGGGCGGCGAGCACTTCGCGCTGGGCCAGATTGGCGTCGATGCGTGCCAGCTCACCCGTGCGGTAGCGGCGCTGCACATTCGCCAGGAGGGCCTGGGCCGTGTCCACGCGCTGCTGGGCCTGGGTACGGGTTTGGCGCGCAGCCGCCACGGTCCACCAGGCGGTGCGCAGCTCGCCCGCCAGTTGCAGGCGCAGCGCATGTTGTTGTGCCACGACCTGGGCCTGGCCGCTGGCAGCCTCGGCGCCTTGCGCAGCTTTCTGGCCAGGCAGCCACAGCGGAACGGCCATTTCGACCTCCCATTCGCGCTGGCCCTGGTTGGCGTGAAAGCGGTCGCTCGCGGATCCCAGTGACAGCGTGGCCGGTCCCGGCGTCAAGCCGCTGGCCGCTTCGACGCGGGCTGCGGCCTGGGCGTTGCGTGCGCTGCCCGCCTGGGCCTGGGGGTGCAGCAGCCAAGCCTGCTCCAGGGCCTGGGCCAGTGTTTGTGCGGCGGCTGGTGTAGTGGCCAGTACGAAGGTCAGCAACCATCCCGTGCATCGGCCCGGTCTTCTGTATCGCAAGGGGTGTGACAGCATGGTCCGCATGGTGCTGCGTGCCCCCCGACGGGCAGATTTCCGGAAGATTACAAATCTGTCATCTACGTTCCTGGCCGCGGTGAGGCAGGCACAATCCGGCGCAGAGCCCTGTCGCAGCACCGCGCCCATGAAAATCCTCATCGTTGAAGACGAGCCCAAGACGGGCGACTACCTCCAGCAGGGTCTGGCGGAGTCGGGCTTTGTGGTCGATCTGGCGCGCAATGGTGTGGACGGTTTGCACCTGGCGGTCACCGGCGACCACGACCTGCTGGTGCTCGACGTGATGCTGCCCGGCCTCAACGGCTGGCAGGTGCTGGAGACTTTGCGCCGCAGCGGCAAGGAGATACCGGTATTTTTTTTGACCGCGCGCGACCAAGTAGAGGATCGTGTCAGGGGCCTGGAGCTGGGGGCTGACGACTACCTGGTCAAACCGTTTGCGTTCTCGGAGTTTCTGGCGCGTGTGCGCACCCTGCTGCGCCGGGGCCGAAGCGGCATGGAATCCACCGCGCTGCGCGCCGCCGACCTGGAACTGGACCTGTTGCGCCGCCGCGTGGTACGCGGTGGGCAGCGCATCGACCTGACCGCCAAGGAGTTTGCGCTGCTGGAGCTGCTGATGCGCCGTCAGGGCGAGGTGCTGCCGCGCTCGCTGATCGCCTCGCAGGTCTGGGACATGAATTTCGACAGCGACACCAACGTCATCGAGGTGGCCATGCGCCGCCTGCGCGCCAAGGTGGACGATGCCTTCGAGCCCAAGCTCATCCGCACCGTGCGTGGCATGGGCTACGTGCTGGAGGCTCCGTGATCGCACGTCTTTCGCTGACGGCGCGGCTCACGCTGCTGTTCACCCTGGGTTCGGTCGCCGTGCTGCTGGCTTTGGGCGGGCTGGTCGGGAGGGCGATCGAACGCCACTTCGAGGATCTGGACCGTGCTGAACTCACGGGCAAGCTGCAGCATGCCCAACACCTCATTGCGCAGGTGGATTCCCTGGCACAACTCGAACGCCTGTCCGCGCCGCTGGGGGATGCATTCCTGGCGCACCATGACTTGGTAGTGCGAGTTCTCGGGCCAGACCAGCAGGTCTTGCTGGCGACGCCCGATGCGCAGTGGCCACCGCAGTTGCCGGTGCTGGCCACAGAGCTGGCCTTGGCGCCGCTGTGGACATGGGCGCAGGACGGAAAGAACTACCGGGGTCTGGCGGCAACGTTCCCAACGGCCATGGGTACGCAGGTGCAGGTGGCCATGGCCATCGACAGCGAACACCACGATGCCTTCCTGCGCGCCTTTCAGCGCAGCCTGTGGCTGTTTGTGGCTTGCGCGGCCTTGCTCATGGGGCTGCTGGGTTGGTTTGCCGCGCGCCGGGGTCTTGCGCCGCTGCGCTCCATGCGTGAACAGGCGGCCGGGGTGACGGCACACAGCCTGGACCGGCGCCTGCCCGCGCAGGCCGTGCCCGCCGAGCTGGCCGATCTGGCCGCCACCCTCAACGAGATGCTCGAGCGCCTGGAAGAGGCCTTTCGACGCCTGTCCGACTTTTCTTCCGACCTGGCCCATGAGCTGCGCACCCCCATCAGCAACCTGATGATGCAGACGCAGGTGGCGCTGAGCCGCCCGCGCGACGCCGACAGCTATCGCGCCATCCTTGAATCGAACGCTGAAGAGTTTGAACGCCTGGCGCGCATGATTGCCGACATGCTGTTTCTGGCCAAGGCCGAGAACGGTCTGGCCATCGTGCATGGCGAGCCGGTGGATCTGGCGCGCGAGGTGCGCGACCTGTTTGACTTTTACGAGGCGCTGGCCGACGAGCGGCGCATCGCTTTGGTGCTCACGGGTGACGGCATGGTGCAGGGTGACCGGCTCATGCTGCGCAGGGCGCTGAACAACCTGTTGTCCAATGCCCTGCGCCACACTTCGCCGGGAGGCCGGGTGACGGTGACCATCGTGCGCCAGGAAGGCCCGTTGTTGCTGCAGGTGGAAAACACGGGCGAGACGATTCCCGCGCAGCATCTGGACCGCTTGTTTGAGCGCTTCTACCGTGTGGATCCTGCGCGCCAGCATGCCGCAGGCGAAGGCACAGGGCTGGGTCTTGCCATCACACAGGCCATCCTGCGCGCACACCAGGGCGAGGTGTCCGCTGCGTCGGCCGGTGGACGGACCGTATTCACCCTGCGCTTTCCCTACTGATTCAAACCGCCCGGGCGCAGGGGCGTTCGGCAACGCGGTCGCGCCAGGCCTGCAGGTGGGGCATGTCCTCAGCGCCAGGGACAAACTTCATCAGTCCGCGGGCGAACTCCAGCGCGCAGAAGGCGGTGATGTCGGCAATGGTGAAGCGCTCGCCCGCCACATAGGGTTGCTGCGCCAGCGTGTCGTCCAGCCAGCGCGCAGCCTCGCGCATCTTGAGGCCTTCGCTCTGGCCGTAGTCGGGGAACTGGGGCTGCTCCAGCACCGCCAGGCCGGGGTGCGTGTGGCGTATGCAGTGGCCAATGCGCGCAAACAGGTACCACTCCACGCGCCGGTCGGCCATTTCAATGAAGGCGCGCTCCTCGAAGTCCTGGCCCATGAGGTTGGGCTCGGGGTAGCGCCCCTCCAGCCAGGTGCAGATAGCGCGGGTCTCGGTCAGGATGCGGCCATCGTCCAGCTCCAGCGCGGGCACGGTGGCCAGCGGGCTCTTGGTGCGAAAGGCCTGTGCCTTGTGCTCTTGCGCGTTCAGGTCCACGGGCACCAGCGCGATGCCGGTGATGCCTTTCTCGGCCATGAACATGGTCACGCGGCGCGGGTTGGGGGCGCGGGGGGCGGTGTACAGCTTCATTGCGGGGCTCCGTCGGTCAGGCGCCCGATGGGCGCGGCTGGCCCATCTCCACCATCTTGCGCGCCTCTTGCACAAACTGCCGCTCGCTTTCTTCCCGGTTGGGGCTGGTGTCGCGTGCCGAGGGCGGCATGAGGATGCCTTTTTGCACGGCTGGACGCGCGCGGATGGCCTCCACCCAGCGCTGCAGGTGGGGCAGGTCGTCAATGGGCACGCCCGACCAGCGGTGCGTGCGCACCCAGGCCCAGTTGGCGATGTCGGCAATGGAGTAGTCGCCCGCCAGGTATTCGTGCTGCTGCAAATGGGTGTCGAGCACGCGGAACAGGCGCTTGGATTCGCCCTGGTAGCGGTCGATGGCGGGCTGGATCTTCTCGGGGAAGTAGCGGAAGAACACATTGGCCTGGCCCATCATGGGGCCGATGCCGCCCATTTGGAACATGAGCCACTGCACCACGCGCGAGCGGCCCTGGGCGTCCTGCGGAATCAGGCGGCCCGTCTTCTCGGCCAGGTACAGCAGGATTGCGCCGGACTCGAACACCGCGAAGTCGCCCGCATCGCGGTCCACGATGGCCGGAATGCGCCCGTTGGGGTTGAGGGCAAGGAACCAGGGTTCCTTCTGGTCCCCGCGCGCAAGATCCAGCACATGCATGGTGTAGGGCAGGCCCAGTTCCTCCAGCGCGATGGAGATCTTGTGCCCATTGGGTGTGGCGGCGGTGTAGAGGTCGATCATGCGGGCCATTATGGGCAAGCGTGGCAAAACCTGCTGTCGCGGGTGTCATGCGGTGGTGCCCGGCAGGCTGCGCAGGTAGGCTTGCAGGGCCGCTATGGCCTGGCGCACCTTGGCGGGCTGGGCATCGCGCTGCGGGGTGACAGCCCAGATGTCCAGCGTACCGAACGACCACTGCGGCAGCAGCCGCACCAGGCGCCCGGCCTGCAGGGCTTCCTGTACGTCCATGCTGCCCATCAGCGCCAGGCCCAGGCCAGCCTCGCACATTTGCTGGATGGAGAGCTGGTTGTTGCTGGCGATGCGCGGCTGCACCACCAGGCTGCGCGTTTCGCCTGCCGGGCCCTGCAGGTCCAGCCGTAGGCCCGTGCCATCGCGCACAAAGCCCAGCCAGTCCTGGGTGTGCAGCGCGTCGGGGTGGGCGGGCGCGGCATGCTGCGCCAGCCAGCCGGGGCTGGCGCACAGCCACCACTGCATGGCGCACAGGCGCCGTGCGGCCCAGGTCGAATCGCTCAGGCGGCCAAAGCGCAGCGCCAGGTCGATGCGCGACTGGATCAGGTCGATGGGCGCATCGTCCACCAGCAGCCGCAGGCGCAGTGCGGGGTGGCGTGCCAGCATGTCGCCCAGGGCCGGGGCGATATGGCGGGCAAAACCCACGGTGGCCGAGAGGCGCAGCTCGCCGCTGGGCGCGGCGTGTGCCGCGGCCAGCTCGGCGCGCGCCTGCTCGGCCGCCGCGCACAGGGCTGCGCAGTGCGTGTGGTAGCGCTCGCCCGCCTCGGTCAGCACGAGCTTGCGCGTGGAGCGGTGCAGCAGGGTGACGCCACCGGTGCGCTCCAGCAGGCGCACCTGCTGGCTCACGGCGGAGGTGCTCATGCCCAGGGCACGGGCCGCACCGCTCATCGATCCGTGCTGCACCACGCTGGCGAACACGGCCATGCGCCGCAGGTCATCCATGGGTGTCTCCTGGCTTGATTGTGAAGTAGGGCTTCATTGTGAAGGCTATTTTCACCATCTACCGCAATGATTGTGCAGTTCGTAAGCTTTCAGCATCGCAACTTTGGAACCAGGAGAACCCCCATGAACATCGCTCTGATCGGCGCCACCGGTTTTGTCGGATCGGCCGTGCTCCAGGAATTGCTGCAGCGCGGCCACCGCGTGACGGCGTTGGCCCGCAACCCGGCCAAGCTCGCCCCGCGGGAAGGCCTGACGGTGCGCGAGGCCGATGCCCAGGATGCCGCCCAGGTGGCGCGCGCCGTGGCCGGGCACGATGCCGTGGTCAGCGCCTACAACCCAGGCTGGGACAACCCGCGCATCCACGACGAGTTCTTGCGCGGCACCCGCGCCATCATCGATGGCACCAAGCAGGCAGGCCTGCGCCGCATTCTGGTGGTGGGTGGTGCAGGCAGCCTGTTCGTGGCGCCCGGCGTGCAACTCGTGGACACGCCCCAGTTCCCGGCCGAATGGAAGCAGGGCGCACTGGCCGCGCGTGAGGCGCTGAACTGGATCCGGGCCGAAGACACGCTGGACTGGACCTTCCTGTCGCCCGCCATCCTGCTGCAGCCGGGCGAGCGCACGGGGCAGTACCGACTGGGGACGGAATCACCCCTGATGGACGGCGAGCAGCCCGGCACCATCAGCGTGGCCGACCTGGCCGTAGCCATCGTGGATGAGCTGCAGACGCCGCACCATGTGCGCCAGCGCTTCACCGTGGCGTATTGATCTCAGGTTCTCAGGCGGCTGGCCGTGGCAGGCGCTGCAGCGCAGGCGCTGCGCTGGGGTGCTGGGGTGCTGGGGTGCTGGGAGCTTGCGTCGGAAGACAGCTTGAACACGGCCACGGCGGGCACCAACTGCTCGGCCTGGTGCTGCAGGCTGCTGGCGGCAGCAGCACTTTCCTCGACCAGCGCGGCGTTTTGTTGCGTGGCCTGGTCCATGTGGGTGATGGCTTCGCCGACCTGGGACATGCCTGCGCTCTGCTCGCTGCTGGCCGCGCTGATTTCGCCCACGATGTCGGTCACACGGCGGATGGAGGAAACCACCTCGGCCATGGTGGCGCCAGCCTTGTCCACCAGGGCAGAGCCTTGCTCCACACGCTCCGCGCTGGCGTGGATGGGTTCCTTGATCTCCTTGGCCGCCTGGGCGCTGCGCCCGGCTAAGGATCGCACCTCGCTGGCCACCACGGCAAAGCCCCGGCCTTGCTCGCCCGCGCGGGCGGCTTCCACGGCGGCGTTGAGTGCCAGGATGTTGGTCTGGAAGGCAATGCCGTCAATGACCTGGATGATGTCGGCAATGCGCTTGCTGCTTGCGTTGATGCCCTGCATGGTGCGCACCACATCGGCCACCACGTCGCCTCCCTGCGCGGCCACGGTGGAGGCGTTCATGGCCATCTGATTGGCCTGGCGAGCGTTGTCGGCGTTGGCCTGAACGGTGGAGTTCAGCTCCTCCATGGAGGCAGAGGTTTCCTCCAGTGCGCCGGCCTGCTGCTCCGTGCGGGCGCTCAGGTCATGGCTGCCCTGGGCGATCTGCGTGCTGGCCGAGGCCACCATGTCGGCGTTCTGGCGCACGTTGTGCACCACCTGGGAGAGGCGGCCCTGCATGGCATACAGGGCGTTGAGCAGCAGTGCGATTTCGTCCTTGCCCTGGCTCGCCGTGGCTACCGTCAGGTCGTCCCCAGCCACGGCCTGGGACACCTGCACCGCGCGGTCCAGCGGCTGGGTCACGGTGCGGCTGAAGAGCACTGCGGCGATGATGCCTGCCGCGCAGACGATGAGCATGACGGCCAGGCTCATCACCGTGGCGTTGCGTGCGCGTTCGGCGGCTTTGTCTGCGGTGGCGGCTGCGGCCTTCTGGATCAGTTCGCCCGCCTGGTCCAAGAGCTTGGCGGGCTCGCGGTCCATGCCTTTGACGGCCTGGTCGCCTGCCTGCGGATCTAGCCCGGCGCTGTGGAAGGCCTCCAGGCCCTTGCGGTAGTCGGTGCCCATGCGCTGGTGCGCCTGGGCAAACTGCTGAACCCGCTCGCGTGCGTCCCCTGCGGGCAGGCCCTTCAGCAGCTGGGCGGCCTGGGTTTGGATGGTGGCTTCTTCCTTTTCAAAGGCCGCCCAGTAGCGCTTGAGTTGTTCGGCATCCTTGCCGCGCAGCAGCACGTTCTTCCACTCCTGCACCTGCACCTTGAAGGCGACCAACATGCTGGCAGCGACGCGCTCGTGGTCCACACTGGCGGCCACTTCGGTTTCGTAGGTGGTGAGGGCCTGATTGAGTCGCGCAATGCCAAACAGCGCGGCGGCCAGCAGAAGCAGCAGGGCTGCCGTGAACACCAGGGGGAGCTTGAGGCGCAGCTTCATGGCGATCTCTCCGAACGATGTGTGGGGGCAGGTCTTGGCAGGGCCTTTCGAGGCCCTTGAGCGCTGCGGGTGCGCTCCAGTTATGGGTGCGCGTTATCGCCTGGTGCTCCGCACAAACCCGATGGCCTGGTCCGGGCTCAGGCAGCGTCTTCGATCACCGGCTCGCAGCGCACCTCGCAGCGCACGGAGTTGGCGATGAAGCATTCCTCGTGTGCGCGGTGGTGCAGGGTGTGGATGGCCTCGGTGGTGGGGCGCAGGTGGCCGCTGAAGTGCACCTGCGGGCGCAGGGTGACCTCGGAAAAAGCAAACTTGCCCGCGATGTTCTGTGCCATGGTGCCGCTGGCGCGGTCTTCGTAGCGGTCCACGCAGTAGCCTTCGCGGGCCGCCAGGGACAGGAACCACAGCATGTGGCAACTGGAGATCGAGGCGATGAAGGCCTCTTCCGGGTCCACCGCCGCCGGGTCGGACCAGGGCAGGGGCACCACGTGGGGGGATGAGGAGCCAGGCACCTCCAGGCCACCATCGAAGCGCAGCCAGTGGCGGCGGCTGTAGCGCTGGTCCACAAAGGCTTGGTCGCCGCGTTCCCACACCACCTGGGCTTCGTAGTTGGCCATGAAAGGCTCCTTTGCTATAAAAATAATAGCTGTTGGCGCAATAAATATGAGCGCTGGAGCCCGTTTTGTATCACACCACCCCTTGGGCCTGCAACTGGGCAATGCGCTGTGCATCCAGCCCCAGCTCGCGCAGTACCTCCTGGGTGTGCTGGCCCAGCGCGGGCGGGGCGTTGCGCAGCACAGGCGGCGTGGCGGACAGGCGCAGCGGGCTGGCCACGCCGGTGATGTGCTGCACGCCGTCGGCGGCTTCGCCCTGCGGCCAGCGCGGCAGGGTCACAGCCAGCCCACGTGCCTTGACCTGGGCATCGTCAAAGGCCTGGGCCACGGTGTTGATGGGGCCGCAGGGCACGGCCTTGTCTTCGAGCAGTGCAATCCAGTCGGCGGTGGTGCGCGTGCGCGTGACCGCCTGCATGGCCGGGATGAGGTCTGCGCGGTGCTGCACGCGCAGCGTGTTGGTGGCAAAGCGCGGGTCTTGCGCCCAGGCGCCCTGGCCGGCGGCGGCGCAAAAGCGCTGGAACTGCCCGTCGTTGCCAATGGCCAGCAGCATGCTGCCGTCCAGCGTAGGGAAGTCCTGGTACGGCGCCAGGCTGGGGTGGGTGTTGCCTTGGCGCACGGGTGCCACGCCGGTGGCCAGGTAGCCTGCGGCCTGGTTGGCGAGCACGGCCATGCCCACGTCGAGCAGGGCCATGTCGATGTGCTGGCCCTGGCCGGTGCCGGTGGCGGCGTTGTCGCGCACATGCAGCGCGGCCAGGATGGCGTTGCTGGCATACAGGCCGGTGAACAGGTCGATCACCGCGACGCCCACGCGCTGTGGGCCGCCGCCGGGCTCGCCATCGGCGCGGCCGGTGATGTCCATCAACCCGGTCATGGCCTGCACCATGAGGTCGTAGCCCGCGCGCTCGGCGTAGGGGCCGTCCTGCCCGAAGCCGGTGATGGAGCAATAGATGAGGCGCGGGTTGAGCGTGCGCAGGCTCTCATGGTCCAGCCCGTACTGCTTCAGGCCGCCGACCTTGAAGTTCTCCACCACCACATCGGCCTGCTGCGCCATCTGGCGGATGAGCGCCTGGCCCTCGGGCGTGGCCATGTCGATGGTGACCGAGCGCTTGTTGCGGTTGCAGGCCGTGTAGTAGGCGGCCTGGCGGGTGTCGTTGCCGTCCGCGTCCTTCAGGAAGGGCGGGCCCCAGTGGCGCGTGTCGTCGCCTGCGCCGGGGCGCTCGACCTTGACCACATCGGCGCCCAGGTCGGCCAGGAGTTGCGTGCACCAGGGGCCAGCGAGCACGCGCGAGAGGTCGAGCACCTTGATGCCTGCGAGGGCGCCTGGTGAGGGAGAGGGGGTGGTCATGAAGTACTATAAATTTGATAGCTGGTAGCGCTTGTCCATAAAGCGCTAGAGGCCTAAAACACTTGAAATGCGCGGCGATGCGCCCTGGAGGCACCCTCTCCCCTCGCGGGAGAGGGGAGTTCTGATTGCCGCAGCTGGCAGCGGGGAGCGAGGGGCCCGCTGTCTCAGTTGGAAAACGCCGCAATGCCCGTCTGCGCCCGTCCCAGGATGAGCGCGTGCACGTCGTGCGTGCCTTCGTAGGTGTTCACCACCTCCAGGTTCACCAGGTGGCGGGCCACGCCAAACTCGTCGCTGATGCCGTTGCCGCCCATCATGTCGCGCGCCAGGCGGGCAATGTCCAGCGCCTTGCCGCAGCTGTTGCGCTTGATGATGGAGGTGCCTTCCACGCTGGCCGTGCCCGCGTCCTTCATGCGGCCGAACTGCAGGCAGGCCTGCAGGCCGATGGCGATCTCGGTCTGCATGTCGGCCAGCTTCTTCTGGATGAGCTGGTTGGCGGCGAGAGGCCGGCCAAACTGTTTGCGGTCCAGCGTGTACTGGCGGGCGGTGTGCCAGCAGAACTCGGCCGCACCCAGCGCGCCCCAGGCGATGCCGTAGCGCGCGCTGTTCAGGCAGGTGAAGGGGCCCTTCAAGCCCTGCACTTCAGGGAAGGCGTTCTCTTCGGGCACGAACACGTCGTCCATCACGATCTCGCCGGTGACGGAGGCGCGCAGGCCCACCTTGCCGTGGATGGCAGGGGCGGTGAGGCCCTTCCAGCCCTTTTCCAGCACGAAGCCGCGGATGGGGCCCACGGCACCGCCTTCGGATACTTCCTTGGCCCAGACCACGAACACGTCGGCCACGGGGCTGTTGGTGATCCACATCTTGCTGCCCTTGAGCTTGTAGCCGCCATCCACCTTGTAGGCGCGCGTGGCCATGCTGCCGGGGTCGGAGCCGTGGTCGGGCTCGGTCAGGCCGAAGCAGCCGATCCACTCGCCCGAGGCCAGCTTGGGCAGGTACTTCTGCTTCTGTGCCTCGGTGCCGAATTCATGGATGGGCACCATCACCAGCGAGCTTTGCACGCTGGCCATGGAGCGGTAGCCCGAATCCACGCGCTCGACCTCGCGGGCGATCAGGCCGTAGGCCACGTAGTTCAGGCCGGGGCCGCCGTACTGCTCGGGGATGGTGGGGCCGAGCAGGCCCAGCTCGCCCATCTCGCGGAAGATGGTGGTGTCCATCTTCTCGTGGCGGAAGGCGTCCAGCACGCGCGGGGCCAGCTTGTCCTGGCAGTAGGCGGCGGCGGCGTCGCGGATCGCGCGCTCGTCGTCAGTCAGTTGTTGGCTCAGGAGGAAGGGATCGTCCCATTGAAAAGCGGCGTGGGCCATGTGCGTGTCTCCGGTGGTGTGGGTTGCTGGGGTGGATGAAAGCCATTTCACATGCCAAATCAGCATGCATGGGGCGATAGTAGGGGGGTGCGAAAGGATAAGCAAACGAGTTGTTCGCATCCAGATATGTGGTTTGCGAATGTATTATGCGTGCCATGCGCCGCCATCTCCCCTCCACTCAGGCCCTCGCCTGCTTTGAAGCCGCCGCCCGGCATGAGAGCTACACCCGTGCCGCGCAGGAGCTGGCGCTCACGCAGAGCGCAGTCTCGCGGCAGATCCAGGCGCTGGAGGAGCAACTGGGCGTGGCCCTGTTCCGGCGCACGCGCCATGGGGTGGTGCTCACCCCGGCGGGCCAGCGCTACGGCCGCCAGGTGGCGCGATGGTTGCAGGTGCTGGAGCAGGGCACGCTCGACGTCATGGCCCGCCAGGGCGTGGGCGGTGCGCTGGCGCTGGCGGCGGTGCCCACCTTTGCCACGCGCTGGCTCATTCCGCGCCTGCCCCTGCTGGCGCAGCAGCACCCCGACATCGTGGTGCACCTGGATACCCAGACCCGCCCCTTCCTGTTTGCCGACACCGCCTACGATGCCGCGCTGTACGCCGGAACGCCCGAGCAGGTGGCGCAGTGGCCGGGCACGCAGGCCCAACTGCTGCTGCACGAGGATGTGCTGCCTGTGTGCAGCCCGCAGTTGCTCGAATCGGTCGCCACCCGGGGTCGGGGGCGCGCGCACCAGCCGGTGGAGCCTGCGGCCCTGGCCGCACTGCCGCTGCTGCAGCAAAGCACGCGCCCGCTGGCCTGGCGCCAGTGGTTCGACGCCATGGGCGTGGACGCCCCGCGCGCGCTGGACGGGCCGCGCTACGAGCTGTTCTCCATGCTGGCCCAGGCGGCCACGCTGGGCATGGGGGTGGCGCTGATTCCGCCGTTGCTCATCGAGGCCGAGCTGGCCAGCGGCCAACTGGTGGTGGCCTGCCCGCGGGCGCTGCCTGGCGAGCGCGCGTACTACCTTGTCCAACCAGCGCAGCAAGCCCCATCCCCGGCACTGGCGGCCTTTGGCGCATGGCTGCAGACGGTGGTGGGCGCTACCGACCCATCCGCAGCGCAGGGTTTTTGACGCCGCCCATGGCCTGCGCAACAATGAAGCCGTCCTGACACATCAGCGAAAGGCTTGCCATGACCACCTACCATGCACCGCATTTCGACCCCACCGTGGACGAGCTGGACACGCTCAAGCAACTGGAGATGGGCAAACTGGTCAGCACGCCGCAGGCACTCAAGGAGCATATGTCTGGGCGCCTGTACGAGCGCGGCTACATCGCCAAGAACGCGTCGGGCCAACTGACCATCACCGACACCGGCCGGGCGTTGATCCGGCGCCAGGACAACTGAGTTGCGTTGGGCTCCTGACGTGTCCCTGCCGGTCGGTCTGCAACGAGCGCTGTGCCTTGCCCTCCTGCTGGTGTGGGTCCTGTTGCTGCAAGCTTGCAGCGCCGTCAGGCTGGCCTACAGCCAGGTGCCGCAGCTGGCGTACTGGCAGTTGGACCGCTACCTCGACCTGTCGGATGCACAGACCGACCGGGTGCGCAGCGAACTGGATCTGCTGCACCAGTGGCACCGCAGCACCATGCTGCCCCAGCACGCCAGGTTGTTGCAGCAGGTGCAGCAGCAATTGCCTGCCACCGTCACGCCCGACCAGGCCTGCCGCATCTACGACGAGGTGCGCATCCAGCTGGATGCGGTGTGGGCACAGGCCGAGCAGCAACTCCTGTGGCTGGCGCCGCAGCTCAGCCCGGCACAGATCCGCACGCTGGAAGTGCAACAGGCCCAAAGCAACGCCGACTGGAAGAAGCAATGGCTTGATGCATCCCCCGAGCAAATGCGCGAGCAGCGCTACAAGCAACTCCTGTCGCGCGCCGAAACCTTCTACGGCACCCTGGACGAACCGGCCCGGGAAGCGCTGCGCGGCTATGTCGCCCGCTCCGCCTTCGACCCGCAGCGCAGCTACGCAGAGCGCCTGCGCCGCCAGAAGGACCTGGTCGGTGTGCTGCAGAGCATCGCGCAGGACCGCAGCGACCACCAGCGCACCCTGGGCCTGCTGCGCGGCTACCGCGACCGTTTCAACGCATCCCCCGATCCTGCCTACCAGCGCTACGCGCAGCGCCTGGTGGAGGAGGGCTGCGACGCCTTCGCGCGCATGCACAACGCCATGACGCCCGCGCAGCGCATGCAGGCGGTGCAGTCGCTCAAGGGGTATGAGCGTGACTTCTGGGTGCTGGCGGCCCAGTAGGGTGACCATGGGGCGCCGCCAACCGGCACTGCCTGAAATTGCGGCAGCGCAACACAACCCTTTGCGTGGCGGGCACTTGCGCACGCCTTGCCCATGCAGGCCACGGGTTGTCCACAGGTTTGTCCCTGTGAATTGGGGAGAACCGGCGGTGGGCAAGCTGCAAAACCGGCAAAAACAAAAAGGCCGGTAGCTCGTGGAAGCTACCGGCCTTGTCTGTGGTGCCCGGGGCCGGACTCGAACCGGCACGCCTTGCGGCGGGGGATTTTGAGTCCCCTGCGTCTACCAATTTCACCACCCGGGCGGGAATCAGTGAAGTCCTAAATTATGGCACAGTAGGGAGCATGAATTACCCAACCATTGAAGACGCGATCGGCCGCACGCCGCTGGTGGCGCTGCAGCGCATCGGTGCACGCGAGAACGCCGAGCGCGGCAACGTCATCCTGGGCAAGCTCGAAGGCAACAATCCCGCAGGTTCGGTGAAGGACCGGCCCGCACTCTCCATGATTCGGCGCGCCGAGGAGCGCGGCGACATCCAGCCGGGTGACACGCTGATCGAGGCCACCTCGGGCAACACGGGCATTGCGCTGGCCATGGCCGCCGCCATCAAGGGCTACCGCATGGTGCTGGTCATGCCCGAAGACCTGTCCATTGAGCGCGCCCAGACCATGAAGGCCTTTGGTGCCGAGCTGGTGCTTACGCCCAAGAGCGGCGGCATGGAACATGCCCGTGATCTGGCCCTGGCCATGCAAAAGCGGGGTGAAGGCAAGGTGCTGGACCAGTTTGCCAACCCCGACAACCCACGCATCCACTACGAAACCACCGGCCCCGAGCTGTGGGAACAGACGGGCGGACGCATCACCCATTTCGTCAGCGCCATGGGCACCACGGGCACCATCACCGGGGTCTCGCGTTACCTCAAGGAAAAGAACCCCAAGGTGCTGGTGGTGGGCGCGCAGCCGCAAGAGGGTTCGCGCATCCCCGGCATTCGCAAGTGGCCGCAGGAATACATGCCTGCCATCTACGACGCCAAAGCGGTGGACGAGCTGGTGCTCGTCAGCCAGAGCGACGCCGAAGACATGTGCCGCCGCCTGGCGCGTGAGGAAGGCATCTTCGCGGGCATTTCCGCTGCCGGCGCGTGCTGGGTGGCGCAGCAGATCGCCGCGCGTGAGCGCAATGCCTGCATTGCCTTTGTGGTGTGCGACCGGGGCGACCGCTACCTGTCCACGGGCGTGTTCCCGGTTTGAAGAAAAATAGGCCTCTAGCGCCCTAAATATAAGCGCTAGCAGCTATAAAAATCATAGCAATGCAGTACCAAACCCGCTTTTGCACCCACTGCGCCACGCCGCTGGCGCTGCTCACCCAGGCCGAAGATGGTGGCGACAAGGAACGCCTGCGCTGCCCCGCTTGCGGTTGGACGCACTGGAATAACCCCACCCCGGTGCTGGCCGCCATCGTCGAGGTAGGCGGCAAGGTGCTGCTGGCGCGCAATGCGGCCTGGCCGACCAAGATGTTCGCGCTCATCACCGGCTTCATGGAAGCGGGCGAGTCACCGCAGGAAGGCATCGCGCGTGAGGTGAAGGAGGAGACCAACCTCGACGTGCAGTCCTGCACCCTGGTGGGTGCCTATGAATTCCTGCGCATGAACCAGGTCATCATTGCCTACCATGTGGTGGCGCAAGGGCAGGTGCGGCTGTCGCCCGAGCTGGTGGACTACCGCCTGTTCGACCTGCACGAGCTCAAATGCTGGCCTGCGGGCACAGGCTACGCGCTGGCCGATTGGTTGCGCACCCGTGGCCACGAGCCAGTATTCTTCACGGCAGAGGAAAATGCCGAACGCCGCCGCGGCCTGGACCAACCCGCGGCAAAGGACTGACACCATGCAAACCCACAAAGAAATCGACACCCGCGGCCTGAACTGCCCCCTGCCCATCCTCAAGGCCAAGAAGGCCCTGGCCGACATGGAGAGCGGCGAGCTGCTCAAGGTGCTGGCCACCGACGTGGGCTCGCTACGCGACTTTCAGGCCTTTGCCAAGCAGACGGGCAACGAGCTGGTGGAGCAGCAGACGGTGGGCGAGGAGTTCATCCACGTCTTGCGGCGGCGTTGAGCAGGCCGCACTACAACGGCGTCAGTGTGCACGGTGCGGGACTACGAGCGCTCCCACGGTGTGAAGCCTGCCTCGTCGTACAGCCGTTGGTACAGGGCATAGGCACGCAGTTCGACGGCACGCTGGAAGGCGAGCGCACGCGGCCTGTCCCAGTCCGTGTTTTTGCTGCCTTCGGCGGGGGAGCAGGCGATCCAGTGTGGAACGTGCGATGGGTCCATGGCACTCCACACCATCCATTGATCGGGATCATCGGATCTTTGCCGCTTTTCCTTGGGTGAAGCATCACCGTCGCTGCGGTTGTGTGAGGCATCCCACACGCGGATGTTGCCGATACTGTTGCCCAGCACGCTCCGGGCTTCGCGAAAATCCTCCACCGTCCCGCTCTTGCCGACAACGCGCCAATCCGGCGACCAATGGGCAGAGGGAAGGATGTGGTCGAAGTCGTAGGGCGTGTCTTCGTCCATCCCAGCCAGGGGTTCGGCGTCCAAGCCGTTCAGATAGCTGCGCTGCAGCCATAGCAGCATGGGGTGCTGGTGGCTCCAGGGTTGCCACCAGTGACGGTAGAACTCACGGGTGCGACGGTTTTTCTCGCTGTCGTCTTCCGGGGTGGCAAAGCGCTGGTGGCCCAGCAGCGTGGCCGTGTCGCTCAGGTGCAGTCCGAGCCCCGCGATGGCCGCGGGCGGCTGCATGGCCAAGCCCGCGCCCGCTTCGACCACCGCATGGGCTATCTGCCGGTCCAGGTCCGAGTGGTCGGTGCTGTTCTGGATCACATCAAAGGCCATGCGGCTGGCCTTGGGTTTGTCCCAGACCCAGCGCATCCACCACAGCACCAGGCGCAGGGCCTGTGCGCGTGTGGCTTCGTTGACCGGGTCTTGCAGAAAACCCGATTGGGCCAGCCGCAGCAGGACTTGTACCAGTGGCCGCCCCAGGTAGGGCAGCATCAGGGCGGGCAGGCCAGCGTCGCCTTCGCCCCGGTAGAGCAGGTTCTTCTGCACGGTGTCAAAGTAGCCTTGCAGGACCTGGGGGCCTGCGCTGCCGAGCAGGGCCAGCATGTCGGCCTGGCGCTGCTGGGGGTCGCCATCCTTGGGGCGTATGACCATGCGCTGAAAGTCATCCTTGCTGGGGTTGTCATGGTCCGAAACGTCTTTCCACTGCACCGCAGCCAGGCGCAAGGCCGACATCACCAGGTCGGTCGCGGTCAAGAGCCCGGCGACCCTGGAATGGGCGTGCAGGCGCTCCACCATGCCGTGGACTGTGGGCATCATGTGCTTGAGGATGGAATAGATGTAGTCCGCATCCGATAGCGGGGTGGCATTGCTGCCGATGCGCTGGAACAGGCGTGCCAGCGGTGGTTCGGTGCCGTCCTCGCTGTCGGCCTGAAAGAGTGCCGGATCGACCCGCACCAGGGGAATCTGGGTGGCAAAAATCCGCTGCAGCCCGAGGGCCAGTTGGTCCAGCCGCTGGAGGATTTGGGTGCGTTCAGCGGGCGGAATATCGCCCCATGGGGCACGCAGGACGGCGGTGCCATCCTCGATGGCCAGGGTTTGGACGCTTTGCAACTCCTGCAGCAGGGCGTGCTTCCAGGCGTTGGCATCCTGGAGCTGGCGCCACGCTTGCACCCATTGGCCCAAGTCCACCGGAGCGCTGTACTTGGCGCCTGCCGGATGGGGGCGGGCCTGCGCCAACAAATCCTGCGCGGCCACGGCGGCATAGGCCTCCCTGGCACGGCGGCGCTGGTCCAGCGACAACTTGCGATTGGGCTCATGGCGGTCATAGCCAAACGGCTGGTGGCGGGTGCTGACGCGCAGTCGCACGCGGTGGCCTGCTGCGGGCTCATCGGCCAGGTCCACCCACAGGCGGCGTTGCCCGGCACCTGCGGCGAAGGCGCTCCAGCCCGTCAGCATGGCCAGGGTGCGTTGCTGGCCATCGACCAGCCCCAGGCGCTGCGCAGCCGTGGCCGCTTGGGACCCCTGGGCCAATGCCACACGGGCATCGTTGTGCTGAAGTTCGCTGACCATGAGTGCGCCGATGGGCATGCCTGACAGCAAAGAGTCCCACAGGTCGATGATCTGCTTGGGCTTCCACACAAAGCCGCGCTGAATCATCGGCAAATCGACGCCGACGGCGGGATGCGCTCCGGCGGCCATGTCCAGCCAATCGGCCAATGCAAGCACTCGGATGGTATCGCCGTGGGTGAAAAATCCCGTGATGCTGAGGGGCGGGATGCCTTGCGCACTGTCTGAACGTGGCTCATGCAGGGACATAGAAATTCCTGATTTGATAGCTGGAAGCGCTTGCTGTGAATGGGTTGGCGTCCAATCATCCATCTGCGCTGCACGGTGTTTTGTGCACGCTGCGCACGGCCTCCCCAAACCCGCGCAGCCACCAATCCAGCATTGCGCTGTCCACCACCGTCGCGGTGATCTCCAGCCAGCCGTCGCCCTGGTCCTGGACCTGCTGGTCTTTGGACAAAGGCGTTTCCTGCAGGTGAAACCCGGCATCGTGTTCGATGCAAAACTGCAACCGGATGCGGCGCCCCTCGCCAAACCCAAACCGTCCATCAGCGTCGTATTTCTGCAGGTCGAAGCCGCGCGGGCGTTCAAAGGCGAGCGTCGAGACCTCGGCCTTGCCAATGCGGTGCAGGGCCAGGCTGCGTTCGTTGTCAAAACCCTCGAAGCGGCACACCAGGTACAGGCGCGGGCCTTGCTGGGCCAGACCCAATGGCATGACCCGGGCCTGGCGGCGCTGGCGTGCGGCGTTGCGGTAGTCAAGGTCCAGCCAGTGGTTGGCGTACAGCGCTTCGCTCACAGCTTCCAGCACGCCGCTGGCAATGGCGGGCGCCAGCAGCGGCTGGCTGGTGGCCACCACACGCACCTTGCGCGGCCATTCGCGCTCCAGGCGCGTGTTGGGGCCGTCGCCCAGGTTGCGCCGGGCTTGGGTGAAGAAACCCTCCATCGACCGCATCAGGCGGGCCGGCAGCAGGTTTTTCAGGTGCTCCTCGGCCAATTGCAGGAGCAGCGATTCCTGGGGTGTGAGTTGAGGCAAGGCCAGGCCCTGGGCGCGCTCCAGCCAGCGGTAGCCGTAGGGTTTGCTGCGCTCGTCGCGCTCGATGTCGAAATGCTCGCTCAGGATTTCCAGCTGGCGCTGGATGGTGCGCAGGTCGCGCTCGAAGCCCGCGCCCTTGAGCTGCTGGTGCAGTTCGCTGGTGGTGATCTTGCGCCCGCGCGGGATACGCCGCAGCAGTTCCAGCATCAGCAGGGCAGTGTTCAGGGTGTCGGGGCGTTGGGCCATGAGGGCGGTTCTTCTTTGGGGCGGTCAGAGTGCCAAATTGTGTCAAACAAAGCCGATGGCGCGAGAGTCGCCGGGTTTGAGTGCGCACTCGGCCTCCAGTGCATCCACCAGCGCCTGCGCCCTGGTCAGGGGACGAAAGCGCTGCTGGCGCAGCACTGCGGCAAAGTCACCAGGGGTGAGCTGGCGCAGCCGTGCCAGGCGTGCCTGCTCCGGTGCACCAGGCGTGGGCAGACCGAGTTGGGCGCAGTGGCGCAGCAAGAGCGCCCAGGCCTGATCCTGGCGCAGGTAGTCCAGCCGCACCTTCAGGTCGAAGCGGCGCAGCGCCGCCGGGTCCAGCCCGCCCATGAGGTTGGTGCTGGCAATGAAGACGCCCGCGAAGCCCTCCATCTGCGTGAGCATTTCGTTCACCTGGGTGACTTCCCAACTGCGCTGCGCGCCCCGGCGATCCTGCAGAAAGCTGTCCACCTCGTCGATGAGCAGCAGCGCACCCTCGTCCTCGGCCTAGCGAAAGGCGCGGGCGATGTTCTTCTCGGCCTGGCCCACGTACATCGACAGCAAATCCGATGCGCGGCGCACCAGCAGCGGGCGGTCGAGCTGCTCGGCCAGCCAGCGGCCAAATGCCGTCTTGCCCGTACCGGGGGGGCCGTACAGGCACAGGCGCGCTCCGCTGGCTCCGCCGCTGCCCTGCGCCGCCGCCAGGCCCTGGGCCAGTTGCACCAGATCGGTGTCGGCATGCAAGAAGGCGGGGTCATACACCTCGGGCAGGCGGTGGGGATCATGGCGCAGCAAAGGGCGGTGGCCCTGGGCCTGCAGGGTGTGGCTGACCAGTTGCTCGAAGGCGCTGGCGCTGGCTGCGCGGCCCACTTCGGCCAGCATCGCCTGCGCCACGGTGCTGGCACGGGCCACCACGGCGGGGGCCAGGTGCTCGGCCTGGGCCACGCGGGCCAGGGCCGGGGCGTCCAGCAGCGTGTCACAGTGCGCCTGCACGATGCGCTGGCGCTGGCGGCGTGGCGGCATGGGCAGTTCAAACACCATGTCGAAGCGGCGAATGAACGCGGCGTCCACCCCATCGACGCTGTTGGACAGCCACAGCGTGGGTACGGGGTTGTCTTCCAGCGCACGGTTGAGCCAGGCTTTGTGCGACTGGGCCGTGCTGCGCTGCAAGGGGCTCTCGGTGAACACGTCTTCCACCTCGTCGAACAGCAGCAGGGCGCGGCGCTGGGCGAGAAAGCTCTGCGCCGTGCGCAGGGCACGCAGCCGGTGGTGGCCGTTGATGGGGTCGCCGTCTTCGTCCTCGCTGGCCACCTCGAACAGCTCACAGCCCAGATCGCGCGCCAGGGCGCGGGCCAGTTCGGTCTTGCCGGTGCCCGGTGCACCGTAGATCAGCAGGTTGACCCCGCGCCGCTGTGTGCCCAGTGCGTGGCGCAGCCAGGGCTGGGCGATGTCCAGCGTGGGCTGGATGTGGCCATAGTCTGCCAGTGCCAGCCGCCCGTGCGCGGCCGGCGCAATCTTGCCGCGCAGCAGGGCGATGGGGTCGGCATCGCCGGCCACCATCTGGTCGGCAAAGCTGTGGGAGAGCAGATCGAGCTTGTTCTTGAGGCTGCCGATGCCGCGCTGGTCGAGCACCACCAGGCCCGAGCGCGCCAGCAGGCCCTGGCTGCCCAGCGCCTGGCGCACCTGCGAATCGGGCGCCTGCATCTGCAGGGCCAGGGTCTGGATGACCTGGGTGGACGAGACGGCGTCCAGCAGGTCGGCGGCGTCGTCGAGCAGCTGGTCGGTGTGCAGGCACACGGCAAAGGCCAGGATCTGGGCATCGACCGCACTGAGCCCCACCAGCGCGGCCAGGCGCTGCACATTGCCCTGCAGCGGGGTGGGCAGCAGGGCCTGGGTGCCGTTCTGTTCGGCCTGGGCCAGCAAGCCGTACAACTCGGTGCGCACCGTTTGGGGATGGAAGGGGCGATCCTCGGGGTCTATCCAATGGTCCAGGCCCAGGGCAAAGGCGAGGCGATCGTGGGAGAAACCGGAATTGCGCACGAACTTCTGCAGGCTGTCGGGCGCGGTGACCAACCGCAGCATCCACAGGGCGATGTGGGGTGCCGGTTTCTGGGGTGGGCGGGGGTGGCGGTAGGCCATGCGAGTCCTCCTGGTGGTTCAGGAGGACATTGTTCGCAATGCTGCGACGGAATGTGTCGCTGATGAGGGAGGGTCGCTACGCCCCGATGCCCTTGTTTGCCGAGCGCGAGCAGCGCTCGATGTGGAGACTCATCGCCGCCCGGCGATGCACAGTGCCACCACGGAAACGCCGTCTGGCAGGTCTGCTGGGATCGAAATCAGATCGCCAGCCCCTTGAGGTATTCGCGGAACTGCGCTCCCACTTGCGGGTGCTGCAGTGCCAGTTCCACCGTGGCTTCAAGGAAGCCTTCCTTGCTGCCGCAGTCGTAGCGCTTGCCTTCGTACTGGTAGGCATAGACGACTTCGTGCGCCATGAGGCGGGCGATGGCGTCGGTGAGTTGGATTTCTCCGCCCACGCCGCGCGGCTGGTTGCGGATCTCCTCGAAGATGCGCGGCGTGAGCACGTAGCGCCCGGCCACGCCCATGCGCGAGGGGGCCACCTCGGGCGCGGGCTTTTCCACGATCTGGTCGATGCGCAGCAGCGGCCCACCCGCCGCCACGCCGCTGACGATGCCATAGCGGCGCGTTTGCTCGGGCGGCACTTCCTGCACGGCCAAGAGCGAACGGCCCTGTTTGGCGAAGGCTTCGGTCATCTGCGCCAGCACGCCGGGACCGCCGGGTTTGCCCACCATCAGGTCGTCGGCCAGCAGCACGGCAAAGGGCTCGTCGCCCACCAGCGCCTCGGCGCAGAGCACGGCATGGCCCAGGCCCAGGCTGCGCGGCTGGCGCACATAGGCGCAGTCCATGTCGTCGGGCTGGACCGAGCGCACCAGGGCCAGCAGTTCCTGCTTGCCCGCCGCTTCCAGTTCGCTTTCCAGCTCGTAGGCGGTGTCGAAATGGTCCTCAATGGCGCGCTTGCTGCGGCCGGTGACGAAGATCATGTGTCGGATGCCGGCGGCGTAGGCCTCTTCCACGGCGTACTGGATCAGCGGCTTGTCCACCAC
>Ga0116193_1000370_pt1 | contig 43182 bp, 36 predicted proteins | sample AD_UKC115_MetaG_FD_89892 | JGI IMG/M metagenome (GOLD analysis project Ga0116193, IMG submission 89892) | Active sludge microbial communities of municipal wastewater-treating anaerobic digesters from Hong Kong - AD_UKC115_MetaG | ecosystem: Engineered > Bioreactor > Anaerobic > Digestate... | reverse complement strand
TTTCCTGCCTGCAGGGGCCACACCAACTTGCCCAAAAATCAACCAACACATATTTGCCACGGAAAGATTTTAAACTAACCGGCTTTCCGTCAGGATCATTCTGGGTAAAATCCGGTACTGTTTTCCCAATGGGGTTGCGCATTAATTCGCCCAGGGTCTTAGCGAGCGACTTTCCCAGTACAGCATCTTTCACGGGAGGTGAAACTTTTTCAAACAGGGAATCTGTTGCTATCGCATCCTGGCTTGCCTGGAAATACCGGAACAAAGCCAGTGGTGCCGTAAAGGAAGAATAATGTTTGCTTACATAATGAGCAATCTCCGATGCGGCCTGTTTCTTCATAGCCTCATCTGCATTTCCATCCTGAATAAAAACGGGAGAATATTTGTCCAGGATTTTAGCAAGGATCGCATATTCATCCTGCGACGCGGAGCCCTTTACACTTGCATTTTTAAAATCGTGACCTGTAAATTTTATTTCCAGGGGTCGGTTTTCCACGAAGAAGGTCAGGTAGGGTGGTTTATTATCCATCACGATTACCTTAGGTTCGGGTGTTGGTACCGATCCGGTAAAGGAAAATTTTTCACCTTGCACCGTGGTGGAGGATTCTGGCACTCCACTGGTGCCATTATATAGAGAGAGAGAAGTTCCATCTGCCACACCGAGGGCGATGCCACTAATTTCAAAATGACCGGAGACAGGTTTTTCTGCACTATTATTGGATTTCTGGGCAGAAGTTACAAAAGGAAAGAGAATTGCAAAAAAAAGCAGTCCCGACAGAAGTAAATTTTTTTTCATTGTTGTATTACTGTTGCAATTTACTTTTCTTTGGCCAGTTTTAAGCAGAGATAAAAAATTTAACAGCCTGCTTAAACCATCCGTAACCCTTCTCTAAACCGAAGGATGAGCGACATATCTTTTATTCCCGGTTTTTTATCAAACAGCCTGTCGAGCATGATCCCAAAGAAATCCGGATGCCTGAATTCTTTTAATTTCTTTGCATCTTCGGGTAAAATATCCCCGGCAAGGAAAAAGGGTTTTTCAATTTTACTTTTTGAAACCCGGGTCAAATAGTTAAGGCTCTGATTATTGGGGATGCCAACCGCATTTACATTTTCGAACAGATAATAATCACAGGCTTCATCATAATCCTTCACCTGGTAATCTATAGGTTGCAGGCTTTGGTCATCTATCCGGAAAGTCTTTATGGTTTCCACTGCTGCGGATATTTTATGACAGTATGCCGGGCTTTCATTCCCATGCAACAGAACGGTATTTAACCCAAAGGAATCCACCTTTTCCAAAATAAACTCGTCTTCCGCATCTGCAAAAACACCTACCTTATTCACTTCCCAATCTCCTTCCAAAAAGTCGGCTGCATGTGTTTCCAAAGAAATAGCACCCGGTGAGGTTGGAATAAAAACCAGGCCTCCATAACTGATGCCCAAACCGTCTAATTGTTTGAATTCTTTTATAGTTTGTATTCCGTTAACAAAAATGTGCATATAAGAAACTTTAATGTTAATAGTTTAAAAGCCAGTTTTTCATTATTAACTCCCCACATGGAGTAAGGATACTTTCGGGATGAAATTGAACTCCGGTAATATTAAAGGTATTATGTTCAATCGCCATTATTTCCCCCTTCTCTCCTTCTGCAATTACTTTCAAACAGGAAGGGAACCCTTCCCTTGAAACCACCCAGCTATGATACCTGCCTGCATTAAAGGGGTTGCAATTTATGGATTCAAATAATTTACAATCTTCCCGGTAATGAACGGGTAAGGATAATCCATGCTGTACTTTTTCCAGGTTATGCAACCGGGCTCCAAACACTTCGGCAATCGCCTGCATTCCCAGGCATACACCCAATATGGAAGCTTTTCCGGATTGGGACCGGATGAGGTCCTTCATATTTCCTGCTTCATCCGGAACACCCGGCCCCGGGGAAAAAATAATTTTTTCGTACCCGCTAATCGCTGATACCGGGCATTCGTCATTCTTAACTACATCCACCCTATTGCGCAGGATTTTTTCAACCTGGTGAACCAGATTGTATGTGAAAGAATCGTAATTATCAAAAATCAAGACGCTGCGCTGTGGCATGGACATCCGGCAGTTTTCGTAATACCCGTGAGCCTACTGCAAATATGGAGATGGCGTTCCAATCAAAAAAATGTTTTTCTCGATATTCGAGTCATTAAGTAACTTTTACCTTCAGAAAGCTCCATCCCAAAATTGAAATTCAACAGGATAAAAAGATCGATCCTGGAAGTTATATTATTAAATTGACAGCATGGGAATGTAAAAATTTTAATTTTCATAATGAAGGATGGCTTTTTTGATGATCGGGACTGGAAAATATAAGGAAAGAAATTAGGTAAACATCTTGTTGATCTGGTTGTTGATTTAGGAGAAAGAACCAGAAAGAAAATTATTCTGGTTTTTAGCGATGCAATTGCAGTATTTTTTAAAAATGAAAATAAATATGACGACATTTGGCAAAGAAATAAAGATCTGTTTCTGAAGTTCAAAAATTAGGAATCATGGTAATTACAGTATTTGGATCCACCGGTTTTATGGGTAAGGAACTTGTAAAACAAGCCTTATTTAAATACCATCACGTACGGGCTTATGGCCGCCAGGTACATACCACAAACTATACCCCATCCGACAGGCTGGTAACGTACCCCGGTACCCTGTTCGATGATAAGCAGGTGCTGAATGCGCTTACGGGTGCGGAGGCCGTATTAACTGCTTTGGAGAGCCTATCCGATGGCGTGGATAAGACCCGTTCCCTGGGTATTAAGCATATCATCGCCCAAATGAAAAATGCAGGTGTAAAAAGAATTGTAGCGATTGGCGGAATGGGTATCCTTCCAATTGAAGGTGGAAAATTATTAATGGAAGACCCTTCATTTCCTCCCGATTTGCTTCCCATTGCCATGGAAGACAGGCTGGTTTTTGATCAATTGAAAGCTTCAGAACTGGAATGGACCTTTATGGCGCCCCCCCCTATTAAAGATGCCTCCCCAACAGGAAATTATATTGTGGCTAAAAACAGCCTTCCGGATCCAAATAATAATTATGTAAATAGTGGCGATCTCGCCCTGTTTATGGTAAATGAAATGCAACGAAAGGATTTTCTGAGCGCCAGGGTGGGCATTTCTAACTAAGGAATTTACCAGCATTTTAACGCGGTCGTCCCCGATTTTTTAGAATTTTGAGCCATGATCAAAAAGCCGGGGATACTTTTACTATTTCCCTTGTTAATTTCCTTTTCCCTAAAAGCGCAGGATATAAAAGATATCCTGGTAAATCTTTATACCGACAGCCTGAAAAAGGGCACCTACAATTATATTAATATTGATGGGAAACTGGCATCGGGCCGGTTTATTCCGTTGGATACCAACTACCTTGTTTTTTCAACCAGCGAAGGAAAATTTTTTGGCAACAGCCTGTATATCGAAAAGAATTCCAGAGCCAAAAAAGTGAAAATTCAAGTCGTCCTTAAAAAGAACTCCGCCCTTCATAAAGAATTTGAGGTTTGGATAAAAACAACCGACGATAACACGCCATTACCTACAAACCAGGAGATACTGGAACGGATTAGAAATGAACAACGAAAAGGACGGGAAAAAAGGGCATAAAAAAAGCCGGAACATGCCGGCCTCTTATTAAGCAAACTTTTTGGCATCATCCATAAACTTAGCCAACCCAATATCGGTAAGGGGATGTTTAAGCAACCCCAGCATGGGTTCCAGCGGGCTGGTAACCACATCGGCTCCACCCTCTGCACATTTTACTATATGATTTGAATTACGGATAGATGCGGCCAGGATTTGGGTGTCATATCCCTGTACATTGTATATCTGGCGAATCTGGTAAATGAGATCAATGCCTTCCCAGCAACTGTCGTCTATTCTTCCTATAAAAGGAGACACATATTTTGCGCCGGCTTTTGCAGCGAGGATGGCCTGACCTGCAGAAAATACCAGGGTGCAGTTGGTAGGAATACCATTATCGGTAAACCACTTCATCGCTTTCACCCCATCGTGGATCATGGGCACCTTCACTACGATGTTATTATGGATTTTTGCCAGTTTCTGACCTTCCTCCACCATACTTTTAAAATCGGTGGTAGTAACTTCTGCACTCACATCGCCATCCACAATTTCGCAAATGGTTTTATAATGGTTCATCACGGCATCATGGCCTTTAATTCCTTCTTTAGCCATTAGCGATGGGTTTGTAGTAACGCCATCGAGGATCCCCAGATCGTGGGCTTCCTTTATCTGATCGAGATTGGCGGTATCAATAAAAAATTTCATACTGGTGAATTTAAATTTTTGCAAAGATAAAAAAGACCGCTTAGAGCAGGAAACAAAAAAGGCAAGTTACTTACATCGCACCGCTCAACCATCTACCCTTGCTACCTTCCGGTCCTGGGGGGATTCAACAGGAGCTGGTCGTATAAGACTTGCCGCCGCAAATATAGGCAAACCGGTTAAATAATAATAACCCATACCATTAAAAACTGAATCCGGGGCGGTCGTTTCTCGAATTCAGGGAAGTATATCCGATTAACTGGTCGTTTCTGTCGGTAAATCCCTTGTAATATACCAAAACCGTGTACCTGTTTTGTGTTTCCCAATAGTTCCCTTCCAAATCTGTCCGGTTGGAAGGGTTATCTTTTGAAACAGACAGGTACTCATAACTATAATATCCCTGTTTTAAAAGAGCCTTCCCCTGATAAACACCTAATTCAGGATTAAAGTTCATTTTCCAGGTATCAGATTGTCCCCAATCGGTAAATGAACCCCCGAGGTATATATTACGATTAGGATACGGGCTACCGTTAGGTGGCACCAGGGTAAAATACACCGTGGCATAATCTCCCTGCCAAAAGGGATTAATTGTTTCGTAGGTAATGATATTGAACATTCCGTCGTAATCAGGATAATACAAGTATCGTTGCCCGGTCCGGTCCAAATCCGGTTTAACAAATATTTCGGTGCTGTTATTTTTATAAATAGCATGATCAACTCTGTCGCTTTGCAGCCTGAAACTGCGAAGATCCAGCCAGCGAAACTCTTTTCCTCCCGGAAAAATGCCATAATCCTCTGTATTAAACTCCAGCATATTGCCACGTACATAGGTAGGAGGAATATCTCGTTGCGCATTGTCCCAGCGGTTATTCTGCAGGATCACCACCTTCACCTGCTGGGCAGCGCTAAATGCATTGATACCGGCTAAATTTACAGACAGCCTGATTTTTTGATGGGTAGTGAATAAACTGGCAGACAAAGGTTGAACTACTTGTCCGGAAACGGTGCCCTTTGGTTCCAGTACCACCAGTTGTTTGGTAAATGCCAGTTTAGAAGTATCCGAATCCGTGTACACTTTTAACAGATAATTTCCGGATCGGGTCAGCAGGCCGTTCCCATCCGGTAAAAATGCCTGGTAATGGGTATAACGGGTTAGGGCAATCGAAGAATTTCGATAGGTTGTAATCCTGTTTTGGGTAAACCCACGGGTATATTCAAAGGGGCTGAGATTTGCGGGTTTCCAGTTATAATCGCATAATACGAACGAGTAATAATAACTTTTCACATCCCCTTCCAGGTCGTCGAACTCCAGTTGCAGCCTGTCGGCTGAATTTAATGTCCATACGGGGAACCCTTGCTGATCCCCCGATTTAAATAATTGAGCGGTATGGATATAGGGCTTATATACTTTTTCAATTAATTGGGAAAAAGTGAGCCGGGAAATCAGGGAAAAAATAAAAATCAGGAAAAGCCGTTTGAGCATGAACAATATTTAGTGGCTAATGAATTACTTTTGAAAGGTAGCAAATTTACAGTTTGAACGTTTCCTTTTTCATAGCAAAGCGAATTGCCTCGTTCAGGAGAAAAACATTTTCACGTTTTATTATAAGGCTTGCCATTGCGGCGACAGCATTAAGTGTGGCCGTGATGATTGTGGCCCTGAGCTTTTTTAATGGTTTTCAACAGGTGATTTCAAATAAGGTATTTAGTTTTTGGGGGCATATCCGCGTCATGCAGGATGTTGAAAACCGGGTTGCCGTGGCAGAAGAATACCCCATCTACGCGAACGACACCGTGGAAAATTACCTTAAATCCGTTCCGCATGTAGTTTCCGTTGAAAGGTATGCCACTAAATCGGCGATCCTGAAATCCGGAACAGAAATTGAAAGTGTACTGCTGAAAGGAATTGACTCCAGTTTTAATTTCTCCCGGATGGATCCTTTTCTCCTCAAGGGGAAATGGATTCAATTTAAAGACAGTGGATATAGCTCCGATATTGTAATCAGCCAATTTACTGCCAACCAACTTAATGTGAAGACGGGTGACCGGCTCATCGTCTATTTTTTTCGGGAAGACGGGAGCAAAACCGCCAGGCCGCTAAATATTTCGGGAATATATAAAACAGGGATCGAAGAATATGATCACAATTTTGCTATCTGCGACCTCAATCTGATCCGAAGGCTTAATCTTTGGGAACCTGATCAAATTGGGGGGTATGAGGTGTTTCTTGATAATTACAAATTGGCCGACCCGATTGCCACACATATGTACCAACAATTACCTCAGTCGTGGTATAGCAGAAGCATTAGAAAGATTTATCCGAATATTTTCGACTGGCTCAACCTGCAAAGCCAGGTGAAGAATATTTTGTTGATAATAATGATGGTGGTTGCCGCCGTAAACCTGGTTACCTGCTTAATTATTTTGGTTTTAGAAAGAACCCGCATGATTGGGGTTTTGAAGGCTATAGGCACCCCCAACTGGAACATTCAAAAGATTTTTTTATTCAATACAACCCTTATTGCTATTACCGGCACCTTTATTGGCCTGTTGATTGGACTGGGAATATGCTGGATCCAGCAAAAAACGGGATTTATTAAATTGAATGAAGAAGCCTATTACATGAACACGGCTCACGCTGAAGTAATCTGGTGGCAGGTAGCTATCGTTTGCGCCATAACGTTAGTAGTTTGTTTCCTGACCCTTATCATCCCCACCTATATCATTAAAAAGGTGAATATTGTAAGGGCAATCCAATTCCGGTAATCAAAGTTTGCAAAGATGTGAAAGCATTATGCCGGTAGCTACTGCGGCATTCAACGATTCAGCCTCCCCAATTTTTGGAATGTTGATTAACTCTCTGGCAATTGCCAAAAGAGAAGCATTTACCCCTTTTGATTCATTACCAATGACCAGCACCTGGTTGGCAGCCGGTTCAATATCGGACAATGGAACACCCTGCAGGCTACTACAAAGTAAGATTTTATCCTTCCGGGGCGCCAGCCATGCCCGGAGATCCTGGTAATAAACTTCTACCCTCCCCAAACTGGCCATGGTGCTTTGAACCACTTTGGGGTTATAGCAATCCGCTGTTTCGGGAGAGCAAATAATTTGCTTCACCCCAAACCAATCGGCGGTTCGAATGATAGTACCTAAATTGCCCGGATCCTGCAATTCATCCAACATTAAAATAAGTGAATCCGTTGGAACGGGGGGAATGGTCTCTTTTTTACGAAATATGGCCAAACAGGAATGTGGCGACTTTAACCCGCTCATGCGCTCCAGTTCAGCCTGCGATATTTCAAAAATTTCCCCGGATGAAATCTCCATCCGGCTTTTCTCCTGTTCTAATAACCATTGGTTTGTTCCATACAGGGCTATTAATTCAAAAGTTTGGGTGGCAACCAGCTCAGGCACTACTTTTGGACCTTCGGCAACAAATACTCCATATTCGTCCCTGAATTTTTTCTGCTGTAAACTTTGAATATATTTGACAGAAGATTTACTAACCATCTTTTAATCATTGATGTTTCCCGCTACCAGGAAGGTTTACACTTTAATTATTGTTTCACTCTCTATCCTTGCCTCCTGTTCCATACCCATCATCGTAAAAAAACCGGCCGCTCCTTTCCTGAGAAAAAACAGTATTGAAGTTAAGGGAGGAAATTTTACAAACAGGGAAAAATCTGACCTGATATCGCGCCTTACCAATCAATTAGAAGACAGTGCCCGGGTGCCGGGTAAAGATTTCCTTATTTTTTTCAATATTATTAAAAGGCCCCCGCTTTACGATTCAATATATCCATTTCTATCGTCCGAAAACATGCGGGGCACCATGTATCATATCGGATATTACGGCGCAAAAGTTTCATTTAAGGCTGATACCAGCAACAACAAGGTTTCCGTAAAATATGTAGTAGATGCCGGGAAGCCCACCCGGATAGATACGCTGAGTTACCGTTTGAAGAAACCAGACCTCCAGGAAATTGCACTTAGATCAAAAGGGCAATCGGTTATTCTGAAAGACCATCCCATTACCAAAGCCGATGTGATGACCGAAATAAACAGGCTGGTGGACAGTTTCACAAATAATGGATATTATAAATTCACCGCCGCAGAATTAAAAATGCGGGGCGATACCACCATTGAAGCATTAACAACTATTACAGACGACCCTTTTGAACAGCTCCGCCTTCTGGCCGAAGCGCAAAAGCAAATTGATTCTCCCAAAATAAGGCTGGCCCTGGTTTTAAATCCTCCAACCGATACATCCCGGCTGATAAAATATTATCTCCGAAACATTACGGTACTGCCCGATTTCAGGCCCACCGATTCTCCCTTTGATACCGTCCATTTTACCCATCGAAAAACAAGAAATTTTATTTTCAGATATCGAAATCCCACGGTCAGGTTGGGATACCTTATCCGAAATATCCCATTACAAAAGGGCGCCCTTTACCGGGAGCGGGATTTTGACCAGACCATTAACAACCTTTCTGCTTCCGGTGTTTGGGAAAGAGTGGGAATAACCACAACGGAGGTTCCCGGCAAAGATTCCCTCGATCTGAATATTGAATTACTTCCGGCAAAAAAACTGGGTTTTGAGGCAGCCATTGAAGCCAGCTACTCCGCCAGCATTGGGTCTTCAATTATTACAGGGGGAAACCTGTTTGGGCTTTCGGGCAACCTCTCACTCACCAATCGCAATGTTAGGCGGGAAGCCATTCGGATGACACACAAACTCAGGGCCGGGATCGAATTGAATAATAACAGCACCGGCTCCTCCGGATTCATAAATTCCACAGAGTTCAGTTATAATAACAATATCGTTTTTCCAAGGCTTATCCCCTCCATTGGAAAATCGGGGAGCCGGGGAAGGACCTATGTGAACAGCCGTAAAGGAGAAACCTATTTCAATACGAATCTCCAGTACACCAACCGACTCAACTTATTTACCCTCCAGGCCGCAAATTTTTATGCCGGCTGGAGTTGGACCAACAAAAAGAATTTAAAAATTTTGTTGAAGCCGCTGAATCTGGAATTTAATTATCTGAATAAAACCGACAGCTTTAACACCATCCTGGCCAACAACCCGTTTTTAAAATATTCCTATAATACGGCTTTTGTAATGGGAGTGAGCGGGGGAATATCCAAATCATATTTCAACCCCTGGCATCCAAACAGCCAGCAGAAAGAGCGTAACATAAACCTTCATTTTGAGGAATCAGGGTTAACCTGGGCCAACCTGGGCCTTCTAAAAAAATACCTGCGCCGGTACATAAAATTTGATGCAGAATATAAATATACCATAACCTATCAAAAAACGGCAATTGCATTTCGTTTATACGGTGGCGTTGGCATCCCATTATTGGGGAGCGATACCAACCGCACCCTGCCTTTCTTTAAACAATTTATTGGAGGGGGTAGTAACAGTATGCGTGGCTGGCCCATCCGGGGCATTGGAGTGGGTGGGCAACCCCTTGCTCCTTACAAATCCGGAACTTTGTTTAACGACCGCACCGGGGATATGCAATTGGAAGGGAACATTGAATATCGGTATGAAATTGCCCGAATCATACCCAATACTTTGACACTCCGTGGCGCCTTGTTTGTAGATGCCGGGAATATTTGGAATGTAAGAAATTCGAAAAGGGATGGCAGCGAGGATACGGCCCAGTTTAAAATTAAAAACCTGTATAAACAATTGGGAGTTTCTGCAGGAACAGGGTTCAGGCTCGATTTCAATTATTTTGTACTACGCCTCGATTTGGGATTCCGATTTAAGCGACCCGAATTATTTTATCAGCATGATGGCTGGAAGGCTCCAGACATTGGGTTTGATGATTTCCTGAAAAAAATATTTACCCGGGGAGCCAACGATGCGTACCGCAAATGGAGATATGAAAATTTCAATTTCACCATTGGAATTGGTGTCCCGTTTTAACCCGCTGTTGTTTTTCCTCCGTGTTCTTCTTCTAAGGCTTTTAACCATTGGGTGAATTGGGAGATATCCATGGCATCCTCCACCCGGAAATCGCCTATTGCAGTTCTTCGCAACTCGGAAAGATACCCCCCACAGCCTAATGCCTGACCAAAATCGTGGGCTACACTTCGTATATACGTACCCGTTGAACAATCAATTTTAAATCCGATATCGGGTAAGTTGAAGGAAGTGATTTCGAAATGATAAAGTTGAACCGGGCGGGGTTCCAGTTCCACATCCTTACCCCGTCTTGCCAATTCATACAGAGCCACCCCTTCCTTCTTAATGGCGGAATAAACCGGAGGTACCTGCATTTGCAAACCCAGGAACGAATCGGCAACCTCCTTCACTTTTTGGGGAGTTACATGAGAAAAAGGCGCTTCGTTTTCCGGTACACTTTCCAGGTCGTAGGTTGGCGTGGTGGCACCTATTGAAATTACCCCGGTATAGGTTTTAGGTTGTGCCATGAAATCTGTAATCTGCTTCGTTTTTTTTCCGGTGCAGATGATGAGCAATCCGGTGGCAAGCGGATCGAGGGTACCGGCATGGCCCACTTTTTTAATCCGGAGCATCCCCCTTATTTTTCGCACTACATCAAAGGATGTCCAATGTATGGGCTTATTGATAAGTAAAACCTGCCCCTCTTCAAAAATTTCCCTGGCTGCCTGAGGTAAATCAATTGGCACTCTGGGAGAGCGGGCAGGCCGTTCCCCTTCTTCCTGACGGGCCAAATATTTCTTTAAATATGAACCTTTCTTTCCCAATTCGCATTTTGAGGCACGAAGAAAGCCAATTATGGGGAGAATGCCAATACAAGCGTAGTATTTATATTGCCTGCCTCGATTTCAATTCGATATACTTATTAACCGCCTGGATAGTAAGATTTTGGGGTGCTGTGAGTATAGAGAGAATACCGTGATTAGAAAGTTCTTTCACGATAAGCTTTTTTTCATATAAAAACTTATCGGCAATAGTTTGAACATAGATATCTTCCACTGTATCTGCCTTTGCATTTGCCACCCGTTTAAGTTCCGAATTCTCGAAGAAAACGACCAGTAATAAATGGTATTTGGCAATTGATCGCAAATACGGAATTTGCCTCCTGGCCCCCTGCAGGGTTTCAAAATTGGTGAACAAAATTAGCAGGCTGCGTTGGCGGATACGTTGCCTTACCTGCATATACAACATCTCAAAATCGGGTTCCAGGAATTCTGTTTGTTGTTTATACAACGCATTCAGTATGTTTTCCTGTTGAATTGGATTTCGGTCGGCAGGAATAAAACTACCCATTCTTTCGGCGAAACTTATCAGACCAATCCGGTCCTGTTTCTGCAGGCACACATGGGTAATTACCAGGGTGCTATTAATCGCATAATCGAGTAGGCTTAATCCATCAAAGGGCATTTTCATCAGCCTGCCTTTATCGATAAGGCAATAAATCTGTTGCGATTTTTCTTCTGAATAAGAGTTCACCATCAGGCCGGCCTTCCGGGCAGTAGCCTTCCAATTTACGGTGCGTACATCATCTCCGGGCACATATTCTTTGATTTGTTCAAACTCCATACTCTGGCCCAGTTTTCGCATTCTACCCAATCCCGAAGACACCGGCTCAATTCCCCGCATCAAAAGCTGCAGGTTGTGCAATTGTTGGTAGGATGGGAAAACAGGCACATCACAACCGTTTAAAAAAGTAAATCGTCTGGCCATCATCCCCAGCGCAGAGGAAAGGTAAATATGTGTACTCCCGAAACTGTACAAGCCCCTGTTATATGGGGTTAGAAGATATTCAAAATTGACAGTTGCCAATGCAGGAATGTTCCTGATAATGGCAAAGTCGCGAGCCTGGAATTGTTCGGGGAGTTCATCAATAACCTCAATCCGAATCCTGGAATTCATTCGGTTACGGATAGAAATCTTCACCGGGTTAGGATCGCCGTTACTGAACCGGGAAGATAAGGTACGGTTCAAATGAGGTGCGCGGGTGAAGAAAAAGAGATTTACATAATCAACCAACACAACCATCCCGCATACCATCGAGCCAGCTATTGCCCATGAATACAACCCCTTTACGAAAAAGGCCAGCAGAAAAATCAACACACAAAAACTGCCTGCCAGGAAAAACCGGGCAGAGAAAAAGAGGTCGGAGAAATAATTTACCCGTTTCATGGTTACCGGGGAATTTCAACGGTCTTCAGCATATTCTCAATCAAAAGGTCGGCTGTCAACCCCTCCATCTCCTTTTCCGGGGTAAGAATTATCCGGTGCCGTAAAACAGGAAAGGCCATTTCCTTAATATCCTCAGGGATTACAAAATCACGGTTACGCATAGCGGCTAAGACCTTTGCGGATTTCAACAGGGCGAGCGATGCCCGGGTGGAAGCACCAAGGTATAAATTGGGGTTATTCCGGGTTTCATTTACTATCCGGGCAATATACTCCACCAGTTTCGGATCAATTAATACCTGTTGCACAATTTGGCGGCAATGGATAAGGGTATCAATTGAAATTACGGGCTCCATTTCCAGGAGCAATTCGTTTTGGGGCTGTTGCTGGTGTTGAAGGAGAATAGCGATTTCTTCTTCCAATCCCGGATACCCTACCTGGATTTTAAAAAGGAACCGGTCGAGTTGTGCTTCCGGCAGGCGGTAAGTTCCCTCCTGTTCAATTGGGTTTTGAGTAGCCAATACCATAAAGGGAAATTCCATTTTGTGAGTAACTCCATCCACAGTGATTTGCCGCTCCTCCATTACTTCGAAAAGGGCAGATTGGGTTTTGGCCGGGGCCCTGTTAATTTCATCTATCAATATAAGATTCCCGAAAATGGGGCCGGCACTAAAATGAAACCGGGCTTCTGCCGGGTTAAAAATGGCGGTTCCAATTACATCGCCCGGCATCAGATCGGGCGTAAATTGAATCCGGGAAAACTTTGCCTGAACCAGTTTGGCCATTAATTTTGCCGCCAGTGTTTTTGCCACTCCGGGCACCCCTTCAATCAATAAATGGCCATCAGCCAGGAGGCTGATCAACATGAGTTCCACCATTTTCTCCTGGCCTACAATTACTTTTCTGATTTCGTCCTTTAATTTTTCAACCGATACAGAAAGTTCGTTTATAGGTATCCGTTGTGTGCTTTCAAAATTATCTGTCATTTCCTGTTATTGTAAAATTCCTGCATTTGGCTATGCAGCCTGAATAATTCGCTATCCGTAACTTCCCGGGCCATTGCCAGTTTATCCATTGCAACTAACAAGGACCTGGTATCCTCTTCACTTACTCCGGATTTCCTGCTTAATGCCAAAACCAAATCATGCCGGCTGATATTCGTATCAAGATAATAGTTTGTTTTCAGAAATTCCTGGAAATGAGCCACCATTTTAAGAGCAATAGCCTTATGGTTTCCTTCCTGCATATACAGCCGGGCAATAGTCTCCGAAAATGCGACCGAACTATTTACATTCGGCGTAATGATGCGTATCTCCCGCTGTTTCCGCTTACCATTAAAAAGCACATACGATGCCAACAATGCGGCCAGCAGGTAGAAAGCCCAGGCAAGCGGCGGTTGTTTTAAGAATTCATTCAGGGTACCGCCTCCGTTATTGGCGGCGGGTTTCCGGGTCAACACCCGATAATAATCATCCCAGTAAACATGCCCTGGCGAATCGCCCAATACCTGAAGGATACCCTCCATATACCGGTAATTATTGCGGGTCAGTAAAAAATAATTACTAAAAGCCCGGGGTTCGGAATGCAACAACAACTTTCCCTTCCCCCAAAAGATAACAATAAAGTTAGGGTATCCCTCGCCGTTGTATCCCAGTATTCTTCCATAGCCGGGGTTAATAGTTGAGAAATAATGCCGGAACGGCCTGTAAAAATAACCAAATGTGGAATCGTTTCCTTTTTCCAAATCAGCAATCAATCTTACCCTGGTATCTGTATATAAGTTAGAATTAGAAACAGGAAAAGCCGCTTCTGAAATCCGGCAATTGATGGCATTCATCAAGCTGGTATCGAAATAAGCGGAACTAAAAAAGAAAGTATTTCCTTCGTACACACTGTTCAAAATGGTTTGCACCTCCTCATCCTCCAGGAACAGATGCCGGGAAATACTGAAAAAGACTGCGTCATCATCCGATTTCAGCATGGAATTCTTTGAAACGGCATGATTAGTTTTTACTACATAGTAGGAGGCATAATATTGATTAAAAAGCTGATTGGCCACCATACCTCCGAATGGGTTTGCATCGGTTGCTGAATACGTTTCGCGCAGGTCAAGTCCTTCTTTCTTTGAACAGGAGAATACCCCTACCACACATAATAATATGAGAATTCGCTTTCCCACCCTATCTTTGAAATTGGTTAAAACGGTTGGAAATTTCAGCATAACGATCTGCCGAAACAGGCATATACCCATACCAGCAATGCTCATATATTTTTACCAGGCCCGAAAAATCGGCACGGTACAGCGGATTAATCTCCCGGATATAAAGGGCATTGGTTTTCCCTCTCGCAGGCTTAATTAACTCTTTATCTGCCAGCGTTTGCAACAATAAGAGAAAATGATACCGTATAGCCATCCTAAAATCCCCCTTTTCCTCTGCATTTTTTATTAGCCCGGGGTAACCCGAATTACCTGAATGAAAATCCCAATCTTCCACTCCATTCTCTATCGCTGTAGCAACTTTTCTATTATTACTTCTTATAAAAATGCCGCGTGATTTAATCAGATTAAATAGCAAAATCAATACTAAAACTCCCGCAATTGTTCCCAATATTATCCGGATGGTGGGCGACAAGCGAAACTGTTCTTGGGAATCAATGCCAGGATATAAATCGTCCCCAATTACTTTTCTTTCGCGCGCATTCCCGCCTTCCGTGTGCGCCCCATTTTCATTACGGAGCAAACTGTCTATCCGGGTCATATATTCAAATTTTCCGGATTGTTTCCAGGATATGATTGAATCGGGGGATATACTATGGCTGGAAATAACCAAAGCCGTATCGGAAAGACGGTGGCCTTCTGCATCTGGTTTACTCAGCTCGATATGGGCCGGGGGGGATACGGGCGAATTCTGTTTCTGCGCATTCACCTGATTCATCCCGAGGAGGACCACTAAAAAAAGAGATAAAAAGGATTTATGCATCTTTCAACTTAATTCGTTGCAGCAAACTTTGGGTGGATTGAAACTTTCCTCTTCTATTTAATTGGATGGGCCAGATAACAAAATACCATACGATCAGAAACAGAGAGGAGGCTAAAATCAGGATACCCACCCAAACAGGGAGCCCGGTTGAACTTGCTGTGGAATAGGTATTGCTCATGAGGTGTGTTACGTAACTTTCTAAGAATGCAGCCACCAGGAAAAAGGGAACGAGGCAAATCATAATCTTAACTGCATCCCGTGTTGCGTGTTTAAAGGATTGCAACCGGGAATAGGTGCCAGGGAACAGTATTCCCCGGGCCATTACCAGGCCAGCTGTACCGGCAATTACTATCGAGGAAATTTCGATGGTGCCGTGAATCCAAATAACCAGGATCGATTGCATACCCACATTATTTGCAAAGAAGATTTCTTCGAAGCTTCCCAACATAACTCCATTATGCCACAGGAGATAAATTGTACCCAACCCGGCAGTTAGTCCGCCGAGGAAAATAGTGAATGCAACCCGGATATTATTTAAAGCAATGGTTACAAACATAGAAAACGGGTTCTCATCTTTATAAACTCCAAATGGTTCACCCCGGGCTATATTCGCCTCTGTCATATCAACATACCTGTCGCCCAGGATGGTACGAATAAAATCCGGGTTTTGTTTATTTGCAAAATAGCCCATCAAAACCGAAACAAGGAAAAGGCAGGCTGTGAACAGAAAAACAGCATGATACTTCTTGAACAGATAAGGTATTTCATATTTCCAAAAATGGTATATGCGTCCGAATTTTTCTTTCCGGTTCCGGTACACATTCTGATAGATGGAAGCTGTAATGCCGTTAATCCAGGCAGTTACTCGGCTACGCGGATAAAAAGTGCGGGCATAGGATAGGTCATCAATCAGCTCTAAAAAACGTTCGGCGGTTTCTTCTGCCGAAGGAGAATTCTCATGCTGATATTTTTTCCACTTTTCAGCATTTCGTTTAATAAAGAGTGCTTCTCTCAATGGGTAATAGGTTTAGTGGGATAACTCCTTACAAGTTGATAAAAAATTCAGGAACCACAAAATTAGTTTGGCATGCAAAGGAAAGAACAAACAGGAATCGTAAATTGTGATATGGGTGTAGTGAGGATCTCAACTGCGTTTAACATAGACCTGGAATTTGAAATTGCGGGTATGCACAGGAGGTTATTGGCATACCTGATTGATTTTGCCCTGTTGATTTGCTACCTCTATTTGATGAAGTACCTGTTGTATAAGGTAATTGGCGCTCCGATGGAGGCAACAATTGGGATAGACATCATGGTTATCAGCCTCCCCATGCTATTATATTCTCTGGTTTCAGAAATCTCGATGAATGGCCAAACCCTAGGAAAAAAATTAATGGCGATCCGGGTAATTAGCCTGGAAGGTGGTGAGCCCACCATTGGTCAATACATTACCCGGTGGATTACAAAATTTTTTGAGTGGCCCTTGTTGTTTGGATATATCCTGGTACGGGATTTTAATTCCATTCTTGTTTTTTTGATGAGTACCGGAATGCTGGGAATAGCAGTGGTTATTATTATTTCAGTAACGCCCAAGAATCAGCGGTTGGGTGATCTTGCTGCCGGCACGGCGGTAGTAGATGCAAAATCAGGCCTGGGCGTAATCGATACAGTTTTTATGCAGGTGAGCCAGGAAAATTATACGGTCCTGTTTCCGGAGGTAATGCGGTTATCGGATAATGACATCAACACCATCAACCTGGTTCTCAACCTGGCAAAGAAGAACAATAATTATGATACTTGTTTACGGGTAGAAGCAAAAGTGAAGCAGGTACTGGGAATACAAACCCAATTACACACGATCCACTTTTTAGAAAAATTAATGGAGGATTACAATTACCTCGCAACCCGGGAGTGAAGACATTAATAGGCCCTTGCAAATAAAACTCTTTGTTCACTTTGTTTTCCGCTGAGGATGCAATTACCAACCTCCTTTACATTCCCTAATGGAATACAACGGATTGTTGCCTTGGTAAGTTCTTTAATTTTTTCTTCTGTTTCGGAGCTACCATCCCAATGGGCGGAAATAAATCCGCCTTTATTATCCAAAAGATTTACAAACTCATCCCAGGAGTCTGCTTTCCGAATATTTTCATTACGAAATACCAATGCCCGGTTGAACAGGTTTTGTTGAATTTCTTCGAGCAACTGGCTAAGGTGTTGCGCAAGGCCATCAATAGCCACCGATTTTTTCTCTTTTGTGTCTCTACGCGCTACTTCCACCACATTGTTTTCCAAATCCCGCATTCCCATTGCCACCCGGATAGGCACTCCCTGCAATTCGTACTCTGCAAATTTCCAGCCCGGCCGGGAATTATCACTGTTATCGTATTTAACCCGAATACCCAAGGTCTTTAAGGATTTGACAATTTCGTTAACCCGGGCATCGATGACCGGTTTACTATCATTGCCCTTATAAATAGGAACAATTACAACCTGCAATGGGGCAATCCGGGGAGGGAGTACAAGGCCCTGGTCATCGCTATGGGCCATAATCAGGGCACCAATAAGGCGAGTAGATACGCCCCAGCTGGTGGCCCATACATATTCCTGTTTATTTTCCTTATTTAAAAATTGCACTTCAAACGCTTTTGCAAAATTTTGCCCCAGAAAATGAGAGGTACCTGCCTGTAAGGCTTTCCCATCCTGCATCAGCGCCTCGATGCAATACGTATCTACCGCCCCGGCGAATCGTTCATTGGCAGATTTTACTCCTTTAATAACCGGCACGGCCATATACTCTTCCACAAAGGAAGCATAGACATCCAACATCCTTTCCGTTTCTTCCACTGCCTCAAGGGCCGTTGCATGGGCCGTATGCCCTTCCTGCCACAGAAATTCTGCGGTTCGAAGAAATAAGCGGGTACGCATTTCCCACCTTACTACATTCGCCCACTGATTAATAAGCAGGGGAAGATCCCGGTAAGATTGAATCCAGTCTTTATAGGTATTCCAGATTATAGTTTCGGAAGTGGGGCGCACAATCAGTTCTTCTTCCAGCTTTGCGTCAGGATCCACCACAATGCCATTACCATCGGGATCATTTTTCAGGCGATAATGGGTTACAACCGCACATTCCTTGGCAAACCCCTCTACATGCGCAGCCTCTTTACTCAAGAAACTCTTAGGAATAAATAAAGGGAAATAAGCATTTACATGGCCGGTATCTTTAAACATACGATCCAACTGATCCCGCATATTTTCCCATAATGCAAAACCATACGGTTTAATAACCATACAACCACGTACAGCCGAATAATCGGCCAGTCCGCCTTTAAGCACTAAATCGTTATACCACTGGGCATAATCTGTTTCCCGGGAAGTAAGTTCTTTACTCATATAATCCAAACCTGTTATTCAAAATTAAATTCCTTCAATGGCCTCATTTGAGAGACTTTTAACAATCATTTCAAAAGAAATCCAGCCTTCAAAAAGATTGCAAATCTAAACTTTGCCTTAACATCAGCAACCGCGCAAAAGTACTAACTTCATACTATAATTTTTTTAACCAATTTGACATGAAACTTCAATTTTTACTCATCATAGCCCTTGGGGCAATTCTTACCAGTTGCAGTAGTACTTACCGAACCGGCCAAACTCCGGACGATGTGTATTATTCACCAGCCCGTCCGGTTGAGGAAAATTACCAGGTACGCACATACGAAAAACCCAGACCTGAATACAACGACCGAACCATCCGAATGGCGATTTATGATCCCCGCTGGCGGTATTGGAATGATGATTATGATGCCTATTACAGTCCCTATTATTATGGTTATAATTATGGATATTATTACAACCCCTATTATTATTCTTACCCGGTGTATTATGGGAACGTAACGATCCGAAACCCCAAAAACACGACTCCACGCATGACCTACTTAGGGGGGTACAACCATAATAATTACAAGGTTCCCAATATCAGGTCGGCGAAGCCTGATTTTAATGCGACTCCCAAAAATTATTACAACTACAATAACAAGTCTTCTATTACACGCGAACGGCTATACACCCCCCGGAACAACCGGAATAACGATGATAATTATGATGGCGGGAGCAGAGGATACAGCCCATCGTCCAATTCTTCTTCCGGATCGGGAAGTTCTTCTTCGGGATCAGGTATTTCCAGGCCCGGGCGTGGAAATTAAACCCCTATTATTAATAATCACAGATTAGTTAAACCCCTTCGCAACTCCCTGCTATGCGTTATCCTATTGTTTGTATGCTATTATTTTTTTCTGCCACAATTTCAGCCCAGGTGCCGGAGGATGCCATACGATACAGTTGGTATAATCAATTTGGCACTGCCCGGAATATGGCAATTGGTGGTGCAGCAGGATCTCTTGGCGGCGATATAACCTCAGTTTTTGTAAATCCGGCCGGCATTGGATTTTATAAGACTACTGAATTTGTAATTACGCCCTCTGTATTCAATACCAAATCAGGAGCTGATTACCGAAATGTCAATACCCGGGAAAAGAGGGGTGGCTTTGGTTTAGGTACTACCGGAATGGTCTGGGGATCTGTAAGCAGGCGGAATCCGCAAAATAGTTCTGCCTTTTCTATTGCCATCAATGAGGTGGCTAATTTCAATAATAAGACAGGTTACGGAGCTTTAAATAATTATAGTTCATTTTCAGAACAATTTGCTGAAGAATTTGCGCGGAGTGGATATTCAATTAATGATGTATTAAATTCAAACTCCCCGCTTCCCTATACGGCCGCAGTGGGGCTGTATACTTACCTCATTGATACGGTTACACAGGATGGAAACCTAATAGTAAAGGCTGCTCCCGAATACCTGCTCGATTCGGGTTACGCCCTAAAGCAGCAATATACCCACAGTACGGGTGGAGGCATATACGACCTTTCCTTTGCCTATGGGGCAAACATCAAAGACAAATTATACTGGGGAATCACAGTTGGGATACCCCTTATTTTCTACAGGAGTAACATGCAATACAGTGAGGAAGACACTTCCTCCAATGCATTCAATCATTTTAAATCTTTTTCTTACAACGACCGGTTTTCCACCAATGGAATTGGGCTAAACATAAAGTTGGGGGCTATATATAAGCCTATGGAACATTTGCGTATAGGCCTTGCCGTGCATACTCCTTCCTATTTATTCCTGACCGATACGCACACCGCCGAGTTGGGTACTGTTTTGGAAACCCCATCGGGTCAAACAGAATCCTTCCAGGTAAATTCTGAAATATTCACCAATAACCAGGAAGGAGAGGCAAAATATACCCAAAGCGCCCCCTGGAAGGTTATCCTGAGCGGAGCATTTGTTTTCAGAGAGGTAGAGAATGTAAGGAAACAACGAGGGTTCATCACTGCCGATATTGAATATGTACGCCATACGGCAAGCCGGTTTAGTTCCGATAACGAAGCCCCTACTGCCGATGAAAAAGCGTATTATAAATCGCTCAACAACGTAATTAAAAATTATTACAAGGGAGCGTTCAATTTCAGGGTGGGGGGCGAAATGAAATTCAATACCATAATGGCCAGGCTCGGCTTTGGTTTTTATGGAAACCCATATAAAGATGCCGCATTAAAAGCAAGCCAGGTATTGCTGAGTGGTGGACTGGGTTACCGGAATAAAGGGTACTTTGTTGACCTGGCTTATGTTCACCGGGTAAAAAAAGATGTGAGCTTTCCTTACAGGTTAGAAGACCGTGCCAATACATTTGCCAGTTTAAAGCAAACATCCGGGAATGTAGTGGTTACGGTGGGTATGAAATTTTAAAGACAGAGGATCGGCATAAATCCTCCTTTAGATAATCCCTGCTTTTTCTTTAATAAAATTGAAAACCAGGTCTGATTTTGGGGCCATCCAATTAATTTCTGTATCTCGCTTAAACCAGGTTAGCTGGCGTTTCGCATAATGCCGGGTATTTTGCATTATAAGTTCCACCGCGCGGGGAAGTTGTATTTTCCCATCAAAGAAATCAAAAAGTTCACGGTATCCAACGGTTTGCAATGCATTCAAATGCCGGTGTGCCAACAATCCCTGAGCCTCTCTCTCCAACCCCCCGGCCATCATATCTTCAACGCGGCTGTTTATCCGTTGATATAATAATTCCCTGGGCAATTCGAGCCCGATCTTCAACAGTTCAAAAGGTCGTTTCTTCCTTAAGCCGTGCTGAAGGGAAAGAATTCCTTTTCCGGTTTGGCGCACTACTTCGAGTGCGCGCATACAACGTTGCGGATTCAGCATCTCTCCCTTTTCTGCAAACTGGGGATCTTCGATTTTCAATTTTTCGTGCAACCAGAGAATACCTCCGTTTTCATATCCGCCCACCACTTCCTGCCTTATGATTTCAGCTACCGGGGGGATATCATCTAATCCTTCAAGAAAAGCTTTCACATACAGACCCGTACCCCCGGCGAGAATGATAACCTTCGACTGATTAAAACAATTATTAGTAAAATCCAATGCGCCCTGCTCGAAGCTGGCAGCCGTTACTTCATCCCAAATATGATGGGAACTAATAAAAAAATGTTCTGTTTCAGCCAACTCCGCAGCGGAGGGTTTGGCAACACCAATATTTAATTCCTTAAAGCATTGACGGCTATCGGCGGAAATGATAGCAGTGGAAAAATGTTGCGCTAATTGAAGGGCAATTTCTGTTTTACCAACTGCCGTTGGCCCAACAATTGAAATACACAAATTACGCATGCCGATTTGTTGCTGGAAAACTAGAATCCATCATTTGATTCTTCCGAAGAATTATCTGCTTCCTGGCCATCCGTAAGGGAATCTTCCTCACCCTCTTCACTAAACCCATCGGCCATAGCTTCGGGGCGCAGGTCGTATTTTTCTTCCATTTCCGCGAGGCGGCTATCTACAAGGCCCTTGGTTCCATATTGTGAAGGAGCCAGACCTTCGGTACGAACACATGCCGGGTAGGCCAGTTTTGCATTTTCTTCCTTCTCTACATTAATAAGTTCCAGCATAAAATGCCAGTTCTTATTAAAGTCGTACTCATAAATAAATTTTTGATTGGGATCTTTCACTTCGCTACCGAGGGTAACATCCGCCATTAATAGCGGCTCCACCTTATAGGCTTTGTCGTATTTCTCAAGCGAAATCTCGCGTCCTCTTTGCCAGTTGTCGTTACTGCGGTAAAAGGTTGCTTTATGTTTATTATCGAACTCAAAACTTTTTAAAATTGCCAGATGAAAATCGAAGAAAGATTGGGTATGCCGGATACAAATATCCCGGTATGTACTTTCATCGTCTTCCCAATAAACCCTGAATCTGAATATAGCCATAATTCAAAAATAAGGTTTTTTTGTGGGGTGGCATAGCTAATGCGGGGGGGCTTCAAAGATTCCCAAACCCGCAGCAATTTTTAACATAAGCGCATGCGCATCCTGATACTCGTTAGGTATTTTCCCATCGAGGATGGCTTCCCTGATGGCATTTTTGATGACCCCTACTTCCCTACCGGAAGGAATTCCAAAGGTTTCCATAATCATTTCCCCCGAAATGGGTGGCTGCCAATTACGGATATGATCCTTTTCTTCAACCTCTTTACAACGGAGGAGAACCAGCTCAAAATTTTGAAGGTAACGCTTCACCTTTTGTTTATTCTTCGAAGTAATATCGGCGCGGCAGAGGATCATCAGGGATTCAAGGTCTTCACCTGCATCAAAAAGTAGTCTTCGTATAGCGGAATCCGTTATATTCTCTTTAGTAAGGCTGATAGGGCGCAGGTGCATTTCCACCAATTTCTGTACAAACCGCATTTTTTCATTCAGGGGCAATTTCAATTTGGCAAAAATTCTGGGCACCATTTTCCCCCCCAGCACTTCATGCCCGTGAAAAGTCCAGCCATGTCCTTCTTCAAATTTTTTGGTAGCGGGTTTTGCAATATCATGAAGTACGGCGGCCCATCGCAACCAAAGGTCATCCGATTGGGAGGCGACATTATCAATCACCTGCAATGTGTGGTGGAAATTATCCTTATGCCCCATACCGTCGATGTACTCGGCACCCGCCAGGGCCACCATTTGAGGGAAAATTTCCTGCAGGACACCTGTATTGAAAAGGAGGTTAAACCCAACAGAAGGTTTTGGGCAAAGCAGGATTTTATTTAATTCATCTGCCACGCGTTCACCGCTAACAATGCGAATCCGGCTGGCATTTTCAGCGATAGCCTTTAGGGTTTCGGGATGGATTTCAAAGTTAAGTTGTGCGGCAAAACGGATGGTCCGCATTATACGGAGGGGGTCATCACTAAACGTCTGGCTCGGTTCGAGTGGAGTTCGCAAAACCCTATCCTTCAAATCGGAAAGTCCGTGAAAAGGATCGATTAGCTTTCCAAAGTTTCCAGGATTAAGGCTGATGGCCATTGCGTTGATAGTCAGGTCGCGGCGTTTTTGATCATCTTCCACCGTTCCGGATGAAACCTGCGGTTTTCGGCTATTTTGAGAATACGATTCTTTTCGAGCCCCAACGAATTCCACTTCAAACGCGGCATCCTGTTCGGGTTGGGGAAGTTGCTGGAATCCTAGTTTTACCTGCGCTGTACCGAAATTTTTAAATACGACCAGCTGGGCTTTATGGGAAAAGCTTTGGGCAAAGCTTTCTGCCAGCAGGATACCATCTCCCGTACAAACAATATCCATATCCTTAGTAGGCCGGTTTAAGATTTTATCACGTACAAAACCGCCAATTAGAAAGGCTTCCATACCCAAAGAATTTGCGGCAGCCGCAATTTTTTCAATCAGGAAGGTTTCGACGTTGGAACAAGAGATATCCATGCCGCAAAAATAGAAGAAATGGAATTTAGTAAGCCATCAAAACAGGCTGTTGAAAAGAATATCGGTTGGGAAACCCTGGCTATAACCTCTCAAACGAGAATAAGAATTTATTTTCTGCCTGTCAGCCGGCCTGATTCAGAAAATGCAAACAGGCTCCAATATAATCAGATAAAAACGTATCGGATATTCAAATTTTTGAAGGAGAAAGGATAATATCGGTTAAATTGAATACGCATAAATGAAAATAAGATTCAAAAAAGCAATTCAAAATTTAGCTGAAGAAGATCAGATCCAAAAAGGCCGGGTAATTCTAAATCAGGCCTTAACGGGGATTAGCCAGATAATGCTCCAGGAAAACCGGATTACCGGCCTGTTGTTTCTTACCGGAGTTTTTTTGGGGTCTTTCAAAATGGGATTAGCAATGCTTATAGGCACGGGTGCCGGAATTGCCACTGCCCGGTTATTAAAATTCAATACGGAAAATATAAACAAAGGGCTGTACGGATTTAATGCCGCCCTGGTAGGAGTTGCGGGTATATTGTTTTTAAAATCTACCCTATTAACCTGGTTGCTTATAGTTTTAGGGGCATCGATTGCTACTATCATTCAACATTTCTTCTTGCAACAAAAAATTCAGGTATTCACTTTCCCCTTTGTATTGGCAACCTGGGGAATTCTGTTTTTGGTGAACCAAAATTTCAACAACCTGCAAAGTGAAGCCGGGTTTGGGCCTGTTTCCAATTCGAATTACTTTAATATAGGTTTAAAAGGATTTGGCCAGGTGATCTTTCAGGATAAACTGATATCAGGTGTACTATTTTTTATTGGAGTAGCCATCAGTTCCCCGGTAGCCGCCGTATTTGGAATAACCGCCTCCATTTCAGCCGCGATATTTTCGCTGTACCTGCCCGTGCCATTTATTACCATTCAAATGGGATTATTCAGTTTCAATGCGGTGTTATGCGCCATTGCATTTGCCGGAATGAACCTGAAACATGTATTATGGACGATTGTTGCAGTGGTGATTTCTCTTTTAATTAGTTTGATCATGGTAAGACATAATCTTCCACAACTTACATTCCCCTTTGTAGCCGCCAGTTTTATTACTTTATACATAAAGAAGTGGGCGCAATAGTAATTTGATTCCTGCAATTTGCGGAAACAAGAAGTTGAGACATAAGTTTGAAAAAATACTTTAATGAATGGCATCCGTTTTTTCTAAAAGGGGTAAATACCTTTCATATCCATCCCTTTTCATTTCCTCCTTTGGAATAAACCGGAGGGAAGCGCTGTTGATGCAGAACCGTAGCCCGCCTTTATCTTTGGGGCCATCATTAAAAACATGACCAAGATGTGCATTTCCTGACTTGCTTCTTACCTCAATGCGCGACATGCCGTATGAGTCATCTTCCAGCTCCTTAATCAAATCGGGGCTTATGGGTTTGGAGAAGCTGGGCCAGCCGCAGCCTGATTTAAATTTATCTGCAGATACGAATAAGGGCTCACCGGTGGTGATATCAACATAAATCCCATCCCGGAATTCATTATTGTATTCGTTTTGAAAAGGGCTTTCAGTAGCTGCATGCTGGGTAACCTCATACTGTAGCGGTGTAAGCTTTTTCTTCAGGGTGGCGTCATCCGGCTTAACATAGGAATTGGCCGGTAATGCATTCGCATTTTTTGCATATTCGAATAAGTCCCTGGGTATATGACAATAACCTCCTGGATTTTTATCGAGATAATCCTGGTGATATTCCTCTGCTTCATAATAATTTTTAAGAGGCAGATTTTCTACCACGATGGGTGCTGCATATTTGATTCGGAGTTCCAGTAATTTCTTCGCAATAATGGCCGAATCAGCAGCATCTGAAAAATATATCCCGGTCCGGTATTGCGTACCCCTGTCATTTCCCTGGCGGTTAAGACTGGTTGGATCAATGGTTTTAAAATACAGATCAATCAATTTTTCCAGGCTGATTTGGCCGGGATCATAAACTACTTTAACGGTTTCTGCAAAACCCGTATTCTTACTACATACATCTTCATAAGTGGGATTAATGGTATTCCCATTTGCGTATCCGGCTTCCGAACTCAATACGCCTCTTATTTGCTCAAAAAAATGTTCAGTCCCCCAAAAACAACCACCTGCAAAATAAATTACTTTGGTATTGCCGGATATTCCGTTGGTATTCATAATAATTTTCAAATTTTGACTAGATGAATTGCCCCTCCACTTGTTTTTGCTTCCATGGTTGGCACTAAAATATAAAATTATGGAGCCCAATATCGCAATAATAAAAATGGAAAAGAATTTCATTCTAAGGTTTAAAAAGAGTTTAATTTCCTGATTCGATTTTAAAGGTATCCGGCAAATGTGCATAATCAAGTTCGATACAGCAACCAATTAATAACAATTCGTCAGAAGAACCAGGGTATTAACAACCAAATTATCAAATTGTGCGATTACAATTTGTTAATGAGGTGTAAATCTGTCCAGAAAAAGGTTGAATGTTACAGGAAAAGGTATTGGTTCAAATAGGAGTTAAATAGAAATTCCCAGGTTCTAAAACAAGGAATTGAAAAAGCCGCCATAATATAATTGCAAAATAAATAGGATCTATAAAATAGTGCTGTGGAGAGCTGGGAATCGTTGGGCATTTGTAAGGGGGAGAATAACCTAATGCCGAATGAAATTGCAGGATTACAGGTATATATCCGGATAAAAACCCATAGACCAAATCATTCAGGAAACGATCGTATGGAGAAGAGGTGCGAGCACCTCTTTTATAATCCATCCTTGAAAAGGTCGTACCCATGAAGCTGCGGTTATATTCAACCTCTAAATTTCAAAAACAAATTTGCATTTGATTGGGCAAATAACTTATATGAACTTATTCACCCAATCATAAATGGAAGAGGAAATTTAAAAATCATCTTTCTTCCAAAATATAAGAGACAGCATTATGCCTTCTTTTAAGGAATAATTAGAAATAGCCTAAACTTGCAGCTTACTTCCCCTACATGAAAAATAAGTTGATAATTCTCGTGGCAGCTTCTTTCATCCATACTATTGGATTGGCTCAGTTGCAGTGGCTTGGTTCCGGAAAGAAAGTTGACCCCTTTCACTATTCACAAAAAAAAGAAGGTAGTTTTTCAATGATGGCTATCGCATCGGCGCATCCCCTGGCAAGCTCAGTGGGAGCAGAAATAATGAAGGAAGGAGGCAATGCTTTTGACGCAGCAATTGCCGTTCAATTAGTATTGGCGGTTGTATATCCTGATGCGGGAAATTTAGGTGGCGGCGGATTTTTATTAGGCAGAAATAAATCCGGAGATATTATTGCTATTGATTTCCGCGAATCGGCCCCTGGCCTCGCTACAAAAGATATGTATTTAGACAAAAATGGAGCCCCTCAACACGAATTATCCGTAAACGGGCATCTATCTGTGGGGATTCCCGGCACCGTTGCAGGATTATTCAAGACCCTCCCCTATGCCAAATTATCGTTTGAAAAATTAATTGAACCTGCCATTGAACTGGCAGAAAAAGGCTTTGCCATTACTGAAATCCAGGCAAAAGATTTCAATGAACTGAAACCTGAATTTTTAAAATATAATACGCAGCCCATTGCTTTTATAAAAAATACGGATTGGAAGGCGGGAGATATTTTGGTTCAACCTGAATTGGCAGAAACTCTAAAAAGGATTCAACTATATGGGCCAAAAGGATTTTATGAGGGCAAAACAGCCGAACTCCTTGTTGCTGAAATAAATAGGGGAAATGGAATCATTTCGCTCACCGACTTAAAAAATTATGAGGCAAAAATGAGGGTAGCAATTTCATCAAAATACAGGGGGTATACTGTTTTAGGGTTTCCTCCACCCAGCAGCGGTGGAATAATTGTTAGCCAGTTGCTAACTATGGTTGAACCATACCCTTTGAAAAAATATGGTTATGGTACAATTCAATCTATGCACCTAATGATTGAGGCTGAGCGCCGAGCATTTGCAGACCGCGCAAAATATATGGGCGATCCTGATTTTTGGAAAGTGCCGCAAAAGACCCTTTTAAGTAACGCCTACCTGACGAACCGTATGAAAGATTTTGATCCGCTTAAAGCATCACCAAGTAAAAATATCCAACCGGGAGAAATACCTGAAAGCGACCAGACCACCCATATTAGCATAATGGATGCAGAAGGAAATATGGTTTCTATTACCACCACCTTAAACAACCGGTATGGCAGCAAAACGGTAGTGGGAGGCGCAGGCTTTTTTTTGAATGATGAAATGGATGATTTCAGTATGAAACCGGGGGTCCCCAATTTATATGGAGCTGTTGGTGGTGCTGCCAATGCCATTGCTCCCGGAAAAAGAATGCTTAGCTCCATGGCTCCTACCTTGATATTGAAAAATGGAAACCCATTCTGTGTGCTTGGAACGCCAGGGGGCACCACTATTCCTACTTCCGTTTTCCAAATGATTGTGGATATGGTTGACTTTGGTATGAATGCAACAGATGCGGTAAATAAACCAAAATTTCACCATCAATGGTTGCCAGATGAGGTAAAGATTGAAAAAGGATTTTCGGTTGAAATTGAACAAGGGCTTGAAAACATGGGGTATAAATTGCGCCTTGTAGGAGGAATTGGCAGGTCGGAATTAATAAAGATTTTACCAGATGGGAAATTTGAGGTAGCGGCAGACCGTAGGGGTGATGACAGTGTTGCCGGTTATTAAACCCAAAAATTTACCTTTTGGCAATTTGAATATCAATCGTAAAATCCAGCCAGAGAAATACAGGAAATTACCAAAGCGGCCCATTTTGCAATTCGTGCTTTACCCATCCGTTTTTTGAAATGAGATATTGAAAAGTGGGATTTCCACTGAAGTGGCAGGCAACAAATGATTCGCTACAATTTAAAAATCATTCCATGTTGCAGGTCATTTGGGCTATATCAACAAACTTCCTTTGCTCCAATTCTCATTGTCCTGGAAATATGGATTATCCTTGAAATTTATTAGTATTAAATACATATACTCGTGTAAAAACGGTTATTCAAAAAAATAATTCGTATTTTTTCCATGTGGGGTGGGGATGGATGTTCCCCTGTCACTGCTACTTTGTTGTTATTACTAAATTTTTGTTGATCGGGGTTCAATTCCCCTGGAAGCGGAAATTTTTATAGACAATTCTCAATGACTAAAAAGACGATAATTTTAATAGGTTTCATTGGACTTAAATTTTTGCTGCAATACTCTCTATTGGGTAGTGAGTATGACCTGCAAAGGGACGAATATTTGCATCTTGACCAAGCCAATCATTTGGCTTGGGGTTATATTTCTGTTCCACCTTTTACTTCTTGGACTTCATACATTATTCAATTATTGGGTAATTCAATTTTTTGGATTAAGTTTTTCCCTGCCTTGTATGGCGCTTTGACAATCTTTGTGGTTTGGAAAGCTATAGAAGAATTAGGAGGGAACCTTTTTGCGTTGATTTTAGGTGCAACTTGTGTTTTATTTTCTGCGCTTTTACGAATAAATACTTTGTATCAACCCAATTCTTTTGATGTCTTAAGCTGGACGGCTTTATACTTTATTCTACTAAAGTATTTCAAAACAGATGATTCAAAATGGCTTTATTTAGGAGCGATTGTATTTGCAATTGGTTTTTTAAATAAATACAATATTGTGTTTCTCTTAGTTGGACTTTTGCCATCTTTATTGCTTACAGAACATAGAAAAATATTATTAAATCCCTCTTTGTATTTTGCCATTTTATTAGGGTTGGTTTTAATTTCCCCTAATCTTATATGGCAATACAATAACAATTTCCCTGTCATTCACCACTTGAAAGAATTAGCACAAACTCAATTAGAAAATGTTAATAGATTTGATTTTTTGAAAAATCAATTGCTCTTTTTTGCAGGCTCACTTATTGTCATATTTTCATCATTTTATGCGTTGCTTTTTTATAAGCCCTTTCAAAATTATAGGATTTTCTTTTTCTCTATAACCCTTACATTAATAGCATTTCTTTACTTTAAGGCAAAAGATTATTATGCCATTGGCATTTACCCTATTTACATTGCTTTTGGTTCTGTTTTTCTTGCAGACGCATTAAAAGACGGTTGGAAAAAGTTTTTACAACCAATTGCAATTGGAATTCCTCTACTATTATTTATTCCAATTTATAATGTTGCGTTTCCAAATAAAAGTCCAGAGTACATAATCAAGCATTCAGACAACTACAAAAAGTTGGGTATGTTACGTTGGGAAGATGGCAAAGACCATTCACTGCCACAGGATTTTGCAGATATGCTCGGCTGGAAAGAATTAGCGCAGAAAGTAGATGGCATTTATTTAAGTTTACCAAACAAAAAAAATACGCTTATTCTTTGCGATAATTATGGACAGGCAGGGGCAATAAACTTTTATACAAGCCAAAAATTACAAGCAGTTTCATTTAGTGCTGATTACATAGATTGGATTGATTTAACTAAAAAATATGAAAACTTAATTAGGGTTAAAGAAGTACAAGAAGTTAATGCAGAATTTCAAGAAACATCGCCATTTTTTATAAATTCAACCCTTGCAGATTCAATAACAAATCAAAATGCCCGAGAATTTGGGACGGGGATATTTGTTTTCACAGGTGCAAAAATTGACATTAGAGAAAGAATTAAAGATGAGATTGACGAAAAGAAAAACTACCGCTAACAAGGTATTATCAAAAGCGGGGCAGAACGGCTTCGATTGGGCATATGTGCAAGGTTCAACTTTCGTTCTTTGACTGAACTTTTGTACTAAAATTTCCCCTTTTGAAATACCCAAACCGGAAGGGATGGTTGTTCCCCAGTCACTGCTAATTTATCTCCTACATTTTTGTGTTTGTGATTCAGTTCAGGGAAGGGCAATTTTTATCCGGATTAAACGTGTATAAGCGTGTATAAACGGCTATTCAAAAAAAATAATTCGTATTTTTTCCATGTGGGGTGGGGATGGTTGTTCCCCTGCGTTATCCAGGTGAATTTATTTTTTCATATTCTAAATTCAATCCGATATCCAAACAATCCATGGGCTGATGAAGACGGCTGATATTAATTATTACAAGGTTACACCCGTTTAAACAGGGTAATATAAAATGTTATTTCCCAATTATGGTATTAGGATGTTCCTGAAACCGGAGAGAGGTTGGTGCCTATAAAATATTACCATTTTGAGGCGCTCTGTAAAACTATCCGAAATATTCCCGTTTCATCAATGAATCCATTTCTAAATTCAATAGCCTCTCCTTTTTCATCAAATTTCGTAGGCAGACTTACGAACGCCAATTTTGAGACCGGATCAAACCAATTGACAGCAAATGAATTTCCATAGGATCCCTCTTTTCGATATGTCCCGATCATCCCCTGCCAATAAAAGATGGGAGGAATGCTACGCTTTGTATCAAAATTAATAAAGCCGCAGTAGGCATGTTTCCCAAATTCACTGGCATTAAACCATAATATGGAATTATCTTCTTCGGGGCTGTTTGTTTGCATCCCGATCGGAAAAATAGATCCGCCAATGCCGCCTATAAGAAATTTGTTATATTTTTTAACATCCACATGATGCGCTGCTAATAAATTCTTTAAGGGAGTCATTTTCCAATTGCTGTCAAATAATTCCACCCCTTCATTTGAATATCCAATAACAAACCTGTTTTTAATAAAAGGACCCTGGGGAATATTCTTCCCGCCAGCTACGGAGCGTTTAACCTTCCTGACCATGACTCCGCTATTATTGAAATATGCATAATCAAATTCATTCTTATCCCTGGGTTCAATAACAGTATGATTATTCAAGAATGGTTTTGGCGGTTTGCTAAACTGAAATGGGAGCACCATATCACCCTGCCTATTGACCGCTCCATACACAATTTGGTTAACCTCATTCTTTTTTGCTACGATTCCGATCCCGTTTGAAAAAGGACTTGCCCAAAAGAATGTCCCTGGTATCTCTTTATTTTCATTGAGATTCCAATATACAGATGCTCCCGATTTATTTTCAATACCAATCCCTTCTCTTATTCCGGTAAGCAATTTAGGAGAACTGATTGTTTCACTATTCGGAAATACATATAAATAATCCTGACTTTTAGTCTTAAAAACGGCACAATCATAAGAACTATTATCTACTAAACCGGAAACGGATTTATTCAATAAATTCACTAATCGTTCCCCTTTATTGTTGATGAGTGCCGATACGGGTTTTCCGTTGTCATCTATCCCGTTTATCATGAATAGCCCGTTTGCCGGGGCAGAAACCTGCTCAACAATTATTTCAGAAAAAGGAATAATAAATTTGCCTTCTTTGTTTATTAGCGCCCTTTTTGTTCCTTTTTGTATAACGGCAACGCCACCACTAAAAGGATACAATGCTTTTGCATCCAGATATACCGCGTCCTTGGCCACCTCTCCCGGAGCCGTTTGGGCCAACGAGAAATTAATATTTGCAGTAATTAGGCATATTAAAAATGTGGTTTGTGCATTTTTCGTAAACATGGAGCAAATTTTTGAATATTAAATTAAGATATATTTATATTTGTTTTTCCACATTTTTTATACCGGGAATTCTGCTCAAATGGTAAAACCTCAAATTCTTAGGGTCTTTCAATAAAATGGGTTTTGTGGAAAAGGGCTTTATCGAAAAGCTGAAAAAGCTGTTTTCTATCGGTTAGAGATAGGTAAAAGCAATCAATCTGGCGCTCTAAATTGCCATTCCACTGAAGAATTGTCGCATGAACTGCAAATGGCACTGTCATTGCCATATATTCATACCCATTTAAAATTTCTTTCTTTTATTTGCGACTTATCCCAAAATACGAATGACAAATAAGCTTTATTTGAATAACACCGAAGAAGAACTTGAGTTTATGCCCATGATCCCGTTGAATGATGATGAGGATGATGGCACTGATAACCAACAGGTTCCGGACACAATCCCCATTCTTGCCCTGCGCAATACCGTCCTTTTTCCCGGTGTGGTTATTCCCATTACCGTAGGGAGGGATAAAAGCATTAAAGCTGTTTCAGATGCCTATAAAGGAGATAAACTGGTAGGTGTGGTAGCCCAGAAGGATAGTAATATTGAGGAGCCTTCCGTTGCCGATTTACAAGATATAGGCACCCTCGCCCGCATTGTAAAACTGATTAAAATGCCGGATGGGGGTACCACCATCATTATACAGGGGAAACGGCGGTTAAAAATTGAGGAAATTGTTTCAGAAGACCCCTATTTTAAAGCAAGGGTAAAGATCCTGGAAGAAACCCCAAAAAAGGGCGATCCCGATTTTGATGCGATGGTAAGCAGCATTAAAGACCTTGCCAGTCAGATTGTGGGCCTCTCCCCCAACCTTCCCAGCGAAGCAGCCATCATCCTAAAGAATATTGAAAATCCTTCCTTCCTTATTCATTTTGTAAGCAGCAACCTGAGTAGCGATATTAAACAAAAACAACAGCTCCTCGAGATAAATGATCTGAAAGCAAGGGCCGAACTTTTATTGAGCCTGCTGCACACAGAACTGCAATATGTTGAACTCAAAAACAAGGTAACTTCTAAAACCCGTGCTGAGTTAGATAAACAGCAACGCGAATATTTCCTTCAGCAGCAAATGAAAGCCATCAAGGATGAACTAGGTGGGGAAAATTCTGCCGAAGTGAAGGAAATGATGAAGCGCGCCGAAAATAAAAAATGGCCGAAAGCTGCAAAGGAAATGTTTACCAAGGGTATTGAGAAGTTGGAGCGTATGCATCCATCCACACCCGATTATTCGGTGGTTTATAATCACCTTGACTTAATGCTCGACCTCCCCTGGGAAGAGTTTACCGAAGACTCCTACGATTTAAAAAAAGCCAAAAAGATTTTGGACCACGACCATTATGGCATGAACAAAATCAAGGAACGTATTCTGGAATACCTCGCCGTTCTAAAACTTAAGGGCGATATGAAAAGCCCCATCCTTTGTTTTGTAGGCCCTCCGGGGATCGGGAAAACCAGTCTTGGAAAGAGTATTGCTTCGGCCATTGCCCGAAAATATGTACGGGTAAGCCTGGGAGGCTTACACGATGAAAGTGAAATCAGGGGACACCGCAAAACCTATATTGGGGCAATGCCGGGACGAATATTGCAGTCGTTGCGTAAAGTAAAATCGGGAAACCCGGTAATGATTTTGGATGAAATAGATAAAATTGGGCAGGATCATCGCGGCGATCCCTCTTCTGCCCTGTTGGAAGTGTTGGATCCGGAACAGAACAATACATTTTACGATAATTATCTCGAACTGGAATATGACCTAAGTAAAGTACTATTTATTGCTACTGCCAATTCGCTATCCAGCATTCAACCGGCGTTAAGAGACCGGCTTGAAATTATTGAACTTAGCGGTTATGCCATTGAAGAAAAAATTGAAATTGCAAAAACACACCTGGTTCCCAAGCAAAAAGAAATGCACGGACTGGTTCAGGGGAATGGTACAAAAATCCCATCCTTTAAAATGAGTGATGCGGTTTTGGAAAAGATAATCGCCGATTATACGCGCGAAAGCGGAGTGAGAGAATTGGACCGCCAATTAGCCAGTATCATGCGCTACCAGGCAAAAGAAATGGTATTAAAAGGAAAGCTTAAACCCACCTTAACTGCAAACGACATAGAAAAAATACTCGGAAAGCCAAAATACAATAATGAGCTTTACAAAACAGCCAGCATGCCCGGTGTGGCTGTTGGGCTCGCCTGGACTTATGTGGGCGGTGATATTTTATTTATTGAAGCCCAGCTTAGTGATGGCAAAGGCGAATTAAAACTTACGGGTAACCTGGGAAATGTGATGAAAGAAAGCGCCGCAACCGCCTATAGCTGGCTTGCCGGCAACGCAAAAAAACTGGGTATCGATCCCGAGCTGTTTAACCGGAAAAATGTGCATATCCATATTCCGGAGGGCGCCGTACCCAAAGATGGCCCCAGTGCCGGCATTACCATGATGACGGCTCTGGCAAGCGCATACTCCGGAAAAAAAATTAAGCCCTATCTCGCAATGACAGGCGAGATCACCTTGCGCGGCCAGGTACTTCCGGTGGGAGGTATTAAAGAAAAAGTGCTGGCGGCCAAACGATCCGGGATCCGGGAAATCATTATGTGCTGGATGAATGAAAAGGATGTATTGGATATTAATCCTCAATTTATTAAGGGAATAAAATTCCATTATGTGAAATCACTTACCCAGGTTCTGGATATTGCCCTTGGATAAATTTTGAATTTTCCTCCCTTAGCTGTTTTGTGGGCAACTAACTGGTTGCCCATTCTTATTCTTCATTCCCTATTTCAATATCTTTTTAACGGAGTTGTTAAAAACGGCTGTTCATTTTGCCAATTAAACCCATAATTTTGCGAAAATTTTTAAAGCAAAATGGTAGCTACAAACAACTTTACTGAAATCATTTCAGCCTCCGTTAAGAAGGCACAACAGGGAGACCTGGAATTTGAAGAAATTTATTCAAACTCCGAATCACCGGTTGGGAAAAATGAATTCCTGTTTTTCCTTAAGCCGGAAATCACCCTCGCTTCCGATAAAATAAACCTTCGGAGCATATTAAATCTGGTTCAGAAAAAGATTGAAACATTTGGGTTAACCATCCACAACATCAAAATACTTTCAGCAAAATACCTGGATGAATATAATATCATTGCCCAGCATTACGGAGTGATTAACAAAATTTCCACGCATGCTGTACAGGGAATGTCGGAATCGGCTAAAGAGAAATTTAAAGAACTTTATGGATCGGCGATAACCGAATTAAATGTGTTGGGCGGTTCTGAATTTTTAGCCAGGAATAATAACTTTAACGCCTACTCGCTCGACTATCTCTGGCAAAACCTTGAAAATAAAAAACTGGCTGGTGGTACCTATTGTGAAAAAGTGAAAATAGATGATGAATTTGTTTACCTCGTTAACGGTTTCCATCCCCGGCAATTAAAACATTTCACCGAAAAAGGCAGATCTATCATTGTAATGACTTTATCGGGTGATATTGCGTGGAGCGATGCCCGTAGCAATTTTATTGGAGCTACCGATCCCACAAAAGCAAATCCCGGCAGCCTGCGAAGAGAATTCCTGGAACAAAAAGAGGCCCTTGGGTTGGCAGAAGTATCCCAAGGGGTTAACGGAGTGCATCTTTCTGCCGGACCGGTAGAAGCCCTGGTGGAATTGAAAAGGTACAACTCGAACTTTTCAGATAATAATTCCATTACAGATTTTTCGGATTTCTCATTTGGAAAAACACTGAAAGAAAATTTCAATAAAGAACAATTTGATCAAATTGTAAACAATATAAACGTAACAAAAGATGGAAAATCGGTTTCCATTTTCGACCTGACCGAGGAAAAAGATGCAGTTGATGCCATTGAAATTTTGAAACAGGTTCTTTAGTAAATCTTTAAAGTATTCCATTTCCCCCGGCAATGAATTATTTGCCGGGGATTTTTTTTTACAATATGCCGGCCAGAAAATGCGATAGCAAAAATTGGCGTGGCTAATAATTTCCTTTCACCTGTTAGAAATACTAACACATACCTTTGCATTCAGATGCCCGCAAAAAATCTAACCCTGCCGGAAATGGATTGTTTGCGCTCGTTTCTTCCAAAGGATTTCATAATTCTTTAAATTGTATTTTGATTATCCGTTTCCATAAAAAAATGTTTCCCTGAGGTAAATAAAGTGTATGATTACAAAAATTACCTTATTAATTATTGGCTCCATTGTGGGATTCTTATCTGGTCTATTGGGGAAGGGCGGCAGCTCCATAACTACCCCTGCCTTACAGATCTTTACCGGGATGAATCCTTTTTACGCGCTTGCATCTCCCCTCCCCGCCACTCTCCCAACCACCATTTCCGCATCATTAGTTTACCGCAAAAAGGAACTGATTAACCAAAGAGTGGTGGTTTCCTGCATCTTGTTAGGCATACCCGCAACCTGGGCAGGATCTTTTTTTAGCCATTGGCTTGGGGGGCATGTATTAATGATTCTTACTGCCATTTTTGTGGCAAGCCTTGGGCTTTCCTTTTTTATTTTTCCGGATAAGAATAAGGATTCGGGCAATGAGCCAATTCCCTTCTGGAAAATAGCATTGGTAGCACTACCGGTAGGATTTCTTTCTGGTTTATTGGCTAACAGTGGTGGCGTAATGTTTGGCCCACTATTTATCCGGTTTTTAAAAATGCCCACGAAGGCAGCCTTGGCATCAAGCCTAATTGTAGCCGCAGGCTTGTCTATCCCTGGAACAATTGCGCACTGGTATCTCGGTCATATTGACTGGCATGTGGTACTTCTGTTATCCATCAGCTCCATTCCTTTTTCCTACCTGGGCGCCAACGTAGCTTTGAGGATTAACAACAAATTATTGGAAAGGATTTTTGGCAGCATGTTGATATTATTTGGGAGTTTTGATCTTTGGTATAGCATAACCCACTAATAACCAACTTTCTAAAATTCATTCCGTTTCCCTGATCCCTTTTAGGAAGGATTGTAAAGCGCTAAATAAATATGGATCTTTCGGAATGCCAGGCCCCATTTCTACTAAATTTATACAAATATTTTACCCCTAATATCAAACTCACAAAAAACAAAATTTACAGCATTTGAAACTTGCCATATTAATTATCCTAATTTCCATTTTTGTACCGGGCATTCAGGTAAGAGCCCAATCCAACGAAATATATGGAAACAATTCTTCCCATGCAAAAAGGATATTTTCCAGAGGCGTAAATTTTTATATCGAAGAGTATGGGAAAGGAGACCCTGTAATTTTACTTCACGGCAATGGGGGGAATATTTCCTCCTTTACTTCCGTCATTCCTTTGTTGGAGAAACAATTCCGTGTTATAGCTATTGATAGCCGGGCACATGGAAAATCAATAGACAATGGCGATTCCCTGAGTTTCGAAATGATGGCCGATGATGTATCTGCCATTATTGATTCATTGAAATTTAAAAAGGTTTTCTTAATCGGATGGAGCGATGGTGGGATAGTAGGTATTGAGATGGCATTAAGACATCCAGAGCAACTAAGAAAAATTGCCGTTACCGGGGCCAACCTTTGGCCCGATTCAACGGCATTGGAACCTGCTGTTTGGTTGGAATCTGTACAATATTTTCTATCAAATCAGGCAAAAAAGCGAACAACTCCCAAAGAAAAAAATGATTGGAAAATATTCTTATTGGATTATTACCAGCCTAACATCACACTGAAAGAAATATCTCAGATTACGACTCCATCGCTGATCATCGCAGGGGATCATGACCTTATAAGAATAGGCCATACCGTACAAATCTTTCAAAATATACCCCAAGCAGGTTTATGGATAGTTCCCTTCTCGGGGCATGGCACATTAATTGAACATCCGAAAGAATTCTGCGAAGCGATCACTTCATTTTTTTACAGAAAATAACAGAGGTAAACCTCCACAATGAAAAATAAACAGGGGCAAAAATAAAACAGCCCCCATTCGGAGGCTGATTGTGATCTGGCTGGGACTCGAACCCAGGACCCATACATTAAAAGTGTATTGCTCTACCAACTGAGCTACCAAATCTCCTACCCTTTTTTGAAGGGAGTGCAAAAATAAGGCAAATTGGCAATACAGCAAATATTTTTCAGAAAGATTCTGTGCTCCATCACAATCAATATGAATTGTTTGTGAAGGCTAATCTGCTCCCCTATTTTTGCCGGGAATTTCTATTATGTTCAATTTTTTTAAAGATAAAATAGTGGCCATTACCGGTGGAAGCGATGGCATTGGGAGGGCGCTGATTGAAAAGCTGATACCGGCAGGTGCCAGGGTAAGTACCTGTGCCCGTAACCAGGATAAGTTATACGACCTGCAGGTAAAGTTTCCCGGAACACAGCTTCATACACTCGTGGCAGATGTAAGTAATAAAAACGACTGTTTCCGTTTTATAGAAACAACCATTCAGCAATTCGGCAGCATAGATATCCTCATAAACAATGCAGGTGTATCTATGAGATCCCTTTTGCAGGAAACAGATGTTGAGGTGATCCGAAAGGTGATGGATATTAATTTCTTTGGAACGGTGTATTGCACCAAATTCGCCTTGAATCATATTATAAAAAATAAGGGCTCCATTGTAGCTATTTCCTCCATTGCAGGATACAGGGGTTTGCCCGGAAGAAGCGGGTATTCGGCAAGTAAATTTGCAGTTAACGGTTGGATGGAGGCCATTCGAACTGAATTATCGGAAGAAGGGGTTAATGTGCTCTGGATCAGCCCGGGGTTCACCCGCAGCAATATACGGAATGCCGCCCTGAATGCGGAAGGGGAAGCCCAGGGAGATACTCCCCTGAACGAATCGGAACTGATGAGCCCGGAAGAATGTGCCGGCCATATCCTTACCGCCATTGAAAAAAGAAAGCGAACTTTGATTCTCACTTATAAAGGGAAACAAACGGTGTTTTTGAATAAATTTTTTCCTTCACTAACGGATAAGCTAACACGAAATTTCTTTTTTAAAAACGGGAAATTGATAAAATAATTGCAATTTCACGAAGCGGATTCGAAGCATTCATGGCCATAATTACAATTACAACGGATATAGGTGACCAGGACTTCCTGGCAGGGGCTATTAAGGGTACCATATTGCAGGCAAACCCCGATTTCAGGATGGTGGAAATTACCCACTATATTTCCCGGTTTAATTACCCACAGGCGGCTTATATAATACGCAATTCCATACGCCACTTTCCGAAAGGCACTTTCCACCTCGTGCTCGTAAACCTTTTTGATGAAAGACCAGGCCACCTGTTGCTTGCAAACTATAACGGCCAGGTAATTGGTTGCGCCGATAACGGTCTCCTGCCCATGATCCTGGATGGAAATAACCCGGAGGCGGTAGCCCTCCCCCTTCCTGATTCACTCCCCAAAAATGTCTTAACCATCACCAACTTCATTGCCAATTCCTTTAATGAAATAATAAAAGGGGAAAAAACCGATTCGCTGGGCAAACGGGTAGTCCCAAAATCTAAAGGGACTTTCCAGGTATTTGAAAAGAATGACAATTTGGATGGCCAGGTAATTTTTATTGATAATTTTGAAAATGTGGTGGTTAATATTACCCGGGAAGAATTTGAGGCAAAGAGAAAAGGCCGGAAGTTTAATATTATTTTGAAAGGGAAAGAGGTTATTGACAAGATTTGTGAAACGTATGCGGATGTACCTGAGGGTGAAAAATTAGCCCTGTTTAATTCCGGTGGATACCTCGAAATCGCCATTAACAAGGGAAATGCAGCGGGCCTCCTGGGATTGGAAATCTTTACTGAAAAACAAATTCAACACCTGGAGCAAACAACCCGGCAAAAAAATTTGTTATATCAAACTGTTCAAATACACTTTACCGACTAAATTTTTTTTATGAAAAAAGCATTTTTACCCCTTTTATTTGCTGCCTTAACCCTTTTTGCTGACGCACAGGTTAAGATGCCGGCTCCTTCTCCCGTTCAAACCATCATTCAAAATTTTGGGATGGGAAAAATTGAACTTACATATTCCCGGCCTTCCATGAAAGGAAGAAAGATATTTGGCGATCTGGTACCCTTTCAAAAATTATGGAGAACTGGAGCCAATGCCGCCACCCGGATACGCTTTTCCGATCCGGTGGAAATCGGCGGTAAGAAAATTGATTCCGGAACTTACGTGATTTATACCATCCCTTCTGAAAATGCCTGGGAAATTATCCTGAATAAGGGCATCAACAACTGGGGTATAGATGGCTATCAGGAATCGGAAGATGTGCTTCACACTTCCGTTACCAGTAATAAACTGAGTGAAAAAGTTGAGAATTTTACCATGCAGTTCGAAAATATCAAAGCCGAATCCTGCGACCTGGTAATGGAATGGGATCGCACAAAAGTTTCCATTCCTATAAAAACGGATATTAAATCCAAGCTGAAAGCTCAAATAGACGCCGGCATGCTTACTGATAAAAAACCCTATTGGGAAGCAGCCCAGTTTTATAAAGATTTCGACCATAATAATGCCAAAGCACTCGAAAATGCAACCAAAGCAACAGAAGCCAATCCAAAAGCTTTCTGGATCTGGTTATACAAGGCACGCCTCCAGGAAGAAATGGGCGACAGGGATGGGGCCCTTGCCAGCGCTAAAACTTCCCTTGAACTTGCCCGGGAAGCAAAAAATGATGATTATATAAAAATGAATGACGAGCTCATAAAGAAGCTAAACCGCAAGTAAAGACATAACCTAAGGTATCAGCCGCACTTTACAGTGCGGTTTTTTTATTTTCAACGGGTAAAAACATCTGTATTATCAACCCAAGCATTATCACAGCAATGGCCCCAATTACGTTTAACCATAAAAATGAAACCACATCGGCACGGTAAACCAAAATCACAATCAACTCAGAAATAATGGCTGAACTAAAAACCGCTTTCCCTCCTATTCCCTTTATCCAAAAAGCAATCAGAAAGATTCCCAGGATTACTCCATAAAATATGGAACCCAAAATATTTACAGCTTCGATCAGGGTGTTGCCCACATTTTGGGTAAACATGGCCACCGTTATGGAGAAAATACCCCACCCCAGTGTATACCATTTTGAAACCCCGTATTCATTTTTAAGCTTCCCGCCCTTATTAAAATATTTCAGGTGAAAATCAACCACAGTACAGGCAGCCAGCGAATTGAGAGCTGCAGAAATACTTCCCCAGGCAGAAATAAATATAACGGCAAACAATAAACCGGTAAGGCCAACCGGAAGGTTCTCTTTTACAAATTTTAAAAAGATATAGTTGTTGTCGTTAATGTCAATATTTGGTAAAGCTTCCTGAAGCGTTGTCTTGTACGCGGCTTTATAGGTGGCGGCCTCCTGCCTGTTGCCCGATTGCAAAGCCAGGTTGTAGTTATTCTCTATCTTATTCAACTCAGGAGCAAAGGGAGTGGCAAGCGCGAGTTGCTTGTTCGCATCATTAAAATAGACAGGCGCTTTATGGAACTGGTAAAAGCTAAAAATGAGGATGCCCAGAAATAGGATGAAAAACTGCATCGGAACTTTTACAAACCCGTTTAACAATAGTCCAATCCTGCTTTCCTTAATTGAGGAAGCTGCAATATACCGGCCAACCTGGCTATGGTCGGTACCAAAATAACTCAGGGCAAGGAAGAATCCTCCAATTAGTCCACTCCAAATATTATACTTATCCTTCCAGTCAAATCCGTTTTCGGTCATTCCGGTGGTAATAATATTCACCCTCCCATTTTTCCCGGCTTCTGAAATGGCCTCCCTGATTCCATTGACTCCGGGTAACAAATGTACCGCCAGATATCCCGTTATAAAAAGCGCAATAAACACCACCAGCATTTGTAACTTTTGGGTATGGGCGATGGCCCTGGCCCCTCCCGATAAGGTATAAATAATTAATACCCCTCCCATTATGAGGTTAGTAAAATATATATTCCACCCCATAATGGAACTAAGTACTAACGAAGGAGCGTAGATGCTGATTCCGGTACTTAGCCCCCGTGAAACCAAAAACAGAAAAGACGTAAGCGAACGGGTTCTTAAGTCGAACCGATTTTCCAAAAATTCATACGCAGTAATTACCTTCAACTTATTAAAAATGGGAACAAAAAAAATGGATATCACCACCATAGCCAGTGGAAGTCCAAAATAATATTGCACAAACCGTAAACCATCTGTATAGGCCTGTCCCGGACCGGTAAGATAAGTAACCGCGCTTGCCTGCGTGCCCATAATACCAAAAAGTACAAGGTACCAGGGCATACTCCGGTTATTCAAAAAATATCCCTGGAGGTCTTTTGTAGTAC
>Ga0116193_1000367_pt1 | contig 43375 bp, 34 predicted proteins | sample AD_UKC115_MetaG_FD_89892 | JGI IMG/M metagenome (GOLD analysis project Ga0116193, IMG submission 89892) | Active sludge microbial communities of municipal wastewater-treating anaerobic digesters from Hong Kong - AD_UKC115_MetaG | ecosystem: Engineered > Bioreactor > Anaerobic > Digestate... | reverse complement strand
CTTTTGCTGCTGGAAAGTTTGTCTTTATTGGAGAGCCGGAATTTGAAGTAATGGCATTTGAAGAAAATACGATTTTTATTTTCGTCGCAAAGCTTCTATTGTCACCGACTATAAAAATGACACAGAGGAAAAACGCCCGTGATCGAATCAGCCCATCTTCATGACCCCATGGCTTCTTATGTTCTTCATCTCTGGGTGCGAAAGTGGTGGATTCTCGGCCTGACCATTCTGGCCACGGTGGCCGCGACGGCAGCATTGATGATGCGCAAAACGGCTGCCTCTTATACCGTGAACGCGCTGCTTTATGTGAAAGAACGCCCGCAGGCAAACGAGCAAACCGAAGAGCAGCGCCATCCTCTGATTGCTCCGAATTACCGTCAATTGCTGTTGAGTGATGCCTTGCTGGCGCAAGTGGCCGATCAACTGCGCAAGGAAACCCCGCCCATTGAAGCCAATTTGAGCCGTTTGCGCGGCGCGCTGGAAGTCGGAACCGAAATGGAAGTGGATACCACGGTGGAGCGTCTTTTTTCGCCGCTCATTTCGGTTACGGCACATTGGAGCGATGGGGATGGCGCGCGCAAGGTGGCGGAAGTTTGGCTAAATCAATTCATTACTTTGTATGGCAATTTGCAATCACAACAGGCACAGGTTCGAGTTGAGGCATTAAAACATAAGGCCGACTCTGCGATGCAGCGCTTCCGGGAAATAGAAGGCAAGAGAAGTCTGGCGCTGAGTCAAATGGAATATAAGCGGCAGATTTTGCAGTTCAGGCAGGCACAACTTGCGCCCATGCTTCCGATCCCATGGGCTGAGTCGGACATTTTCATGCCCAATGCCGATTCCACAAAAATGCAGGTGCAAATGCCTGCCAGTGTCCCATCCCAGATCGGGCCCGGCCTGCTCGCCGAGCATTCCCTCCTGCAGCAAAAGATTGCTGTCGCCATGGATGAAGGCGCAAAGGCTGGATTGCAGCAGCAGTTGCAGGCTAACGAAGCAGAGCAAAGCAAAATGAATCGAGAGATTCAGTCTTTGCAGAAAGAGGTTAGCTCCCTGGCGGAGGAATATGGCGCGCTGAACGAGGAGCGGCATTCATTGCAGACGGAATTGGCATTGTATGCAAGTAATGAGGCCGAGGCGGCGGTTGCTGGCGCAGGCGATATTCCGTCTGGCAAACTCGATGGCGTAGAGGTAAAGGTCGTTGCTGCTCCGGTGGCGCCTGTTGCAGTTATGCCAGTCGCTCCGGTTAAGAAGATTGCCGCTGTGGCGGCAGTATCCTTTCTCCTGTTTGCGCTACTGTTCATTTTTGAAAAATACCTGCGTGATGCACAGGCGGCAGCATAAAAAGAAACGAGCCTGAATTCACAGGCTCGTTGTGAAATCCATTGCAGTATTTCGGATGCAATTACACGGCAGCCTTGCGGGCGGCCTGAATCTTTTCCTTCTCTTTCGTCACCTTGCGTTTGTACATCTGGCGCAAGCTGTCAGTGATTTCATCCTGCGCCTTGGTCTTGGGCAGATCGCGCACAAAGGTGATTTCATCGACCAGGAATTTCTTGGCCTGTTCCATGATTTCCTTTTCCTTGCCTTTGAGCTCATCGCACTGATCAAGGGTATAGAGGTCTTTCAGCAGTTTGGCAATCTTCTGCGGATTCCCGCTCTTGAGCACGTCGCGATAATTAAGATACTGCGTGCGCGCATCGCCGCGCAGCGGTGACACAGGTTGCTTCAGCAGCGTGTAAACTTTCTTAATGTCCTCGCGGCTCATCGGGCGGCGAATGCCCCGTTTGGCCATTTGAGAACGAGGAACCATGACTTTGGCGTTGCCGGATTCGAAGATATAAAACATCTCCTCCTGGCCATCGACCATCAGGCGCTTGACGCCTTCGATGACACAGATACCCAAGGTTGGTTCAACCACGGTATCTCCGATTTTGAGGTCATACTGCACAGGGGAGTCCGCCATTTTGCCATACCTTCCTCTTAAAAAATACTTCCCATTGCAAACGGGTTCTGGCAACTTCAGGTAATGCGAGAGCCTTGCAAACCGTAGCACTTGAAAAACCACGAGGGACAGTTTGCCGCCAGCCGTAACAACGTAAAATCAGAAGCTTACATCATCAAAACACATCTTGGATTGGCTGTCAAGTCAATCGGCTGGTTTGCGGGTCAACCAGAGAAGAACCTGCCAAAACCGAAAAGCATAACTAAAGTGTAATCAGTGTTTCGCGTGCATGATAGGAACTGCGCACCAGCGGAGCTGATTCCACGCGGCTCAACCCTATCGCTTCGCCAAACTGTTTGTAGTGCTCGAATTCCTCGGGAGTAACATAGCGCAAAACCGGGTGATGCTTGGGTGAAGGACGCAGATATTGCCCAATGGTTATCAGTTGGCAGCCGTTATGTTTAAGGTCCTGCAGGACTTGCTCCACTTCCACCGTGCGTTCACCCAATCCCACCATAATCCCGCTTTTGGCGGTCAGGCCAGCATCAGCCGCCGCGCGAATAACTTGCAGGGATTGTGCGTATTCGGCTTGCGGGCGCACACTGCGATACAAGCGCGGGACCGTCTCCACGTTGTGGTTTAGCACATCGGGGCGGGCATTAAAGACTGCTAGCAGGCTTTTGGCGTTTCCGCGAAAATCAGGGATAAGAACTTCGATTGTAGATTCAGGCAATTGGCGTCGAATTTCTTCGATTGTGCGGACAAATTGGCCGGCCCCGCCATCGGGCAATTCGTCGCGATTGACCGAGGTGACCACCACATGGCGCAACTTGAGCATGGCCGCCGCTTCGCCTACGCGCCGCGGTTCATCCGCATCCAGCGGCAGCGGCCGCCCAGTCAACACGGCACAGAACCGGCAGGAGCGCGTGCAGATATCGCCATTAATCATAAAGGTGGCAGTCCCCTGCCCCCAGCACTCCCCCATATTGGGGCATTGCGCGCTGGAACAGACCGTGTGCAGGCGCTGCTTTTCAATTAATTTGCGAACATCCATGGCCTGACCACCGGAGATCAGCCGGGCCTTGATCCAGCGCGGCGGGCGACCCGCGGGTGAATCGTCCACGCGCGCAATCGTGCAATGAAATAGACGCGCAAATTGCGACACAATAGCTTGGCGCACTTCATCCTGGCGCTGCGCGGCAAATCCTTCAGCCACCATGCTGGTCACAGGCCCGCCTGGCACGCCGCAGGGGTTGATCAGGCGGAAGTAATCCAAGTCGGTGTTCACGTTCAGCGCAATGCCGTGCATCGTCACCCAGCGGCGCACCCGCACTCCCACTGAGGCGATTTTTCGCGCGCCCACCCAAACCCCGCGGGCATTCTCACCATGGCGCGCAGAAATGCCAAATTCCGCCAGCGTCTGGATGATGAGTTCCTCAAGTTGACGGACATAACTGGCAACGCTGAGATTGTGCCGCTTCAGGTCCACAATGGGGTAGATCACCAGTTGCCCCGGACCATGATAAGTCACGTCCCCGCCGCGGTCGGATTGCACGATTTCAATGCCGCGGCGTGCGCATTCCTCAGCACTAAGCAGGATATTGGCGGGATTGGCCGAGCGCCCGAGCGTAATCGTATGCGGATGCTCAAGAAGAATCAGCGCATCTTCCGCCGGGGCGGATTCAGTGGTGAGACTTTGAAATAGTTGCTCCTGCAAGGCCAGAGCCTCGCCATAAGAGAGTTGAGTGAATTCATGCAATCGGGCCAGCGCCATTATCTCCGCCATTCATACGCGTATCAATGCGCCAGTATGAAGGCAGAAACAGGCAGGGACAATGGTTTTCAATGCAACGCCGCTTCCAGTCGGGTGGCATTCCGGATTGCTGAATATGATTGCTGGCTTTTTTTCTACAATTTTGCTCTATTCAAAATCGTGGCGCAGACAGTCTCGTCAGCGCCATTTCCCATTTGATTCGGAAAGGACGTGCGGCATGGATACACTGCAGAACCAAGTCGGCCAGATTGAAAACGCGATCAACACCTACTCAGCCCCCTCGCAACTTAAGATCACGGATATTCGCACGGCGGTGGTCTGGAGCAATTTCGATTACCCCATCATCCGCATTGATACCAACCAAGGCATTTATGGCATCGGCGAGGTGCGCGATGCGGGCCACCGCGAAAATGCGCTGCAATTCAAGAGCATGCTGGTGGGGAAGAATCCTTGCAGCATCGACATGATTTATCGCGCTATGAAGCAATTCGGCAACTGGGGGCGCGAAGGCGGCGGCGTTTCGGGCATTGAAATCGCGCTATGGGATCTTCTTGGCAAGGCGTATGGCGTGCCATGCCACCAATTCCTTGGCGGGAAATATCGCGACCAAGTCCGCATTTACGCCGACACGCCCGAGCCGCCCACGCCACAGATCGATAAATATGTGGAGCGCGTGCTGCACCGCAAATCGCAGGGCATCACCTTTATCAAGTTCGACATTGGTCCGGCCATGCTTGCCGGCATTCCCGGAGCACTGATTGGCGCGCTGGGAACCGCTCCCAGCGGACATAACCGAAATGCGCCCGGCACTGGCGCCGGCACATGGGTGACGAATAAAGGCATTGGCATTATGCGCGATGTGGTGGCGGCGGTGCGCGAGGCAGTTGGCTGGGAGACGGCGCTGTGCATTGACCATTGCGGGCATGGCTTTATGACCGCCAAGGAGATGATCCGTTTCGGCAACGCCATTGAGGAATACCACCTGGCTTGGATTGAGGATCCCATGCCGTGGTATGACATCGAAGGGCATAAGCGCGTAACTGATGCCATTCTCACGCCCACCGCAGCGGGCGAGGAATTGTATCTCTGGGATGGATTCCGTCAAATGATCGAAACGCGCGCGGTGGATATTATTCATCCTGATCTGCTGACTTCAGGCGGCATGTTGGAGACAAAGAAAATCGCCGATTATGCCGAGCGTTATGGCTTGCCTACGGCCATGCACTTTGCCGGCTCGCCCATTGCCTTTATGGCCAATGTGCACACGGCCGCGGCGATCCCCAGTTTCGTGGCGCTGGAGCATCATGCGCTAGACTTGCCGTTCTGGCGCGATCTGGTGACGGGTTTGCCGGAAGTGAAGGATGGTTATGTTCAGGTTCCCGACAAGCCTGGGCTGGGCATCGATTTGAACTTGGAAGTGATTCAAGAACACCTGCGGCCGTGGTCGGGATTATTTGAACCGACGGAGGAATGGAACACGCCGAAGCTGGGGTTCTATAAGCCGGATCGGCGTTGGGAAAAGTAAATGGTTGGCCCCATTACATTTTGTGGAGACGCTCGAAATGAAGAACAGTAGTTTTCGTCGAGTTAGTGCCATCTTTTTTGCTTTTTTTTCATTTGCAATATATCCAATTGCTACCCTTATTTACATTTGGAGCATTATTATTGCATATCTTGAGAATGGAACATTTATGGCAGTGTTAACTGGTTTTATTCCGCCAGTGGCACAAGTTTATTGGTTTATCGTGGTATTGATTAGATATAGCGCGTTGTCGAATTATTGTTTGGCCTGTTATGCCTTGGCCTTATGCTTTATTGGATCCATGTTATTATCTTTGATATCAGATTCTACCGATAATAACAAAAAGGACATAGGTGACAACATATGTGCGGATGAAAGTACTCAGAAAGAAATTGAGCAAATCAAATCTGAAACCGATGATTATATTAACGAGGGGCCTTCGTATACACGAGATATGGATTCTGAAGATGATTTTATACTTGAGGATGACCAATTGAGTTCGGCTCAAAAGAAATTGATCGCTGAAAGTGAAATTCTTCTGGTAAAAATGATTGATAAAATGATGCCTCATTTGGAAGAAGATGATTTGAAAAGAATAGAATCCTATCTTAATACGCAAAGGCCAAATTATATTCCAAGATATGAATGGCACAAATTGCAAAGCAAAATACTCATGCATATTTTTAACTCATATTATGAGACTGATTCAGAAGATGAAGATTCTGTTGTGTTTGACGAGCAATTGAGTGAATCTCATAAGGCAGTGATACGACGAGGCGAAATCTTGCTGCTCCAAACTATTGCAAAGATGAGGTATGATTTAAGTAAAAGCGAATGGGAAAGAATAAAAGCAATTGCTGATGCAAAGAAACCGGAGTTCATTCCAACATGGGAGTGGTTCAGCATTCGAATGAAAATCGTAAATACAATATACAATAAATACTACACGGTCGCCTCTAGTGAATGACGCTGCATTAGTGAGAGGAACCTGAATCCTGATCGACAGGATTCAGGTTCTTCTTGTTTGAATTTCAGTGCTTATTGCCCCGGCACTTTGTGCAAGCCCTTGTTAGTGCGGATGATCCAGCCGTTGGAGGTGGTTCCATTGGTGGCGTCATACGCGAAATCCACATGGTTGGGCTGGTTGGGATTGGTATATATCACGCCGCGAATGATATCCGGCGGCCAACCGCCCGTGTTGCGCGAAGGGCCCACGCCTGAAACCGTCCAGGTGTATCCAAGACGATAGCACTGATCCCAGGCACTGTTGGGAAATCCAGAAAGCGTCACGCAATCGGCCGTGCGTTTGAACTCGTCATACCAGTAGTATTTCGTTTGGATAAAGTTTGTGACGTTTCTTGTTGGTCTTGCCGCCTTTGTCGCCGAATGGATCGACTAAGATGGAAGTCATATAGGCTATTGGCGTGGTCAGTTGCGCTTGCGCCCAGGGATACTGCTGACCGCCACTGGCCTGCACGGTGGGCACGCACTTGACTGTGCCCGCCTGCGTGGCGCACCACTCGCCAATCGGATAAACGCGGTTGTCCACGGCATATGCTTCGATGGCCACGGAAAGTGTCCGATGGTCAGTGTCTGTGCGCGAAACCTTTGCGCGCACCTGTGCCTCGAGGAAGTTGGGCACAGCAATGGCGGCCAAAATGGCAATAATGGCCACAACAATCAACAGCTCGATCAAGGTAAATCCATGCCTTTTCATACCTTTCTCCTCCCTGCTGTCAAGAATGAGCCTGCATGAAAACCCAATATGCTTTTTTGCACATTTTGTCAACGTTACAATTGATTATCAGCATGCCATTTTGTTGCTTCTGCTATTGAGCGCATAGAGGAAATGCAACCTTACACGGATTTGAACCGGAACTTTCTAAAAGTCTTTCGGGAGAGCACTCAGTCCTGTGGCATCGAAACCGTGGAAAACGGAAACAGCCGATTACGAGCACGAGCACGAGCACGAACTGATTTAGGCCGACTTTAGAAAGTTCCTGAGATTTGAACCGGAATTGTGCAAAAGGGAATTGACAAACTTATTCGCGCTTCTTCTCAAACCGAATGTAGCTTTCGTTATGCAAACGGAATCTCCTATCGCGAGAGGAGAGGCTGGCCGAAAGCAGTTCCGGTGGGATTACCTCCGAGCTCGTTTGCGTGTAAGCACGATACTCCAGGTCTTTTTCGGTCAAACGGAGTCTGCTCGCGTCATCAAATCGGAATGGCAATCGCTCCAGGGGCCCGGCGCCAACCGTCAGCTCTAAACGTTGTACTTCAGGATGATGCATCAGGCGGGGGTGTTCTGTCGCTGGAAGGCGGAAGGGAGTCTTGAACGTTTCGCTAAAGGTCCGGCAAACCACCGAACCAAACTGGCGCTGCAAATCACGAAATTTCAGGTCTATCAATTCTATTAACTTGGGATCGCCGCATTGCCGCCATTCACGCTCCAGCGTTCGCACGTACCGCTCAAACCAGACGCCGTGGCGCAGGGCGCGATGCGTGCCGTCGAATTTGTCGCTGATATGGAGCAGTTCATGAATGATTGAGCGCGCGGGAGCATGGTCAATGAAGCGTGGCAATCTGAAGCGCAGCACATAACGAATCGTTTGCCCGTTAATCGAAACGCGCCGGTTCTTCGGCACGAACCAAGGAGTGACCGCTGTGACGCGGCGGGTGCGCACTTGGTAGCGGAATTCAATGGCTGGTTCTTCGGGCAGGCGCAGCGCAATGCATTCGGCCAAAGCGCCGCTGTAGCCCTGAGTTGTGCGCCGGGCGGCGATGATCAGGATTTTGGCCGGATCAATATGGCTGAACAGACCAATTTTCTGCGTTACGTCCGCCACCACCGCATCCAGGAGTTCCGAGTAAAGAATCACCGGTTCCGCGCCTTTGCGCCGTCTAGTTTGGACAGCTATTGCAGCATGGCACGTCAAACTGCAATCCATCGTGCAGCAATTGAACGTTCTTGGGCAGAGATTGATTCGTTTCCTCGTAATCCAAGTCATGTGTCATGTGGACAAAGTAGGTGCGGCGCGGCGCCAAGCGTGCCGCTTCGGCAATGGCTTCGCTCACGCTGAAATGCGTTTCGTGCGGACGGTGGCGCAAGGCGCTGAGCACCAGCGTATGCGCACCCTGGATGAAGGGATAAGAAGATTCCGGGATGCTGCTGACATCTGTCAAGTACACGAAATCATCAAATCGATAGCCAAGAATAGGAATCTTGCCATGCATGACGGGAATGGCCGTAACGCGCACGCCATGGAACGAGGCTGTCTCGCCGGGTTCGATCGGGTGAAATTCAAGCTTCGGCACGCCTCCGCCCATCTGCGGGGGGTTGAAGCAATAGCCGTAAATGCGGCTTAATTTGGCTAGGATTTCCTTGCTCGAGAAAACCTGAATCGAGGAGTTCTGGATCCAGTTGATCGCCCGCAAATCATCAATGCCATTGATGTGGTCGGCGTGGGTATGGGTGATGAACAGGGCATCCACCTGGCGGATGCGCTCGCGCAGCGCCTGTTCGCGAAAATCCGGCCCGCAGTCGATGAGCAAATGCGAGTTGTTTTTTTGCAAATATAGACTGGAGCGAAGTCGGCGATTGTGCGGATCGGTTGATCGACAGACGGCGCAATCGCAGCCAATGGTGGGCACGCCGCTGGACGTTCCGCAGCCCAGAACCGTGACGTGCAGATTGTCCTTGTCGGGAAGCGCAATGCCTTCAGCCGCCGCGCTGATTTCCTCGTTTGGATTGCCCGTTTTTTTCATCTGCCTTTTCATTCGTTCAGTCGCCATGCTCCATGAAAGGCTCGATCAATTCACCTTTGAACACGATGCGGGCCTCGCCGCGCAAACGAACATTGCGGATTGCCTCGCCTTCGCGATCATAATTGATCGTCAGCACCACCCCGCCGCGCGTATGGACTGCCACCGGGGGCTTGACCCAGCCGTTGATGCCCGCCAGCGATGCCGCGGCCACGCATCCGGTTCCGCAGGCGAGCGTTTCGCCCTCCACGCCGCGCTCATAGGTGCGAATGCGCAGGGTGGATTCATTCACCACCTGCACGAAATTCGCATTCGCCCCGGCGGGCTGGAATGCGGGATGGAAGCGAATGGCATGCCCAAGATTTTGCACATCCACGCTTTCAATATTCTGCATCCAAGCCACTGCATGCGGCACGCCTGTGTTCAGATGATCCACTGTGACTGCGGGAAGTGAGTCAAATTGCAGCGCCACGGCCCCGCGGCGCAAATCGAACGGATCGGTCATGCCGATCTCGACTTCGTTGTTGGCGAAGACGCGCGCGTGATACAGGCCAGCCTTGGTTTCGAAGCGCATCTGCTCGGGCGCAGCGCCGATATGGTGCGCAAATCGCGCAATGCAGCGCGCCCCGTTGCCGCAGGATTCGGCCTCGCCGCCATCGCTGTTGTAATAACGCATCCGGAAATCGGCGTCGCCATCGGCCGGTTCGATCAGCAAAACGCCATCGGCGCCAACGGAAACGGCGCGCCGGCAGACGCGCTCGATCCACTGGCGGCGTCCCTCCTCGGGAATGGCGCGGTCCCGGTTATCCGCCACGACAAAGTCGTTGCCGGCCCCGCTCATTTTGCAAAACGACAGCTTCATTGTTTTTCCTCAGATAAAAATTCCCATAATGGGCATTGAATGCCGAAACGACAAAAAAGTCAAAAGGCAAAGTAGGTTGGGCAGCCTGGGAGCGCCGATCTCCTGATCGGCAATATCCGCTGTTTTTTTTCACAGGAGTAAACGGAGAGAACGGAGCAGATTCACAGCCGAGGGCGGCTGTGCCACACAACTACTCCATGTAGATCACAGCCGAGGGCGGCTGTGCCACATTCATAACGCTTACTCGACAAACCCGGCCAACTCCAAGATTCGTTCCGGCGAGAGGCGCCGGCGCGGATCGGCATTCCGCGCAGGAGACTCCTGTCTGCCAAGCCAGCTCTTCAGGCGGTTGAAAAACGAGATCCGGCCTGGTTGCTGAGCGCTGGCTTGCCGCAGCCGGCCATTAAGTTGTTCAATAAGGAAATCTTTCTCAATCGATGTATTCTCGAAATACGTTCCTGCCAAAAAAGCCGCCCTCAAATCTCCAATCACCATTTCATCGTTGAACAAGGCAATGTCCTTAAGCTCAGACAAACTCTGTTGATCCCCATATTTTCTAAACAAGTCCTCGAACGCAGGGGCGATCATTTCTTGCTGCAATTTCGCAGGCGAATTGATGGCCGCTGCACGATGTGATTTACGTTTCTCCTCCAGGTCTTCAATCCGCCGGGCGAGTTCCTGGATCATAAAATCCTTGTGCATGCGCGAGGCGTTGACAAACGTGGCCAATTCCAGCGCATGCTCCAGCGCCTGCAAGAGCGGGACATTCGCCTTCAACTCCTCGCATTGCTCCAACTTGAATATCGTCTCGCGACTAAGTTCCGGGAATTGGCACAACGTAGCCAGCGAGTTGTAGAACTGATCCAGCGGACGCTCATCGGCCAGCAGCACATTGCGTCCGGGTTGCGCGCGCAATACGATCCCCGCCTGGGAAGCCTTTTCGATAATCGGATAATGAGGGTAAAACGAAAGCGGCCCCATCTTGCTGATGCGATAGGTGCGCGGCATGCGCGTCAGCAAATCGATCGTGGCATGCTTATCCTCCGTCGTCTCCAGCGCGCTGGTGCCAATCAGATCGACCTGCAAATCAATGCCCAATTCATTAATCAACCGGACCGCCTCGATCACCTGCTCGTGCGTGCCTTTGCGCTCATAGACCTCGTCCAGCACACGTTCAGAGCCGCTTTGCAAACCCATCCACAATGTTGCCAGCCCGGCCTTCTTCAGCGGTACCAGAATTTCGCGCTTCACCAGCACGGGATACGTATAGCAATGGAATGGCAGGCGGATTTGCTCCGCATAGGCGGCGCTGAATTCATTGAGCCATTTGGGATTAATCGTAAAGACATCATCGTAGAAGTCGATGCCTTGGATGTGCGGATTGCGCGCAAGATACGCCGTCAGTTCGCGCATCACGTAATCCACGCTATGGCGGCGTAGATACTGCCCCTCATACAAATTGGCATATACCGCATTGCAGCAATAGGTGCAGCGGAAAGGGCATCCCCGTCCGGTCATCGTGGCATAGGTATAATGCAGGAAGCTGTTGGGCGGAAGCGCATCGGCTTGCAGAGTGTTGTCGCGTATGAGGAACTTGTCGCCCGCAGAGAAATCCATCGGCGGCAGACGATCCAAGTCGCTGATGGTTGGCGCAATTGCATTGAGATGAAGTTGCTCGTTTTTATCGCGCCACGCAAGATTGGGAAGATCTGATAAGTCTTGTTTTTGCTCAATGTGTTCAATAAACGGCACGATGAAATCATCGCCTTCGCCGCGGCAGACATAATCAAACGAGTCCAACGCCAGTTCCGGATTGACTGTGGCCTCAACGCCGCCGGCCAGGAAGGTTGTTTCCGGCAAACGCGCGCGCAACTGCGCGACAATATGGGCGGCCAATCCGGTGAAATTCGAGGTATGGCCGAGTCCTACCACCAGCGGCTTGCGTTCAGCGATGAACGAATAGAGCAGATCCAGTTCGCGCGCGGTGACAAATGCTGGCGCGCAGGCATAGCCCTCGTCCTCCACACTTTCCTCGACTCCAATGTCCTCCATGCCGCGCACAAAAACCAAATCGGCGGTATGGCCATGCTGCTTGAGAATGGCCTGCAATTGGCGCAAGCCAAAGCACCATTCGTCAAACAAGGCAATCAGGACAACTTTGGCCACACTGATTTCTCCTAGTGCTGCATCAACGCCGCGGCATTTTTCCAGACAAGCTCGCCGCCCGCCAGCAGCAGCACCCAATAAATGACGCGCACGAACCATTTTTCATTGATCGACTTGTTCATCCATAAACCGATAAAAACGCCCACCGGCACAAAGGGCAACAGAAACCCGCTGATCTTCAAGGTGTCGGCCCGAATGATGTCCATGGCGATGTAGGGAGGAACTTTGGTGGCATTTAAAAGGGCAAAGAAGATCACGGTTGTGCCAACAAAGCGGCGCCGGTCCATGCCCTGCGGCAGGAGAAACATGGTGGCTACAGGCCCTGCGGCGTGGGCAATGGTGGAGGTGAAGCCGGCGGCCGCGCCAAAGCCTGTTCCCGCCGTCCAGGTGATCGGCGCCTTTTTTGTATCATGCTGCGCGCGCCATAATTTCCAGTAGTGCTGCGCCACGAAAGCAATGGCCAGCAGGCCGATGCTGATGCCGATCCAATTGTCATTCAGTCGGTTGAGCAGGACGGTTCCCAGAACGACTCCAATGAGTGCGCCAGGGAAAAGGAACAGCACATTGCGCCGGTCCCAGTTACGCCAATAATGAGGCAGGGCGACCAGGTCGATGGCGCACAGGATGGGCAAAAGCACACCGACTGATTGCTTGGCCGGAAGCGACATGGCCAGCAGCGGCGCGGCCAGCAGGCCAAATCCGCTGCCAAAGCCGGCCTTGGCGATTCCCAGGATCAGCACGGCCGTTCCAGCCAAAAACCAAGCTTGGCACGTCATGGAGCCTAACATCGCATTTTTCTTTCAAGGAATGGGGCAAAGGGTATTTATGCCATGGCTTTGGAAGCAGGGCAAGGATTGGAAGAGACAGGACATTCCCCAGTTTTCCCGGCGTTACGTAACGCACAAAAGCGCCGCGCCGTCTTGCTCGCCGGGAGAGCCTCAAAAATGCCCCATTTGCTCTCGCAATCGCAACGCCGTTCGGGCAACATTCATCTCGGTGGGCCTTTCTTTGTGGGCTGTATTTCCCGGAAGAAACAACCAATTCCATCCATGTTAAGGCCCATTACCCCTCCCAAGCCACCCCCTTCTGGACATTCCCCAATTTTTTCCAAAAACAACGTCTCCACGTGCCAAGGTCTGACGGAGGGTGCTCAGGAACTTTCTAAAGTCGGCCTATATCGGATCGTGCTCGTGCTCGTAATCGGCTGTTTCCGTTTTCCATGGTTTCGATGCCACAGGACTGTCCCCCGAAAGACTTTAGAAAGTTCCTGGGAGAGCGCTGTATCATTCCACGTGAAAAAAGCACTCGATAAATTAAGGATTGCCCATTAGGTTTGAGGCGTGTCTGATCGTTTGACCCGATGATCCGCAACGCGAGAGGATGAGCATGTTTCAGGGCATGACTGTGGGCGAGCAGCGCACGTTGCTGGGGCTGGTGGTGCTTATTGGGCTTGGCTTAGGCGTGCAGAGCTATCAAACCCATCATTCCACCGATGCGCTTTACGTGCAGCATGCCATTGCCACCCCTGCTTCAGTCAGAGGCGCCACCCCTGTGCTTGCGGCAGTGCAAACGTGGGAAGGACTGACACCGACCGGCACCGACTCCAAACCCATGCCCATTGCCGTGCAGACAGGAAAAGCGCCAGCACAGATCGGCGCGAACGCCGCCCCCGCGCCTGCCGAAGCGAGCGCGAGCATTGACCTGAATACCGCCACGCAGAATCAGCTCGAAAATCTGCCCGGCATTGGGCCGGTCAAGGCCCAAGCCATTTTGGAATATCGCGCCAGTTCAGGCGGATTTCATCGCGTGGATGATTTGGTTCAGGTCAAAGGGATCGGCAAAAAGACTTTGGAAAAATTGAGGCCGCTGGTCAGGGTAGGAGGTCAATAATACGCATTAGAGGAGTCACAAAAAGGGTATAAGCACGAGTGATTCATAAAACTTCAGTTCTCCCGGAAAGGGATATGATGCAGGTGTAGGGTGGGTCTTGACCCACCAATACCATGGGTTGGCTGCCAACGGAGATGTGGTGGGTCAAGGACCTACCTTACGTGTAGGTCGGCTCTTTGAGCCGACAATGGTGGGTCAAGACCCACCCTACGTGTAGGTCGGCTCTTTGAGCCGACAATGGTGGGTCAAGACCCACCCTACGTGTAGGTCGGCTCTTTCAGGCGACAATGGTGGGTCAAGACCCACCTTACGTGTAGGTCGGCTCTTTGAGGCGACAATGGTGGGTCAAGACCCACCTTACAAATAAGAATAGTTGTTCGATTAAAAGCGCCAGCGGCTCCAGAAGCCGACTAACGATTTTTCTTTGCATTGTTTCGCCGGATGGAGAAAACTTTGGCGTCAAGTCCAAGGAATCCCCGCAAACTATGTCCCAAATGCGTGCGCCGCTGATTTCCGTGATCATTCCCGTGAAAGACGAACGTCTTTCGCTGGGAACGCTCGTGGGCGAGGTGCATCAGGTGATGCAGGTGCTTGGTCAGCCGTATGAGGTTATTATTGTCGATGACGGCTCGACCGATGGATCCTGGGAGGTGACGCAGGAACTGGCGCGGCAAAACTCCAATACACGAGGCTTGCGCTTCCGCCGCAACTGCGGGCAGACGGCGGCGTTGAGCGCCGGGTTTGATTATTCGCGCGGCGAGATCATCATCCCACTCGACGGGGATGGGCAGAATGATCCTGCCGATATTCCGCGCCTGCTGGAGGAATTGAACAAGGGCTATGACGTGGTCAGCGGCTGGCGCCGCAAGCGGCGCGATGCGACCGTTTCGCGCCTGATCCCCAGCATCATCGCCAATCGGCTGATTTCACTGGTCAGCGGCGTGAAGCTGCACGACTACGGCTGCACGCTCAAAGCCTATCGGCGCAATGTGGTGAAGGATGTGCGCCTGTATGGCGAGATGCACCGCTTTATCCCCATTTATGCCGTTTGGCAAGGCGCGAGTTCCGCGGAAATCGAAGTCAATCATCGCCCGCGTGTGCATGGCCGCTCGAAATATGGCATTGGGCGAACGATCAAGGTCGTGCTCGACCTCATTGTGGTCAAGTTCCTTACCGATTTTTTGCACAAGCCGATTTACGTGTTTGGCGGGCTGGGCCTGTTGTGTTGTGCGGGAGGCTTTGGGGCGGGGGTGCTGGCAATCTGGCTGAAGTTATTCGGGAATAAATCATTTGTCAGCACGCCATTGCCATTATTAACGATTTTGCTGATGGCAATCGGCGCGAACAGCATCCTGAGCGGGCTTTTGGCGGAGATTTCCGTGCGGACCTATTTCGAGTCGCAGCACAAGTCCACCTATCGCGTCGGCGAAGTGGCCGGGGAGTTGCCTGCCCCGGAAGAGCACGAAAACTCGCAGTGCTATCGATAATGGGGATCATCGACCGAAGTGAGACAAATGTAACATTTAAATACAAAATAAGCAGGAAGATTTTGCTGGCTGGTTTCGTGATCGCGACCACGATCTTAGCAATTGCACTGCGACAACACGAAATAAGGCGCCGCAGCTATGGGATTATATCGCATGCTATGGAAATATCATTACCCAGTTCATCTCGGCTTCGAAAGCAGCGCCGCATTCAACATCTTCTTCAGGGGCCAGCTTCAGCAACGTTTTTATTAACGATGAGCACACGGGATGCACGGCTATTTGCTGAGACTCTAAGAGCAAAAGGCTATCAGTTCCTGGATGATTTTGGAAGTCAAGAAATGTATGGGAATATCAGTCCTGTTATGAGAAAACTGAGGTCTGATTACAATTCAATTCCTTCAAGCTGGGACTTGCAGTACCAGGATATTTCTCAAGCAATATTTTCTTTTGATAACAAGGGCATGTCTCATAGTTTTTCCGTTTTTTTTCGGCATGAGAAGGACAATTTATGCTTGGTGTATTTTTGCTTTAACGAATAGCACGCTCAAGGGTGGATAAACAGGGACAGGCGCAGTAGCGCAATTGGAATACTGGATAATCGAGGACAGGCACGGCGGCACGTTCATTTATTCGCAAAATCATCCGTAAGAGTGCCGCCGAGCCAGTCCTCGTTTTTCCTCTCGCAATTGCTTCCAATGCAGCACCGATTCCGGGTAGAATAGTGCATTATGTCTGAACAACCCAAACCATACGTAGGCTATGCGCGCAAATGGCGTCCGCAGGATTTCAATCACCTCGAAGGGCAGGGGCAGGTTGCCAAAGCCTTAAGCGCGGAGATTGAAAAAGGCCGCATCGGGCACGCCTTTATCTTTTCCGGGCCGCGCGGCGTGGGCAAGACGAGTTCCGCACGCATTCTCGCCAAGGCCATCAATTGCCTGGAAGGGCCGACACCGGTTCCCTGCGGGCATTGCGATCACTGCACCAGCATTGCCAATGGTTCAAACCTTGACGTCATCGAAATCGACGGCGCATCCAACAACGGCGTGGACCAAGTGCGCGATTTGCGCGATGCGATCAACCATGTCCCGTTCTCCTGCCGCTACAAAGTTTACATCATTGACGAAGTTCACATGCTTTCCGTGCCGGCATTTAACGCGTTGCTGAAAACGCTGGAAGAACCGCCGTCATACGTCGTTTTTATCTTCGCCACGACCGAGCCGGAGAAAATCCCTGATACGATCAAGTCGCGCTGCCAGGTCTTCAAGTTTCGCCCCATCACCATCGAAGACATCGTGCACCGGCTGAATTACATCATTCAGCAGGAGCGCGTGGATATCGAGGAGTCCGAGCGCCAGCAGATTTTGGAAGCCATTGCATTGGCGGCCGAAGGCGGCATGCGCGATGCGCAAGTGGCGCTGGATCAGGTGATTTCTCTCTCGCCGGGCACTCTGCGGCTGCAGGATGTGCGCGATTTCCTCGGCGTGGCTGACCAGAATTCACTGGTGCATGTGGTGGAGCACATCCGCGACCGCAACACACCCGCATTGCTGGACATGGTGCGCGAGATGATGGAGCGCGGTCGCGACCTGGAGCGATTCGTCAAGCAACTGCTGGCCTTCTTGCGCGACCTGTTGATCATCCGCTATGGCGGGGGAGAGGATTTGGTGCGCCTGGGCAGCGAGGCCTACCACAAGGCGCAGGAACTGACGCGGAGTATGGAAACAGTCGTGTTGGTGAATGCCGTCAATGTCATGCTCGATCTTGAGGCGCGCATGAAACAGGGCGCTTCGCCGCGGTTTCTGCTGGAGTTTGCGCTCATTCGTCTGACGGCGCTGGAGGACTTGCGCTCGGTCAGCGAATTGGTGCGCCAGCTGGAATCCGGCGGCGGAAGTTCGCCGGATGCTGGCAGGACGCCTGCGCAGCAATCTGGAGGAGCGCCGGGCAGGGTTTCTGCGCCTGCATCAACCCGCAATACTTATCAAACCTCCGCCATGGTCAATGAAGTGCGCGAATCGACGCCGGCCATGGGCATGATGCCCTTGAGCGGCGGCGGCGCGCTGGAGCCGGTGGATCCGTCCGATATCGCCAATTTGCGCAATCTCTTCATCAAAACCGTGGCCGAGAAAGATGTCTCGCTGGGCAATTCTCTGCGCGCGGTGGCGCCGCTGCATTCCATTGTTGGGAACAAGGCGTATTTCGGCCATCCCGGCGTGCCGATCAAAGGGTATGATTTGAAGCGGCTGGAGAAACCGGAATCGCGCAAGGTGATTGTCGAAACATTGCGCGCCTGCACCGGCGGGCGTGAATTCATCGTTTCGTTCTCTCCGCCAGCGCAAGCCAGCGCCGTGCCATCTAATCTCAATAATCATCCCGCAGCACCGTCGGCGCCTGCGCCCGCGCCAGAACTGGTTCGGGTGGAGACGCCGCCAGAGCCTGTGATGGAAACAGAGGAAGTGCCAGCCTCGCTGGCCGCGCCGGCTGTCTTTGAGGAGATGATGCCCGAAGCGCCGCTGGAGATGGAAGTCACGCCCACGCTGATGCCCGAGGAAGCGGATTTGGATTCTGAATCCGGCGGGGGAGATGTGTATAGCGCCAGCATCGAAGAGGCGCGCAGGAACCTGGCCAAAAAGGGGATGAGCGCCGCGCGCATTCGCCGCATGCTGCAGGATAATGAGACTCTTCGCGCGAAAGTGGAACTGGCGCGGAAGATTTTCAATGGCGAGATTTTTGACGGCGAAAATCGTCCTGTCAAAATCTGACCTCTCAATTTGAACGACTGAAAGGAACAACAGACGCATGTTCGATTTCAAGAAGTTGCAGAAAATGCAGCAAGAAATGCAGGAGAAGATGGGCTCCATCCAGGATGATCTGGGCAAGCAGCGCGTGGAGGGTTCCTCTGGCGGCGGCATGGTCAAGGCCATTGTCACTGGCAACCAGGAACTCGTGGATTTGCAGATTGCCAAGGATGCCGTTGATCCGGATGACGTGGAAATGCTGCAGGATTTGGTGATCGCCGCCGTGAACCAGGCGATGGCCAAGGCCAAGGAGGTTTCGCAGCAGAGCTATTCGAAGATCATGCCCAGCGGCACCGGCATTCCCGGCCTGCCATTCTGATCATTACCATGTCCATTCCCGCCAATGCCATGGAGACGCTGATTCTCCAGCTGACGCGTTTGCCCTCTATTGGCCGCAAGTCCGCCGAACGCCTCGCTTTTCACCTGCTAAAGGTTCCCAAAGACGAGGCGTTGGCGCTGGCTTCGGCCATTCAGGAAGTGCGCGAGCGCATCCGCCGTTGTTCCATTTGCGGCAATATCACCGAAGAAGATCCCTGCGCCATCTGCTCCAGCGAGCGGCGGCGGCATGATCTGATTTGCGTGGTTGAGGATCCGATGGACTTGGTTGCCTTTGAAAAGAGCCAGTCCTTTGAAGGCGTTTATCATGTGCTGGACGGCTGTTTGTCGCCCCTGCAAGGCATCACGGCTGAGGATTTGCGCATTCCGGCCCTGGAGCGGCGCGTTCGCCAAGGCGGCATTGACGAAGTAATTCTGGCTACGAATCCCAGCATCGATGGCCAGGCCACGGCCTTGTATTTATCCCGCCTGCTGTCGCCTTTTGTGACAAAAGTCACGCGAATTGGATTGGGATTACCCATGGGCAGCAGTCTGGAATTTGCTGATTCCGAAACCATCAAGAAGGCGTTGGAAGGGCGAACAGGGGTGTAGGGTAGGTCGGGTCTCTGACCCGACAATAAGCGGATGAGGAATTATTTAAGCGGCAGAAAGATGTCGGCTCAGAGAGCCGACCTACGTATAAGCAGATGCAAATCGGCTCGAAGAACTACCCAATGCTTGACAAGTAGGCTCTGGATGTGGATTTTGTGGACTAGCCACCACAAGTCTGCTGCACTTCAAGGAGCCAAGTTTTATGCGTATCTTGCCGCTGTGCCTTTCCTTATCGCTATTAACTGCCTTTGGTCATGCCGCGGCAGCCAGTTCGCAATCTGCCTCAGCGCCCTCTTCACAATCAGCCGCTGCAAATCCATTCGGCATCTCAGGCATTCCGCTTTCCCATCCAGATCAACTTGAGCGTGCATCGAAGCTGGGCATGACGCAGGTGTTTGTGGATGTGGACAAAAATGAGGCGGCGCAACTGGATGCCTTCTTATCACAGGCCGCCAAGGCAAAGTTGCTAGTCTTTGCGGGACTGAATCCCGCTGACGCTTCCCTGGGCGCTGATCTTGCCAAGCGCGCCTCGGGAAAATTAGCCGGATTGTCATTCGGGCCAGTTGATCCCGCCAATACTGATCAAGTGAAAGCAGCCGAGATGGCGTTTGCCGCCGTGCGCCAGGTTGCGCCTGAACTGCCGTTGATCCTCGAACTTGCTTCGATTCAATCCCCCGATACGAAACAAGCATGGAGTGCGATCGCCGTGCCGCTGATGGGCAATTCCGCGGATGACATGAAGGCATTGGCCGCCATGAAATCAGCCACGCAACTGCCCATCTGGTCGTTTCGCGTGGGCATTCCACAGCCGGCGCAAGGCGACATTGTTGCCGAAGGCGAGACTATGCGCGCCGTGGTGCAGCGTTATGTCGAGGCATTATCTGCCGGAGTGCAGAAAGTCTTCTGGTCGGATTTCAACGATGAGAATAATGACGGCATCGGCTTCTATGCCTTTGATGGCAAGAAAATGCGGATGAGTTTCCCGGCTTTCCGCTATATGGCTTCGCGCATTTATCCCTTTGAATCCATTGAGCCGATTGAGCAGGGGCCGGAGTATTTCGGCTACAAATTCCACCAGGTGGGCGGGCAGACAACCACCGTGGCGTGGACTTCGCCCAAGGCCAAGCCGAAGACCTGGAATGAGCACTTGAAGGGCGATTTTCGCATCTATGATATCTGTGGATCGGTGATCAACATTCCGGCGACGCAGACCATCACCATTCAGCCATTGTATTACATAGAGCATCCTTCGCCTGCTTTTCCCAAGGTCACTTATAATGAGGGTTCCTTCAAAATTGACGAACGCGAGTTCCCCTATCAGCGCATGATGCCAGCCTCTTCGCCAGTTGAGGTGAAGGAGGGATGGGATTGGACGCTGCCGGAGAATGTCGAGCCCGAACCGCAGTCGGGCTTTTTCAATTTTTCCAATCAGCCCAGCAAAGACATCCGCATAGTTGGATGGCATCCGCTATGGAAGAACTGGAGCGTTGGTCCCGGAAAATATGATTTCACTTCGATGCGCGATTTGCTGGCTCGCGCGAAGAAGGAGAATTTTAAGGTAGGCATTCGCCTGCAAAGCGTGGTGCAAAACACGGTCCCGCCGTGGATCATTCAGAAATACAACCCGCCCACGGCCATGCTCAGTTCCGGCCAGCGCCTCACCATCGTTGCGCCGTGGGATGAGAACGTGCGGCGCGAATTTGAGGCCATGATCAAGGAGTTCGGCAAGCAGGGCTTCCAGAATGATCCGAATTTCGCCTGGGCGAGCATCCATGGCATCGGGCTGGCACTGGGCGAAGAGTTTGACCTGCCCGAAAAAGACACGACTAATCTGGAAAAAGTGGCCGGGCTAACGCATGAAAAATTTCAGGCTTGGGTGCTGGGGCGCATCAATGCCTGGGCCGATGCCTTTGGCGAAAAGCATTATAAATTAGGCTGGGTGGGCGGCGAAAAACTCGGCTCGCCCAAATACGACGATGTCGCCACAGCGGCCATCGACCTCTGCTTGCAGCGCGGCGTAGGCGCGCGCGGCGGTTTCATCGAAATGTATAATTACAAATGGAATGAGCGGCTGTGGGGGTCCAGCCGCAGCGAAGATGGTTACATGCTGGTGGATGAGAACCGCTTCAAAGACAACCTGATGATGGCCGATGAGAATGAAGAATATAAGACGGTCAAGCGCTGGCGATTCGGATTGCTGGAAGAGGATCCCCACCGCTGGCGGTTGTCGAATTTGCGCGCATTGCAGATGCGCATCAATTTCCTAAACACCAATTCGGCTTCGATGGACCTTGACCGGCAGTTGACGGAATACATCCGGCGGGAACTGGGCCGCAATGCCGAAAATGCGCCTGATGCCTGGTGTTATCTGCGCGAGGCGTTTGTGAAAGATGCCCAAAGCAAGATGTTGCCACTGAAGAATTTTGAGCGCTGGCTCCTGCAGCGCGATCTGCCCGGCGGCATGACCCAACCGGCCGATCGGTTGGAGCGCACGTATGCCATGACCACCGATCCCGAAGGCATGCACTATGAGTTCAATGCGCGGCGCACCGATCTGGCCAGCGGCAATAAATACATCTACTTTAACTTAGATGACCGCATTCGGCCGGCCTCGGCCGTGGTCAAGGTGACTTATCTGGATAATGCCAAGAGCGCCTTTGCACTGGAGTACAATGGCAAGGGCAAAGCGGATCAGGGCACAGAGCCGGTCGAGTGCATGGGTGATGGAAAAGTCAAGACCGCGACATTCACGCTGAAGGATTGCGATTTTGGCAATAAACTGGAGAACGAGCAGGATCTGCGCCTGGTCTGCAATGGCCCGTCTGATGTGACGGTCCACATGGTTCGCCTGATCAAGGGCGAATGATTCATGCCCGGAAACAGCAAGCCCCTTTTCCTGTCACGGGAAAAGGGGCTTTCTTGATTGTGGTCAGGCAGAGGTTCAGGACTAGTCCTCATCCTTATCGTTCTTCATTTTCTTCATTTCGCTTTTTTCATCATCGTCCATATGCTTCATTTTCTTCATTTCGCCCTTATCCATGTCCTTCATTTTGGCTTTGCAACTATCACACATCTCGCCTTTTTTGACGCACTCGACACAGACTGGCATGCCTTTCTTGCCTTCGCGTTCGATCACGTTTCCTGCCGCATCAATCTTCAGTTCACCTTTGCCCAAATCGACTTCATACACAACCTTGCCATCCTCGGTTTCCTTTTCAATTTCCTCAATCTTCATGTCCATGGATTCCCGCTCGATCGTAGCAGCGACCGGGGCCGGCACTTCATTCATCGAAACTTTGACTTCCTTCTCATGCCAGAAGCTCATGGGGTGGCGCATGTCGATGCGAGAACATCCCACCGCCAGCATGAGCATGGCCGAGGCCAGCAGACATCCGAGTTGACGCTTCATGGTGCAATTCTCCTTCAAGCAAGGTAAGGTTTATGCAAAATGATTTTGCAGTGCCCTCATCTTGCCAGAGCAAATTGGCGGATGAAAGCAAAAATTTTTTAACAGGAACTTCACCATGATTGCCGCCATACTAGAGATGATTGAAGAAACCGCGATAACGCCGGAATTAGACCAGGCCATTCGCCATACGTTGTGCGCCAGTTTTCCCAATGATGATGGTAACTTCAGTCTCACCCGCAAATGGCATGGCAGCGGCCCGGAATACACGGTTCTCATGCAAAGCGAGCGCAAGGTGATTGCGCATGTGGGCGTGGTGGATCGCCAGATCGACATCGGCGGGGTGCCACTGCATGTGGCCGGCGTGCAAAATGTTTGCGTGTTACCAGACTGGCGAGGCAAAGGGCTTAGCGATCGCGTGATGATCGCCGCCATGCAGGAAGCTGAAACGCGCGGCTATGATTGCGGACTGTTATTTTGCATTCCAGTGCTGGAGAAGGTATATGCGCGGGTGGGATGGATCAGCCTGGGCGTGCGCGATGTGATCCGCACGGAAAACGGGCAGGATTTGCCGATCCCCGACAAAAACATTGCCATGTATTACCCGATCAAAGTGAAGTCACTGCCGGAAGGCATTATTCATCTGAGAGGAAATGATTGGTGATGAAGGCACATCCCGCCTTCAGGCCAAGCAATAGGTTGTAATTCATGCCGCAAATGGAACCGATAGAGAATGCCGTCATCCTGGGTGGCGGGCTGGCTGGATTGGCCGCGGCCATTCGCCTGAAAGAGCTTGGCGCAAAAAATGTCACTGTGCTGGAACGCGCCGCCACACCCGGCGGGCTGGCTATTTCGCTGAGTTTTGATGGCGTGGCTTCCGATCTTGGGCCGCATCGCCTGTACACGGAATTGCCTGAAGTGGAGCAGTTCTATAGCGATGTGGCCGGGCCGGAGATCTTCTCAATTCGACGCCAGAGCAGCATGTTCCTGCATGGCAAATTCCTGCATTACCCATTAGGATTTATCGATATGTTGCGCGGTCCCGGGCCACTGCGCCTGGCGAAATTTGGCGCAAGTTGGCTGGCGGCACAGGCGCGCGATGCCATGGGGCGGATCGACAAGCAGACCTTCCAGGGCGTAATGGACAGCGCGTTTGGCCATGCGCTATTTGCGTATCTCATTGGTCCCTATATCGAGAAAGTGTGGAAGACCCGGCCCAGCGAACTGGATGCCGAAGCGGCGCGGGTACGTGTTTCGGCCGGATCGCTGGCGCGCACAATGAGGCGAATGCTGCTGCATGAACGCAAAGGCACGCAAACAGCGTTGCAGGAATTCCATTATGTGCGCGGAGGCGCGCAAACGCTGGTTAACCGCATCACCGAACGCGCGCGCAGGCTTGGTGTAATGATCGAAACTGGGCATGCGTTTGCAGGATTTGAATTCAGCCCAGATAATACGATTCAAGCGGTGAAAGCGGAGACAGCGCAACGCATCCGGAGTTTTCCTGCGCAACAAGTCATCTCCACAATCCCTTTGCCGCAGTTGATGATTGCAGTGCATGCCGCGCATCCTCTGCCTTCAGCCGTGATGCAATCATCCACGGCTTTGCGCTATCTTGATCTGACCTTTGTCTTTGTTGTGGTGCGGCGCGAAAGGATTCGCGGAGACCAATGGATTTATTTCCCCGAGCCGCGATACGTGTTTAATCGCGCCAGTGAAGCGCGCGCCTTTGATCCGCATGCGTCCTCCAACGGCCGAAGCGTGCTGTGCATAGAGGTGACGCACTTGCAGGCAAATGGCTTTGCTTCGCAAAACGATGAGGCCATTATTTCCCAAGTGATGCCGGGCCTGTATTCGACTGGCATGTTTGCACCGGATGAAGTGGAGAATGCATACGTTCACCGGTTGAAGTATGCCTACCCCATTTATGATGTGCGCTATGGCGACAGAGTACAGGCTCTGTTGCAGGCGCTGGCGCAATTTGCACCCAATGTTATAACCACTGGCCGGCAGGGATTGTTCAATTTCAACAATATGGATCATTCCATTTATATGGGCATGCGGGCGGCGGAAACCAGCATGGCCTCTTCATCGCCAGCCGCGGCGTGGATTACTGCCATACGCGATTTCGAACGATTCCGCATTGTAGATTAACCTAGCCCCGCCTCATTTATCATCCCCACCCAATCGCATCTTGAGTTTTGCCTCATCGCTCCATAGAATGAGTCCCGGCACATCATTCTAAGAGGATTGCTTTAGCTTATGAAATCCATCCGGCTCATCATTGCGCTGCACAATCATCAACCCGTGGGCAACTTCGATCATGTCATTGAATATGCGTATGAAAAATCCTACAAGCCCTTCCTTGATGTCTTCGAAAAACATCCCAAAATCATTGCGGCCATGCACAATTCCGGTTGCCTGGCGCAATGGATTCGCGCACGCCATCCCGAATACTTCGACCGCTTGCGGGCGCTGGTGGCGCGCGGGCAGTTAGAGGTGATGGGCGGGGGATTCAATGAGCCGATCTTAAGCGTCATCCCCGAACGCGATGCCGTCGGGCAGATCAAGATGCTGTCGCAATTCGTGCAGGAGACCTCGGGGGAGAAGCCCACGGGCATGTGGTGTCCCGAGCGTGTGTGGGAGCCGCAACTGCCCTCGATCATGGCTAAAGGCGGCATTAACTACACGGTGCTGGATGATTCGCATTTCTTTGCCTCGGGCCTGACGGAGGCGCAAACCTTTGGCTACTACATGACCGAAGACGCCGGCAATGCTGTGGCGGTCTTCCCCACGCAGGAAAAGCTGCGCTACCTCGTCCCGTTTGGCACGGTGGAAAAGGTGATGGAATGGTTGCGGCAGCATGCTTCGGAGGATAATCCCGTGGCAGTGCTGGGCGATGATGGCGAGAAGTTCGGCACATGGCCCATGACCTATGAGCATGTGTTTGAAAAGGGATGGCTGGAGGATTTCTTCAAAGCCTTGGAGGAAAATGCCGACTGGGTGCAGACCACGACCTTTGCGCGCGTCCTGCAGGAAGTGAAGCCGCGTGGGCGCATTTATCTGCCCACATCCTCGTATATTGAAATGATGACCTGGGCGCTGCCGCCGGATTCTGTCGAGCGCTTCGAAGAGTTTTATGAGGAATTGAAGGAAGAGCGAAAGGATTGGAAGCAGATCCAGCCGTTCATTCGCGGCGGATTCTGGCGCAATTTCCTGGCGAAATACGATGAAAGCAACCAGATGCACAAGCGCAGTTTGCGCCTGAGCCAGCAAGTGGCCAGAGCCTTGGAGCAAGCCGTCTCGCCCGAAGAGCGCAAGAGCGCTGAGCAAGCTCAAGCTTATCTGTGGGAGAGCCAATGCAATTGCGGCTATTGGCATGGCGTCTTTGGCGGGCTGTATCTGCCGCATCTGCGCAACGCGGTCTATGAGCGAATCATCGCGGCCGATGCGGCTCTGCGCCAGTCAAGTCAAACGGCCGTTATTGAGAAAGAGGATTTTGATGCGGACGGCTTTGACGAAATCTTCATCGAAACTCCGAAACTAACCTTATGCATCAAGCCCAATGCAGGCGGTTCGCTGGCTGAAGTGGATGATGTTCGCTCGCATGTGAACATCGCGGATACGCTCACCCGCCGCCGCGAGGCGTATCATGCGAAGGTGGCGCAGGCAGTGACGTGGGAAGAAAGCCAGAAGGAAACGGCGAACACCGACAGCGCCACGGCCAGCATTCACGACATCGTGCGCACCAAGGAAAAAGGGCTCGAAAAACTGCTGATCTATGATTGGTATCGGCGCACGTTCGGGCTGGCGCATTTCCTCGCACCGTGGACCTCGCTGCACGACTTTGCCTCAGGCCATTATCACGAAGACGGCGATTTTGTGAATCAGTCCTTCGAAATTGAATCGGCTCATGTCGGTGCCGATGGCATGCCGCAAGTGGTGCTTATGCGCAACGGCGGGCTGTATCAGGAAGGCGGCGTGCGCACGATCACATTGCGTCGGCGCATCCATGCCGATCCTGAGCATGCGCGCTTCACCATTCGCGATGAAATCATGAACACCTCGCACCTGCAGGCCGAAGCGCGTTACGCTCTGGAGATGATCGCCAACGTGCTGGCGCCCGATGCGTCGGATCGCTACTTCTTCCTCGATGGCGGCACCAAGGCCGATCAGCCGCAGCCGCGCGCCACGATGGAACAGCGTGATGCTACTGTGTTTGGGCTGGTCGATGAATGGCGCGACCTGCGCATCAGCTTCGCGCTCAGCCAACCCGCCACCGTCTGGCGTTTGCCCATCGAAACGGTGTCCTTATCGGAAGCCGGCTTCGAGCGCGTGTATCAAGGCACATGCGTTATGCCGGTATGGAATCTCTCGCTCAGCCCGGCGCAAAGCGCTGCGTTCGAGGTGACGGTGAACCTGACGCCCGTTAATGCGCCGTATGCCCCAACGCGAAGCGAGGAAGTCGCGGCGGTGAAATAACGCGGATTTGGCGCAGTAGTTTGAATTTTGGTGCAGGCTATCGCCTCGCTTGAGAGGCAAATGCCAGCCTGCATGCAGTTCTTATTGTGGTGCAGGCTCCCACCTGCATGCGTTGTTGTTATTGTGGTGAGGCCTCCCGGCCTGCATCCGCCTTGAAAACGAACTGAACCGCGAAGGCAATAACAGATAACAAAATAGCAGATGGAAGGCTGCGCCTTCATGCAGTAGCCCGCGCGTAAGCAAGGGCTTGCTTTTCCCCAAAGCCCCAAGCCCGCTTTTCCTATGCCGTCTGCGCGCTCTCGCACCGCATCCATCTTCCCCGCCGTCGCATTGCTTCCCGCGATCGTGTAATTAATCCGCAAATACCGCTTATGCTGCGTCGGCAGCGGCACGCTCAGCAGTTTCTTCCCCTCCTTCAGCGAAGCCACCGCCACCCCGTCCAGCAGCGTGCCCAGATAGTCTTATCCCGCCAAATTCCCTCGCAACTTCCCATCCTCGGAAATCTCGCCGTCCTAAACAAAAAATTCCATTCGAACCCAATTTGCAGCAACAAGTTACCGGCTAACCTATCCATATATCGGGAGAATCTAGTCAGCAAGGCCATTGCCCTACGCCGCTCAGTAGCGCATGCTTGCGGGTATGTGTGGAATTGCCGGAATCCTTTGCCTTGATCCCCAGCGCCAGCCCGCGCGTGATGCGCTGGAGGCCATGACGCGCTGCCTGCGCCATCGCGGGCCGGATGATGAAGGCCTGCTCATCAAAGCGCCCGTGGGGCTGGGGCATCGGCGGCTGTCCATCATTGATGTGGCGGGCGGGCATCAACCGCTTTCGAACGAAGATGGCTCCGTCTCGATTGTCTACAATGGCGAGATTTATAACTTCGCGGAATTGCGGCGCGAACTGGAGAAGGCTGGGCATCGCTTCGCCACGCATTCCGACACCGAAACCATCATCCACGCCTACGAACAATATGGGACCGATTGCCTGCAGCGCTTCAATGGCATGTTTGCCTTTGCCTTATGGGATGCACGTCAGCGCCGATTGTTTTGCGCGCGCGACCGCATGGGACAGAAGCCGTTCTATTACACAATCACGAATGGTCAGTTTCTCTTTGCATCCGAGATGAAGGCATTTTATTGCCACCCCGATTTCAAGCCGCGCATTTCGCCCACCGCCTTGAGCGCGTATCTTGCCTTTGAGTACGTGCCCGCGCCGATGACAATTCTTGAGGGCGTGGCCAAATTGCAGCCCGGGCATTGGTTCAGCCTCGAGTTGGATCATACGCCGCTGCAGACACAGGATGTTGTGCAGCGCTCATATTGGGACATCCATTTTGCGCCGCGCGAACGCAGCGATGAGGAGTTATCGCGCGAGTTGCTGGAACATTTGCAGCGTGCTGTTGAGCGGCGGTTGATTAGCGAAGTCCCCCTGGGTGTTTTCTTAAGCGGCGGCATTGATTCCAGCGCCATTGTGGCGATGATGGCGCGGTTGCGCGAATCCAAAGATATCAAAACCTTCACGATCTCCTTCGATGAGCCGAGTTTTGATGAGTCAGCGTATGCGCGGCGAGTGGCGGAATATTTCGGCGCGGATCATTACGTTCAGCCGCTTCGCGCATCGGCCATCCCCGAGACGCTGCCGGATGTGGCGTCGATCCTGGATGAGCCGTTTGCCGACCCATCAATCATGCCTACATTTCTCTTAAGCAAGTTTACGCGCGAGCATGTGACGGTGGCTTTGGGAGGCGATGGGGGGGACGAACTGTTTGCGGGCTATGATCCCTTTGCGGCGCATGCCGCCGGACGACTGGCGGCATGCTTGCCCCGGCCAATTCGGGCGGCATCGATGGCTGCGGCCGGATGGCTGCCGACTTCTCACTCCAATATAAGTTTGGATTTTAAAGTGAAGCGATTCTTGCGCGGAGTGGATTTTCCAGCGCCACAACGACATTGGGCCTGGCTGGGTTCCTTCACGCCCGCCATGCAGCGGCAGATTTTATCGCCGGAACTATTAAAACAAGTGGATGTAGAAAAGGCATATGCGGTGGCGGATCAGTATTGGCAGAACTGCGCGGGCGCCGATGATTTGAACCGCACAATTTATCAATACTGCAAGTTATATCTGCAGGATGACATTCATGTAAAAGTTGATCGGGCCAGCATGGCGCATGGGTTGGAGGCGCGCGCTCCGATGATGGATCATGAATTTGTCGAGTGGGCGGCGACAGTTCCCTCGAATCAGAAACTGCATGGCTCGATGCGCAAATATATTCTGAAGAAGGCGCTGCGCGGCGTGATCCCCGATGATATTATTGCTCGGCGCAAGAAGGGGTTCGGCATGCCGATCGGGCAATGGTTTCGCGGGCCATTAAAGCAGCACTTGCAGGAGAAACTTTCGCTGGAGTCGTTGAGCCGAACAGGATTCTTCCGCACGGAGAAAGTGCAAAGCTTAGTTGATGCGCATTTGGCGAATCGCCGCGATAATCGCAAGGAATTATGGACGCTGCTCATGTTCATGGAATGGTTTGAGCGATACGGCGGATGAAATAGTAGGTCGTCCCCGCCGGGGAGGACAGATCATTATAAATCATCTAAAAACTGAGGTTATGATGAACATACCTTCTTTAAATATGGATATTCCCTTAGAATTTCCGATTACCCAAAACTGGGTTTACTTCAATCATGCCGCAGTGGCGCCGCTGCCTCAGCGCGTGGTGCAAGCCATTAATGCATTTGCGCAGCAGGCCGCTACGGCGGGCGCCACGGAGTATCTCGATTGGAAAGCTCAATTGCAGAAGACGCGCGAGCTGGGGGCGCGGCTGATTGGCTGCGAGACAGAGGAAGTGGCTTTCGTTAAGAGCACCACGCATGGACTGATGTGTATTGCCAATTCCATCGACTGGCGCGAAGGCGATAATGTCGTTGTTTTCGAAGGTGAGTTTCCCGCCAATTATTGGCCATGGAAAAATTTGGAATATTATGGCGTGGAACAAATCGTAGTGCCGTTGCGCGATGGCCGGCCCGACCTGAAGGATTTTGCAAATGCTATCGATGCGCGCACACGCCTGGCCGCCATTTCACTGGTGGGCTATGCCAATGGGTATCGGATCGATGGCGCGGCATTTGGCGAAATATGTAAAAGAAATAATATCCTTTCCTGTGTGGATGGCATCCAGGGGCTGGGCGCAATTCCAGTGGCGGCCAAGGAATGGGGGATCGATTTCTTATCCGCTGATGGACATAAGTGGCTGCTCGCGCCGGAAGGCATGGGGCTATTGTATTGTAATAAAGACATCGTGGGGCAGATGAATGAATTGATGACTGGATGGTGCAGCCGCGAGGGCTATTCAAATTATGAAGACCGCGCGCTGCCGTTATATCCTGATGCGCGAAGATTTGAAGAAGGTTCACATAATATGCTTGGCGCGCATGCCTTGGGCGCGGCACTAAGTTTATTGTTGGAATATGGCATTTCAAATGTAAGTGCGCGCATTCATGCCTTGACATCCTTGCTCGCCGAAGAATTACAGCGGCTGGGCTGGACGATCGATTCACCGCTGGATGAACAGCATTTTTCTGGAATACTCATGGCGCGGAAAGATGGCATTGATTGCGAGACGCTGGTGAAAAAACTATTCGCGAAGAATATTTATGTGGTGGCGCGAACCGGCAAAATCCGCTTCTCGCCGCACTTCTATAATTCAGAAGAGGAAGTGCACCGCATCATTGAAGCGCTGAGAGAACTTAGTATTTAGATCCCAAGTGAATTCCAAATACCATCAATGCGGGTCTTCACGTCATCACGCATCACTATTTTATCGGGCCATTCGCGGTCAAAGCCTTCGCCCCTCCATTTGCGCGTGGCGTCAATGCCCACCTTGGAGCCGTAATCCGGATAAGGCGAGGCATGGTCCAATTCATCTACCGGCCCCATGACGATTTCAAAATCACGCTTGGCATCGATGTGATTGGTAGCCACCCAGGCGATCTCATTGTAATCGCGGATATTCACATCCGCATCCACGACGACAATCATGCGCGAAAACATCATCTGCCCGGTTCCCCAAATGGCGTTCATAACTTTGCGGGCGTGTCCGGGATAGGCTTTGTTAATGGAAACTAATAGTAAGTTGTGAAATACCCCGGCGGCTGGCATGTGCAAATCCACAATTTCCGGCATTTGCTTTTTAATTACAGGTAAAAACAAACCTTCCACCGCTGCACCCAAATAATAATCTTCCATCGGTGGACGCCCAACAATGGTAGACATATAAATGGGATTGCGCCGGTGTGTTACTGCTGTAAGGTGAAAGACAGGAAATTGATCGGGAAGAGAATAGAATCCAGTATGATCGCCAAACGGGCCTTCCAATCGCGTTTCGCCTGGCTCAACATACCCCTCGAAAATAATCTCACTTTCGGCGGGAACTTCCAAGTCCACGGTTTTGCAGCGCACCATATTTACGGCGCGTTTGCGAATGAGGCCAGCGAGAATCATTTCATCCAAATCAGGCGGCAGCGGCGCCATCGCGGAGAAAACGACGGCCGGATCGCATCCCACCGCGACGGCCACATCCATGCGACGGTTGTTACGCGCGGCGCGGCGATAATGCTCCGCGCCTCCCTTATGGATATGCCAGTGCATGCCGCAGGTGCGCTCATCAAAAATCTGCATGCGATACATGCCGCAATTGCGCATGCCGGTTTCGGGGTCGCGCGTAAACACCATCGGCAGAGTAATATAAGGCCCGCCGTCGCCCGGCCAGCATGTCATGATGGGGAATGGCGCGAACGAAGGCTCCGGCAGGATGACTTCCTGGCACGGGGCGGAACTTACTTCGCGCGGCATCGCATCCTGCAGCCCCTTTAGCTTACCCAATAACTTCAACTTATCCATCAGCGACTTGGCGCCGCCGGGGTCAACCATGCCAAGATATTCCTCGGAAATTTCGGAAAAGCGCTGCACGCCCAGCGCCATTTGCATGCGCTTCATTGACCCCATGGCATTGATGAGCAAAGGAATATGAGACTCTTTAGGATGCTCGAATAATAATGCCTTGCCCCCGCCGGGCATTTTCATCACGCGGTCGGCAATCTCGGTGATCTCCAGATGGGGATCCACTTCGGCGGAGATGCGCACGAGTTCGCCTTGCCGCTCCAGATCGTCCACAAATTCACGCAAACTATTATAAGAAGTAGCCATAGTTATTTATCCGTCTTGTCGCGCACCATGTAATGCGGGCGATGTTTCACTTCCTTATAAATGGATGCCACATAAACACTCAGAATTCCAATACATAACAATTGAATGCCCGAGGAAGCCATGACAAAGAGAATAAGCGACGGCCATCCCTTGCCCATGGGCAAATGCATGAGGAAAGCCATCAGGATAAAAAATCCGTATGCCAGCGAGGCCAGAATAAAGGCAATTCCCAGCAGAAAGGCAATATAAAGCGGGCGGGAAGAAAAGGAAACAATGCCGTTCTTGGCCAGGCGCAGCATTTTTTGCAAGGTGTAACTGGAACTCCCGTGCTGACGATCGGGTTGATCGTAAGTCACATAACCAATGTCATATCCTATCCACGACACCATCCCGCGCAAAAACATATCGCGTTCCTCCAGTCGAAGCAAACCGTCGCGCACTTTGCGCGAAACCAGCCGGAAATCCGCCGCATTCGGCGCCAGACGCGTATCGGCTAATACATTAAATAAACGATAAAAAAAATCACTTGTATATTTTTTAAAATAAGTTACTTTCTGTTCCTGCCGAGTAGCGACGACAATATCATGGCCTTGACGTATTTTTTCGAGCATACAGGGAATAACCTCAGGCGGATGCTGCAAGTCGCAATCCATGCTTAGCACATAATCGCCGGTTGACCATTCCATACCGGCGAGAATGCCCGACTGATGGCCAAAATTGCGGCTGAGACGAAGACCATGAATACGAGGATTTTGCGATGCCATGCGTTGAATTATAACCCAGGTTTGATCCTTGCTTCCATCATCGACAAAGCAGACCTGCCAGTCGATTGCATGTGATGCAAACACCATCTGCAGTTGTTCGATCAGCAGAGGAATATTATTCTCCTCATTATAGGCAGGGACTACGATGTCTAATCGTTCCATAGCATGCCCAGTCGGCACTCCTGCGCCATGTTGAGTTGTTCGCTTGTTGAAAAAACGGTCACATCAACGAAAAAGATATTCGTGATTAGGCATTTTGCTTTGCGGGGTTTATTATTCTCCAGCACTATAGGATTTGGCTCTATCAGGACAGTGTTACAGAAATACGGAGAGATATACGTATAAAATAAACGCCGCTTCCCCTTTTGTAATGAAATGGGAAACTCCCAATTCAGTTGTGCACCCGGCAATGGGGTTGCCATGACCATAGCGTTGGAGGCGTCCTCCTCGGGTTCAATAGTAAAGCCCAGCATATATTGACGCCCGGGCGTCACGGGAATGAATCGAGAAAGATCGGACGCACCCTGACCAATTTTCTTGCCGATGTTATACAAATTATTCTTATCATTATTCTTGAGCCGTGCCCCAATAAGAATCTGATCGCGGTGAAAAGTGGCCTCAAATGTTTTGCCTCCATCCGCGACCTTCTCATCCTTTTTCACCAGGCAAAAACGTCCAAGTTGGCCGTGCGGGAATGGAATGACGAAATCAGAGGTAGAATAAGATGGAAGATGGTGGTCCATTGTATGACCTGCACGCACGGCAGCAACTGCGGCAACAGAATAGTACCAATAGGAATAGTTATAATCATTCTTGCCCATTTCCGGAGATAGAACATACTCCCATGTTGGATGAGGGCGATTTGCAAATGCATCCAATTCGCGCTGTGGCAATCCCTGGCGCCATGCCTTTTCATCACGTATCCAGCGGTTTTGCGCATGAATTTCCTTCCCCCATTTCCATATATACGGGGATAGGATAAATATGCTAAAAAACGATGCCATCGACAGAACCTTGCAATTCCTCCCTTCGCGCCAGATTTCGACTAAAAGGCAAGCGCACATGGAAACTCCCAACACGATGGCTTCGAAGAAATAATAAGAACAACCGCGAACCAAGAGACTTAAAGCAAAATTCGGCAGCATTATTATAGCAAGCAGAGCTGCGGGATGCTGGCGGGGTGCGAAAATAAAAAAAATAATCGGTAGACAAAATAACGTGCCCAATACAAAGAGATACTTGCCTAATAAAAAAGTATCACCATGCCCATATGCATAAAAGAGAGCCATGGCGGCAGTAATCATTAAAAGAAAAGCAAAGGGGATCAGCCATTTTTTCGCGGCCCAAAGAAAGCCCGATAAGGTAAAACTTAATACCAAAAAAATGATTGCGAAGTCCTGCCCCACTGTTGCCACATTCGGAGCAATCGCGCCAAAATCAATAATGTCGCTCTTGCCATGAAAAAATCTTAAAACGGCATTGCGCAAAAAGGGAACAACCAGCAATGCGGCAAATAAGAGCAGGGTTGCCGCCGTAGCCATAAGAATTCGCTGAGGCCAGCTAAGTTTTTTTGCGATTTGCAAAAAATAAGGATAAGCAAAAAAGAGAATCAATCCGGGAATGGCAAAGTACATTGACTCGCGACAGGTTGCCGCTAATACCAAGAACAGGAGAGCTATTATCGCAAAAGACCTTTGCCATATTCTGGACTTGCGCAAACGACCCAGGGCAACAGCGGCTACAGCAGCCATACAAAATGCTGCCGCCCATAGCGTATAAAGATACACGGAGCGCTGGAAGAAAATGTAAGAATAAATCGTGCTGCTGAGGAGAAAAATGCATGCTATTACTGCGGCCAATGCCCCTGAACTTGCCGATGTGGCAAGAAAGATAGAAACGAGCAGCAAGATATTGCCTGTTATCATCAGCACCATAAAAATCATATCGGCATTGGGCCAAGTCTGCCACCCCAGTTGCACCATTGTATTTACAAAAAAGCGTGGCCGTGTCGCAAAACGCGAATGAAATATGTTATGAATACTGTCATTAACGGCATAAGCATTCCACCAAGAGTCATCGCCTTGTGGAAGCATGTGAAAATTGCCAATAATTACTGCGGAAACGCGTTGCACCAGTAGCACCAAAAGTGCAAGTGCCAATGGATAAAAGATAAAAAGATAAATCAAGCGTGTCCATTTCATGATATTGAGGTCACCTGGGGATTGCGCAAGAAAAAAGTTCCTGTTTCAAAATCATACGAACGGCCGAACGTCACAATCAGCGAGGAAGCCTTTTCAGGAGTGCTGATTTCGAAGGAATACGTTTTCCAGGGACTAGTTCCACTGGCTCGTTGCGATGTGCCCTCAAAGCCAAGTGATTTACCCTGCGCATCCACGATTTGCGCCTCAGGGAACACATAGCTTATAAGCTTTTCGGTGCTGATTTCCACGCTGATGCGATACCTTTTATTGGGCCGAATGGGAACTACCTGTGTTGGATACATCAATGACAAAGTACCATCGGCAACTTTGCTAACGGTTATAATGCCATTATGAGCTTTCACCTGCAGTGCGCCGGAAGGTGAATAGCCGGCGAATTGAAGAGGCCTGCCTGACTCATCCTTCCCTGAAAATGAAGCGTTAGCGACAAAATTATTAGATGAGGTCTCATTTGATGAAGTGCGCGGGCATCCACATAACAGAATCAGCACAAGCATTGGCAGAAATTTATTCATTGGCCCTGGCCTCCACCGTCATGACATCAAATAAATTCACCGGCACAATCCAAGGTATTCTTATTAGGAATCCCGTGGGCAAATGCAAGGTTTTGCGCAAGCGTTCGGCCAAGTAACTGATGGGCAGATGCAGGGCGGGATGGGAAATCTTTATTACAGAAAATCCTGCCTTTTTCAACAAAGCCTCGACGCTGTAAGGCGTGAAGAAAAATAAGTGTTCCGGCAGGGTATATAAGTGCCAATTTGCGCCACTTAATTTCGCCATGGCGCTTTGCGCATTTCCGGTGCTGAGCAGGAGTTTGCCGCCGGGTTTGAGCAGTCTCCGCACTTCTTTCATGTCCGCCAACGGATCAGGTAGATGCTCAAGGACATCCCACATGCACACCACATCAAAGCTTTGTGATGCGAAATTCTGCTCAAGCAGCTTGCCCTGTTTGACATTCAATCTAAGCTTCTCCTGCGCATATTTCGCGCCGAAGCCTGACAATTCCACGCCTATGACTTCAAACCCCGCCTTGCGCGCTTCATCCAGAAAAAAGCCGGTGCCGCAGCCCACTTCGAGCAACTTCTTTCCCGGCGCGCCCATCGCCTGAATGCGTTGCAGCCGTTTGCGAAATGTTTTGCGCAATCCCGGTTCCAGCATCAGGTAATTGTTATAACCATTGGCCGTTTCTTCGCCGACGAAGTAATTTTCATTGTAAATATCTGCGACGGCTTCTGTTTCCTTTGGCTGCCAAAAGCGCACGGTGCATTCTTCACAAGCGAGCACGGCAATGCCTTGCTTGACAAAGCATTGCCGCACGCGGTTCGCAGCGCAGATGGGGCATAATATGATCTTATTTTTTGTTATCTCATTAATCATATAAACGCCAGTGCCCGCTCTTTACGCCATTGGAATACGTGCCGCAGGATTGCTGGTGCACGATGCGCACATCGTCGATATGCCAGCCGACATCGCTGCCCGAACTGTCCGTCACAACGCGCCAGCGGATCATGCGGTTGGCCCCTGCCCAGCGGTCTAGTTTCACAAACGCCGGCTTCATCGTTCCAATTTTACCGCCGGTAAAGGCGCGCCGCCCGCCCAGCGGATTATCAAAGACGGTCGAAAGCGCCCCATCATAAGCCGTGTCATAAGCGAATCCGCGCTCTAAATCTTCCCAATTCACGCCATCCGTTGAGATTTCGACTACACCGCCATCGAAGTAAGCTTTTCCCGCCATCTCAAATTGATACGTATGCCAGAACGTCAGCATGTCGCCTGGCTGAATCGTGAAAGGCTGCGTGCGCAAGTATTTGTCGCTCAGTTGTTGAGGGTCAGAAACCTGCCAGGAGCGAACCGGACTTCGCGCGTTAGCATCCACACTCTGCGCCCAATCATCAATGCCGGAATTGGCCCCATGCACGAGCGTTGTCACGCCTTCGGCATCTTCGAATAGAATCAGTTGATCATCGGGCGTCACAAAATGCGCCGGCAAGCGATCCATCGTGCACGCATTGCCCAGTGTATCCGTGGTGATGACGTTGACGCTATGCAATGAGCACGGAGTTAAATCCGTAAGCAATGTTTTAAATTCGGTCGTGGCCGCCGGGCTGTTGATCGTCCATTGCTTCTTGTCCTTGGCGGAAGAGATGAGCAGCCCGATGTGTGCGGGTTCATCGGTCTTAACCGTCACATAAGCCGCGCGGCTGGTGATCGTGGTCGCCTCGCATTGCGAAACCGTGGCGCAGCGGGCATCCACAATGGCCGTGGCGCTGGCCAGGTTGGGCGTTCCGGTGCCGTCATCCTGATCCTGATAGACAACGGAAATGACATCGCCATCACTGACCCCTAGTGCGCCATCGTTGCTGGCAGGGTTATTCACGAGCGGGACGGATGCCATAAAATGACCTGAGCCCAAGGCCGTCATCGACAGCATCTCGCCGGATGCCTCGGAAGAGGACATCACTTGGGCAAACGCGGTGGTCTGGCCGGCCAGATCGAGGTCGCTGAGATAAATCATTACGTTTTCGCCGCGCCGATACTTAGCGGCATTCAGTTGCACCACGCCGCGCGATCCCAGCGACGAGCACAAGCGCACGTCATCAATGAGCCAGCCCTCGCCGCCCTGGTAATTGTCGCAGCCCATGCGGAAGCGAAAGGTCATGTTCTTTCCTGCGAAGGAAGCAAGATTAACTTCCACGCGCGTCATGGCGTCCATGGCCTTGCCGCTCCATGCCCGCCGCCCGGACAAGGGATTGCTGGCTGTGGCGCGCAGGAGGCTATTGTATCCGCCCTGCGTGATAAATGGCCCCAAATCATTCCAACTTGCTCCGCCGTTAAGGCTGTATTCCAGCACCGCGCCATCATAATCAGCATCCAGGCCGAAGGTATGCCAGAAGACGAGGCTTGCGCGGGGCAATATCTGACTGGAGGAGGCAAACGTCAGCCATGAATCCGTCGGCGTGGCGGGATTGGGACAGAACCAGGCATGCGAGGGAGAATGAGCATAGGGCGATTCGGCCACAGCCCAACTGTCGCTGCCCAGCGCGGCTTGATGCGAAAACACTGCGGGCGTGCCTGATTCCAAATTATAGGTTTGGCCGCAAACCTTCTTCTCCGTCTTGAACGGAACGCATGCGCTGAGGCTGAAATTCCCGACGGAATCCTGCACCTTAATTCGCGCATTATAGAGGGTGTCCTGGGCCAAACTCCCCATCGTCACTCTATGTTGTTTCGTGAGCGTTGCATCCTGCACCTTCCTTGTGGGGGTGGCGCAATCGATGCCATACGAAACTGTAGCCGTGGTCGGTTCATCCGTCCGGAATGAAATGCGCGCCGATCCGTAGCTGATATCCTGCACTTGCACATTGCTCAAGACGGGCGGCTTGCCATCCACAACTGCGGTGGACGTGACAATGGCGGCTTTGCCCGTGCCGTCGTTCGCGTCATTATAGGTGACTGTGATGGTGTCGCCATCGCCGACGGGAAGCTGCCCGGCGACAATGGGAAAAACGCCGCGCAAATCCAGCGTGGATTCAAAGATGCCGCCACCGTTCACTGTGTTCTTCAGCGTCACGGTCAGGGGAGCGGATGAAGTGCTCTTTACAGTAACTGCGGCGCTGGTCTGCCCGCGCAGATCCGAATCGGACAGATGAATGCGCATGCGATCCACCAGCCCGTACACGCGCCGATCCAACTGCAACGCGCCCTTGGGTGTGTCGTTCAAACCGCCGCTGACAAACAGTGCGTAATCCTGGTCCGTTGCGCCTGTGCGCGAGGGAATGCCATCGCCGGCCAGCAATGCCGCCGAGACCTGGATGCGATACGTGCCTGATGGATTGGGAATGTAAACGCATTCCAGATTATTGTTATGGTCGGCATTCCCGCCGGTGACGGATACGCCGCCTTCAAACATGTTGCCAAGATAAGTTTCATTGTTATGGATTACGCGCAGATCCAGATCATTGACCAGACTGGGATAAACTTGCGGAAAGGCGGGCGCATCCGTCCAGGCAAGCGTGATCTTCAGCGGCCTGGCGCTGCTCATTGGCGTGATGACATATTCCTTAACCTGCCCGGTGGCTGTCAGCACGTAGTCCTGATCGGCGATAAAGATCGGATATGACTGATTCGCATCGGGAATGAGGCCCTCGATGTTCAGTCGTCCCCAGCCCACATCCACATTGGGGATATACGGCGCAACAGGGCTAAAAGAGGTGTCGCCGGGGATTGGCACGGCGGAATTGACCAGCGCGGCCTTGACCAGCGCTGGGCTGGGCCACAGGCCATAACGCTGCTTGTGATATTGTGTATAAAGCGCGGCCCCCGCGGCGACGGCTGGGGCGGAATGGCTGGTGCCGCTGGACCAGGTGTAATCCGTCTGCCCGGCGGGATAATAGGCATCCTCATTGGGTAGGTGGCCGTCGTTATTTACTCCGCCGCACACGCCGGAGCCATCAAAGGCGCCGGTCGAAGGAGCGGCGCCATAAATATGCGTGCCCGGCGCCACCAGCGTCACGCCTAAGCGATGATCGGCCGTCGGCCCGCGACTGGAAAAACGCGCAATCTGCGTGGCGTCATCGGAACCGGTGGATCGCGTTTGGCAGCCATCGGTTGCCCCGGCATCGGAATTTTCCGTGGCGCCAACGGCGATGACGTTCTTGGCGCTGGCCGGTGCGCCAATGGTTCCCCGTGGATCGCTGGTATTGCCGCCGGCATTTCCGGAGGAGAAGCAGATGGTCAGCGGTTGATCTCCGCTAAGCGTAGAACTGGAATCGCGCACGAGGGCATCGAAATCGGCGCAATCGGCGATATACTCCCCAAAGACATCTTCGCCCCATGAATTATTCGCAACGCGCGGTTCATAGGCGCTGCATTGCGCCAGGATTTCGCCAAATGTGCGGCCGCCAGCATCATACGAACCATCATTGCGAAAAATCTTCCCAGCCAGAATTCTGGCTCCCGGCGCGATGCCCTGGCCCAATTGAAACCCGCTGCCATCCATTTTCCCCAGCCATTGTCCATCGATCAGAGTGGCGGCAGTCTTGGGCTGGCCCATGATGATGCTGCTGTTCAATGTTCCATGCCCGGCAGTGCCATCGCCCAGCAAATCATTAGTAAAATTAAGAATGCCGGCAATGCGTCCGACCAGATCGGCATGTGCTGATCCTGGCGCGTTGCTGGACAGGCCCCTGTCCAGACCGTCGTCCAGGATTTCCACCGTCACTCCCTTGCCATCCATACCTTTGCGCGCAAGGAAATCCTGATAACGCGCACCGGTGGTCGGGGAGGGAATCGTCTTGGCGGTTGGATCGTTCAAGGTGCCAACGATCATCGCCTGTCGCTCATCATTCAATTGATAAACAGCCTGAGGCTCGACGTTATACACCAGCGGCAAATCGGCCAGCGCGGCGAGGTCCTGCGCGCGCACCTTCATGCGCACCGTATAATGATTGCCGGCGCGGGCGGGGTGGATTGGCTCCTGCGCCAAGGCACGCAACGACTTCTCTGTCGCGGCGGCATCCTCAGAATCGAAATACTGCACGGTGATGGATTCGATGGAAGATTGCGATGAAGCGGCGGCAAGGCGCTTCTGTACAGCCGGGTGTAACTTGGCGGAGCGATCCAGCGGCCCAGCCCACGCCAAAGATGTAAGCGCCATATTCTGGGGTAACCGCGTCGCGTCGCCATATACGATATAGGCGTCATCGGGAAGGTACTGCAGGGGAGTGAATCCGGCGGCATTCAGTTCCTCCAGTGTTTGGCGCGCCACCTTCGACTTGAATTGGATGACGAATAGGCGTCTGCCTGGGGCTGGGCTGAGTTTGCCGGCCGCGCCGGGAAGATAGCCTTTGGTCTTGGCAGGCTCAATGGCTTGGGCGCGCAGATGGATCGCCCGAGCAGGCGGCGGGGTCTTATTAGTAAGCACCATCGCCTGGCCGGCGGCTCTGGAGAGCGCCTTGGCGTTGATTGCAGGCGAGCTCTGGCGCGGATCCTGTGCAAATCCAATAACGGCAAACAAACCAAAGCACACGGCCACAAAACCGCGCGCGCTTCGCTTTGGCAAAAGCGTGTAATCCCAATTCAACAGGAGAACTCCCTCTGGGATAGAAATTGGTGAAATGTGGCTGGATGCATTGAATCAATGGTTCAGAAGCATCCACTGTAGGAAAAAGCAGGCACAAAGGCCAGAAAAATGCCATTTGGGATGCCAAAAACGATGATGCCCATGCAATCGCAGGGAATTGAACTTGACGAGTTTACACTTGCCTGTAGTATGCTCAAATGACGACGGGCTGAAAAATGCCTACTGTAGAGGTTGTGAACGCAAATTCACAGCCTTCAGAACATCGAGAATGTAGTGCCAATCTTATAACGGAGGTTCAGAAGCGAGAACATGGAAGCGATCCTCACAGGGATCGCGGGCATCGTTGTAGGCCTTGTTCTCGGCGCAGTATTCGGCAAGAAGTGGGCGCGCCAGGCCAGTGAGCAAAATCTGGCGCATCTGCGGCAGGAAGCCGAAGAACTGCACGAAAAAGCACAACGGGAGGCGGCGGAGGCCGCCAGGGTAGCGGAAGTCGAAGCCAAGGAGAAAATGCTGGAGGAGGAGCGGGAGTTCGAACGCGAACTGACCCGCCGGCGCCGCGAAATCGAGCGCATCGAAATTAAACTCCAAAAGCGCGAGAGTTATCTCGAGAAAAAAGTCGAATCGACCGAGCGGCGGGAGCAATCCCTGTCCGACCGGCAAAACGTGCTGGAATCACGAATCCAGTCCGCCGAAAAACGAGCCGATGAACTCCAGAAGCTTCGCGATGAAGCCAAGCGCAAATGCGAGGAAATCTCGGGCCTGACCAGCGAACAAGCCAAGGTCATGCTCCTGGAAAGCCTCGAAGAGGAAGTGCGCCAGGAATCCGCCGCTCTTGTCCGTCGCTTTGAAGCAGAGACCAGGGAGAACGCAAACAAGAAAGCACGGCAAATCATTACGCTGGCCATCCAGAAGTGTTCCACCGACACCGTCGGTGAGACCACGGTCTCGGTGGTCAATCTGCCCAATGATGAAATGAAAGGCCGCATCATCGGGCGTGAAGGACGAAACATTCGCGCATTGGAAGCCGCCACGGGCGTCAACATCATTATTGATGATACGCCGGAGGCGGTGGTCCTGTCCTGCTTCGACCCGTTGCGCCGCGAAGTGGCCCGCCAGACGCTGGAGAAGTTGCTCGGCGATGGGCGGATTCACCCCGGACGCATCGAAGAAGTGGCCGCGAAAGTGGAAAAGGAGATCAACGACAATATCCGCGAAACAGGCGATGCCATGGCGCTGGAGTTGGGCATCACCGGGCTGCATGTGGAGCTTGTGAAACTCCTGGGACGCCTGAAGTATCGCACCAGTTACGGCCAGAATGTCCTTCAGCACACCCGCGAAGTGGTGCAACTGATGGGAACCATGGCCGCGGAACTGGGCGTGGACGTCCAGATGGCCAAGCGCGCCGGCTTGCTGCATGATATCGGCAAGGCCGTCTCCTACGAGATGGAAGGCACGCACGCCGTCATCGGCTCGGAAATGGCGAAGAAGTACGGAGAACCCCCCGCGGTGGTGCATGCGATTGCCTCGCATCACTGGGAGGAGGAACCCCGAACGCTCATCGCCGTTCTTCTACAGGCCGCTGATGCCATTTCGGCCGCACGGCCGGGAGCCCGGCGCGAAACGCTTGAGAGTTATATCAAGCGCCTGGAGAGTTTGGAGCGGATTGCCAATTCTTTCAACGGGGTGCAAAAGGCCTATGCACTGCAAGCCGGACGTGAAATCCGGGTGGCCGTTGAGCCAACAACACTAAACGATAATGATTGTGCCAAGCTTGCCCGCGACATGACCAAGCAGATTGAGCAGGAACTGGAGTACCCCGGACAAATCAAAGTCACCGTTTGCCGGGAAATGCGAGTCACCGAATTCGCGAAATAGAACGAACACAACACTGCCGGGCGAAGGGAATATCTTCCTTTTCGCCCGGTTTTTGCGTGTGGTGTGTATAAACCTGAATAGGTGTATCAATTACTTAGTCGCCCCTGAATAATGCGAAAAGCCGCATAAATACAAGACAAAGCGGGTTTCTTTGAGTATATTAATTTGCAGGAATTTCTCTCATCTCCCTTGGATTCTTGCAAAATATGAAACCCCGT
>Ga0116193_1000364_pt1 | contig 43515 bp, 43 predicted proteins | sample AD_UKC115_MetaG_FD_89892 | JGI IMG/M metagenome (GOLD analysis project Ga0116193, IMG submission 89892) | Active sludge microbial communities of municipal wastewater-treating anaerobic digesters from Hong Kong - AD_UKC115_MetaG | ecosystem: Engineered > Bioreactor > Anaerobic > Digestate... | reverse complement strand
GAACCTCCCCCCCCGTTGCCCACCCCCCCCAAGCCGCAACCCAAAACCGTGCGCACCCCCACGCCGCGCCCTGCGCCCGCGCCGCTGCCCGTGACCAACGCCCCTCCTTCGGACAACGCACCCGTGGTATCGGCCGAGCCCCCGGCACCGAGCAACGCACCGCTCACAGCAGCACCCGTGACCGCACCCGAAGCTCCCCCTGCGCCCCCGCGCATCGAGTTGCCTTCCAGCAACGCAGCCTATCTGCAAAACCCGGCTCCCACCTACCCCGCCATCAGCAAACGCATGGGAGAGCAAGGCAAGGTGGTGCTGCGGGTGTTCATTGGGACAGATGGGCTGCCCCAAAAGATCGAACTGAACCGCTCCAGCGGTTTCGAACGGCTTGACCGGCAGGCCCAGGAAACGGTCTCCCGCTGGAAGTTCGTACCCGGCAAACGCAACGGCGTTCCCGAAGCCATGTGGTACCTCGTCCCCATCAATTTTGTTCTCGAATAAACCTCAGGAGTTTTCATGGATACGCAATTCGGCATCGCCAACGTCTGGATTCAGGGCGACTTTGTGACCCGCGCCGTCGCGGTGCTCTTGCTTGGCATGTCCCTGGCTTCCTGGATCGTCATCCTCATCAAGGCGCTGGACATCGTGCGCTTCAAGAAATACGCCCAGGCCGTCACCACTTTCTGGCACAGCGACGACCTGGCCGACGGACTCAACCGCCTGGGCAATGACCCCAGCAACCCGTTCCGCCAACTGGCCATCGAAGGCCGTGAAGCCACGGCTCACCACCGCAACACCAAAGCCCAGTTGCACGACAGCCTGGATGTGAGCGACTGGGTCACCGGGTGCATGCGCAACTACATCGATGGCTTTACTGCCCGGCTTCAGGCGGGCTTGGCCATCCTGGCCTCGGTGGGTTCCACTGCCCCCTTCATCGGCCTGTTTGGCACCGTGTGGGGCATCTACCATGCACTCCTCGCCATTGGCATGTCGGGCCAATCGACCATCGACAAGGTGGCGGGTCCGATTGGCGAAGCGCTGATCATGACCGCGCTCGGTCTGGCCGTGGCCATCCCGGCCGTGCTGGGCTACAACGCACTGGTGCGCGGCAACAAGCACATCCTTACCCGCCTCAACAGCTTTGCACACGACCTGCACGCCTATTTCGTCACTGGCGCCCGCGTCGGAGCATCCAACGAGCCTGGCAACGTTCGCGCGCTCAAGAAAGGGAACTGACCATGGCCTTTGGTACCCAGGATGACGCAGACGACGTCATGAACGAAATCAACATGACGCCCTTGGTGGACGTGATGTTGGTGCTGCTCATCATCTTCATCATCACCGTGCCGGTGATGAAGCACTCGGTGCAGGTGGACCTGCCACGCGCAGCCAACCAACCCGAAGAGGTGAAGCCCGAAACCATCCGCCTGAGCGTGACCGCCGACGGCCGCTACTTCTGGAACGGCCAGGAAGTGGGAGAAACCGAGCTGTCCTCCATGATGCAGGCCGAAGCCGCCAAGGAGCCCCAGCCCGACCTGCACATCCGCGGCGACCGCGAAGTGCGCTACGAGCGCGTCGCAGTGGCCATGGCCAGCGCCCAGCGCGCGGGCCTGCGCAAGATTGGTTTTGTGACCGATCCGCAGCAATAACCCCAGGCTTTGCAAAGGAACTCCGCAAGGCACTAGACAAGTAATTGCGAATCGTTATCATTACTCCATCGAACTGCTTTTCAGACCTTCCACCATGCAAGCCGCCATGCCCCGTCCCTCTGCGCTCACCCAAGGCATCCTGCCCGCAGCCCCGGAAACCATGTCTGATGCGCCCAACCTGCCCGCCGTGGACAGCCACAGCCTGCTGCGCGGACACAAGGCCGTCACCATCCAGCACAACGGCGCGCTGTATCGCCTGCAGGCCACCCGTCTGGGCAAGCTGATCTTGACCAAATAGTTTCATCGTGGGGCGACTCCCGGACCGGCTCCCCGGTCCCCAAGGGTCGTTTTAGCCAGCCAACGGTTCAACCCCGCGTAGCCAGGCTTTTTTTCCCGACTTCAAACACAAAAAAACCGGCATCTGCCGGTTTTTTCTTGCTCAAATCAGCCTCCAGCGCCCTATTTACAAGCGCAGATAGCTATTGCTTTTATAGCATTCAAAGCCCCAAGGCTGCGATTCCAGCCTTGGCGATCTGCGCATCTTCGGTGGACTTCACACCACTCACACCCACGGCGCCCAGGCACTGGCCGCCCTGCAGGATGGGCACACCGCCTTCCAACAAGCCATCGATCTCGGGCGCGCTCAGGAAGGCGGTGCGGCCATTGTTGATGATGTCTTCGTACACCTTGCTCTCGCGCCGCCCCAGCGCCGCCGTGCGCGCCTTGGCGGGTGCAATGTGTGCAGAGACAGGCGCCGCGCCATCCAGGCGCTGCAACCACAGCAGGTGGCCTCCGGCATCGACAATCGCGATGGTCACGGCCCACTGGTTCCGCAGGGCTTCGGCCTCCGCCGCCGCAGCGATTGTCTTGATGTCTGCCAATTCAAGGGTGGAGATGGTCTTCATGGTGTGCAAGGCCTTGTGGGCCACGGTGAAATCGACCGCGAGGGCCGGGAACGGGTGAGCTGCCAGCATAGCCAGGGTGCGCATCCACGTCACCTGCCTGCCGGTCAAAAGAACCTTGACCGAAAACGGGGTATTGCTTGCCGACGAAACCGGCCCCTGGCACCCACGCCTCTACAATGCGCCCACCTGCGCTGTGCAGGTCACTCAGGAGAGCAACGATGAACGAACGGGTCACCACCCTCCCCTCTGCGGACTATGGCTACGGCATTTCGCAGGAGCAGCGCCACAAGGTGCTGCGCAACACCTACTGGCTGCTGGCGCTGAGCCTGCTGCCCACCGTGCTGGGCGCCTGGATTGGCGTGGCCACGGGCATCACCCAAGCGCTGCGCGGCGGCCTGGGGCTGATCGTGTTCCTCGGCGGCGCCTTCGGCTTCATGTTCGCCATCGAGAAGACCAAGCACTCGGCCGCTGGCGTGCCGGTGCTGCTGGGCTTTACCTTCTTCATGGGCCTGATGCTCTCGCGTCTGATCGGCATGGTGCTGGGCTTCAAGAACGGCTCCGATCTCATCATGACGGCTTTCGCCGGCACGGCAGGCGTGTTCTTTGTCATGGCCAGCCTGGCCACGGTCATCAAGCGCGACCTCTCTGGCATGGGCAAGTGGCTGTTCGTGGGCGCCATGGTGCTGATGGTCGGCTCCATCATCAACGTGTTCGTGGGTTCGTCGGCGGGCATGATGGCCATCTCGGTCGCAGCCATCGGCATCTTCAGCGCCTACATGCTGTACGACCTGAAGCAGATCATGGATGGCGGCGAAACCAACTACATCAGCGCCACGCTGGCGCTGTACCTGGACCTGTTCAACGTGTTCCAGAGCCTGCTGGCTCTGCTGGGCATCATGGGTGGCGAACGCGAATAAACGCCGCCCGCCCCGCGCCAAGGCCCCGACCCGGGGCCTTTTTTGTGCCCGGCGCGTGCCCACAACCCTCAAACCCAGGGCGCGGCTGCCGATAATGGGGCAGAACCCCGCTGAAAGCCCTTCCGACATGCGTCTTCGCGCTCTCTCTGCCACCGCCCTGGCCCTGTTGCTGGCCGGATGCGACCAGTTGGCCGCCATTCCCGGCATGGGGCCGGACCCACGCATTGCCCAGCGCGAGGAAGAAGCCAAGGCCATCGGCGGCGCATGCCGCCATGCCCTGCGCGGCCCGGAGGACTGCTACGCGCTGAACCCCAAGGCCAGCAAGTCCGCCATCTTTGCGGGCTGGAAGGAAATGGACCAGTACATGCGCGAGAACAAGATCGAAGGCAGCCCTTCGGTCATTGCCCCCGCCGCATCCAAGCCCGCGGCCGCGGAAAAACGCGAAGCCAGCGCCGAGAAGTAATCACCCGCGCTCAAAAACGGCCATGCTTTCAACGTGTGCCGTGTGCGGGAACATGTTGACCACCCCCGCCGCCGTGCAGCGGTAGCCCGCCTGGTGTACCAGCAGGCCCGCATCGCGCGCCAGCGTGGCGGGGTTGCAGCTCACATAGACGATGCGCTGCGGCGGCGTCCAGTGCTGCGCGGCGGCCGGCAGCACGGGTGCACCTTCGGCCCCACGCCGCGCCTGTTCGATGTCGGCCAGCGCCTTGGACAGGGCAAACGCACCCTCGCGCGGCGGATCGACCAGCCATTTGTCCGCCTGGCCGTCGGCCACCAGCATCTCGGGGGTCATCTCAAACAGGTTGCGCGCTACAAATTTTGTAGCTACAAGCGCTTTATGGGCGGGCGCTAGAGCCTTGTTTTTCTCATAATTTTCACGCGAGCGGGCGACCAAGGTCTCGCTGCCTTCAATGCCCAGCACCTCGCGCGCCTGGGTGGCCAGCGGCAGCGTGAAGTTGCCCAGGCCGCAAAACCAGTCGATAACGCGCTCGTGGGACCGCACCTCCAGCAGGCGCAGCGCACGCGAGACCAGCACGCGGTTGATGTGCGGGTTGACCTGCGTGAAATCGGTGGGCCGAAACGGCATGGTGATGCCAAAGTCGGGCAGCGCGTAAGCCAAGGGTTCCACGGCTTCGTCGAGCAAATGCACCGTGTCCGGACCCTTGGGCTGGAGCCACCATTGCACGCCATGGGCCTGGGCAAAGGCGCGCAGCTGCTGCTTGTCTGCCTCGGACAGGGGCTCCAGGTGGCGCAGCACCAGGGCGGTGACGGTGTCGCCACACGCCAGCTCGATCTGCGGGCAGGTGTCGCGCGCATCCATGCGGGCAATCAGCGCCCGCAGCGGCATGAGCAGGGCATCGACATGCGGCGGCAGGATCTTGCAGGTCTGCATGTCGGCGATGTAGCGGCTCTTGCGTTCGTGAAAGCCCACCAGCACCACTCCCTTCTTGAGCACATGGCGCACCGACAGGCGGGCACGGTAGCGGTAGCCCCACGAAGGCCCTTCGATAGGGCGCAGCAGGGTTTCGGCCCGCACCTTGCCCAGGTGCCACAGGTTGTCCTCCAGCACACGCTGTTTGACGGCAACCTGCGCCGCCATGTCCAGGTGCTGCATCTTGCAGCCGCCACAGGCTCCGGCATGCAGGCCGAAGTGCGGGCAGGCAGGCCGCACACGCTGGGACGATTCGCGGTGGATGGCCGTCAGGCTGGCCTGTTCCCAGTTGTTCTTCTTGCGGTGCGTGTTGGCGCTGACCACCTCGGTGGGCAATGCGCCGTCAATGAACACCACCTTGCCATCGGGCTTGCGGGCCACGCCCTGGGCATCCAGGTCCAGGGCCTGCACCAGCAAATGGCCGTCAGGGAGTTCGGGGGCCGCGCTCAGGCCCGAGGGGGTATCGGGGGATTGGTCTTTGGATTCGCTCATGCCCCCGATTGTCTCAGCCTTGCGGGTCGGGGCTGGCTTTGGGGATGGGGGGTTGGGTTGGCGCTGGCAAGGCCATCTTGGGGGTCAGGCGGTTGACTTCGGCATCACAGCCGTGGTTGTCCAGCGAGAACACCAACTTTCCGCCCGGCGCCACCTTGGGCAGGGTCTGGTGCAGTGGCAAGGACAGATCGACCGGTGGCTCCGTCGAACGGTACAGCACCTGGTCATCCGGGCCATAGACCACATAGCAGGTGGCCAGTGCCTGCTGGGCACCCAGCACCCCGCACAGGGCCAAGGCAGCACAACGGAACGCGCGCATGGTTCTTCTCCTCGGTTTGCTTAGAACTTAGTCTGGCGCGATTATGCCGGGCCACACTGGCCAGGCAAGCCCTCACAGCGGCAAGCGGGTGCTGTGCTTGACTTCCTCCATCACCGCATAGGTGCGCGTCTCACGCACACCCGGCAGTTGCCACAGCACGGCGCCCGCAAATTCGCGATAGGCATTCATGTCGGCCGTGCGCGTCTTGAGCAGGTAGTCAAAGCCGCCCGCCACCATGTGGCATTCCATGATCTCGGGGCGCACCTGCACAGCGGCCTTGAACTGCTCGAACACATTGGGCGTGGTGCGGTCGAGGAGCACCTCCACAAACACCAGCATCCCGGCGCCAAGCTTGAGCGGATTGAGCCGCGCCTCGTAGCCCACGATGTAGTCCTCGCGCGTCAGGCGCTGCACGCGCGCCAGCACGGCCGTGGGTGAGAGCGCCACGCTCTCGGCGAGCTTGAGGTTGGATATGCGACCGTCTTCCTGCAGGATCGCCAGAATCTTGCGGTCGATACGGTCCAGATCATCGAGGTGTCTTTCCATTGGTAGTGAATTATTTGTTTTCAATGCAAGTATTTGGATATTAATTCATCCTTCTTCGAAGGATGATGCGCACATTCCGGGCCACAGGTGCCTGGACCCACCACATCCCCACCACCGCCATGACCACAGCCTTTGCCGCCTTCGCCCCCCGCCCAGCCGACACGAGCCCGCTGCGCGCCGCCATCACTGCCGCCACCCGCGTGCCCGAACCCGTGGCCCTGGCCCCCCTGCTGGAACAGGCCCGCCTTCCGCAGGACAAGGACCAAGCCACCCAGGCACTGGCCCTGCGCATCGCGGGCACCCTGCGCCAGCGCAAGGCCTCGGCAGGCCGCGCCGGCATCGTGCAGGGGCTGCTGCAGGAGTTTGCCCTGTCGTCCCAGGAAGGCGTGGCGCTGATGTGCCTGGCCGAAGCCCTGCTGCGCATCCCCGACGCCGCCACGCGCGACGCGCTAATCCGCGACAAGATCAGCAATGGCCAGTGGGAACACCACCTGGGCAAGAGCCCCTCGCTCTTTGTCAACGCCGCCACCTGGGGCCTGCTGCTCACCGGCAAGCTCACGGCCACGCACAGCGAGGGCAGCCTCTCGGCGTCGCTGGGGCGGCTCATTGGCAAAGGCGGCGAGCCACTGATCCGCAAGGGCGTGGACATGGCCATGCGCATGATGGGTGAACAGTTCGTGACCGGCGAGACCATTGCCGATGCGCTGTCCAACGCCCGCACGATGGAGGCCGAGGGCTTCCGCTACTCCTACGACATGCTGGGCGAGGCCGCACTCACCAGTGAAGACGCCGCACGCTACTACCAGTCCTACGAACAGGCCATCCACGCCATCGGCAAGGCGTCCAACGGGCGCGGCATTTACGAAGGGCCTGGCATCTCCATCAAGCTGTCGGCCCTGCACCCACGCTACAGCCGCGCCCAATGGCAGCGCGTGATGGATGAACTGTTCCCGCGCGTGCTGCGCCTGGCCGAACTGGCACGCCAGTACGACATCGGCCTGAACATCGACGCCGAAGAGACCGAGCGCCTGGAGACCTCGCTCGACCTGCTCGAGCGCCTGTGCCACGCTCCCAGCCTGCAGGGCTGGAACGGCATTGGCTTCGTGATCCAGGCCTACCAGAAGCGCTGCCCCTTCGTCATCGACTTCTGCGTGGACCTGGCCCGTCGCACGCAGCGCCGCCTCATGGTGCGCCTGGTCAAGGGCGCGTACTGGGACAGCGAGATCAAGCGCGCCCAGGTCGATGGCCTGGACGACTACCCGGTGTACACCCGCAAGGTGCACACCGACGTGTCCTACCTCGCCTGCGCACGCAAGCTGCTGGCCGCGCCCGAAGCCATCTACCCCCAATTTGCCACGCACAACGCACACACGCTGGCGGCCATCTACCACATGGCGGGCCACAACTACTACGCGGGTCAGTACGAGTTCCAGTGCCTGCACGGCATGGGCGAGCCGCTGTACGAGCAGGTGGTGGGCGCCGTCACCGCAGGCAAGCTGGGCCGCCCCTGCCGCATCTACGCCCCCGTGGGCACGCACGAAACCCTGCTGGCCTATTTGGTGCGCCGCCTGCTGGAAAACGGCGCCAATACGTCCTTCGTCAACCGCATTGCCGACCCCGCCGTGGCATTGGAAGACCTGGTGCAAAACCCGGTGGCTGCCGTGCTGCAAGCGGCCCAGGCCGAAGGTGCCGCCGGCCTGCCCCACCCACGCATTCCACTGCCGGTGCGCCTGTATGGCTCGGAGCGCGCCAACTCGCAAGGGTTGGATCTGGCCAACGAGCAGGTGCTGACCGACCTGTCCACCACCTTGCGCCAAAGCGCGCTGCAGCCATGGCACGCCGGGCCGCTGCTGGCCCAAGACACCGCCCCCGGCACCACCCAGCCGGTGCGCAACCCGGCAGACCACCAGGATGTGGTCGGCCAGGTGCAGGAAGCTACGCTGGCCGAGGTGGATCAGGCCCTGGCCTGGGCCAGCGAGGCGGCCGCTCCCTGGGCAGCCACCGCCCCGGCAGAGCGTGCCAACGCCCTGCTGCGCGCCGCCGACCTGCTCGAAGCGCAGATGCCCCAGCTGCTGGGCCTGCTGATGCGCGAAGCAGGCAAGACCTGCGCCAACGGCGTGGCCGAGGTGCGCGAAGCGGTGGACTTCCTGCGCTACTACGCCGCACAGGTGAAGGCCGACTTCCACAACGACACCCACCTCCCCCTGGGCCCGGTGGTCTGCATCAGCCCGTGGAATTTTCCGCTGGCCATTTTTGTGGGTCAGGTGGCCGCGGCTCTGGCCGCAGGCAACACGGTGCTGGCCAAGCCCGCCGAGCAGACACCGCTGATCGCCGCGCAGGCCGTGCGCGCCTTGTGGCAGGCAGGCGTGCCCAGGGCGGCCGTGCAACTGCTGCCCGGCCAGGGCGAGACCGTGGGCGCACGCCTGGTGGGCGATGCACGCACCATGGGCGTGGTGTTCACTGGCTCCACGGAAGTGGCGCGCATTCTGCAGCGCACGCTGGCCGGACGGCTGGACGCACGCGGCAACCCGGTCACGCTGATCGCCGAAACCGGCGGCCAGAACGCCATGGTGGTGGACTCTTCTGCCCTGGCGGAACAGGTGGTGGGCGATGCCGTGGCCTCGGCCTTTGACAGCGCAGGCCAGCGCTGCTCGGCCCTGCGTGTGCTGTGCGTACAGGAGGAAGCGGCCGACCGCATCGTGGCCATGCTCCAGGGCGCCATGGCCGAACTGCGCCTGGGCAGGCCCGACGCCTTGCGCGTGGACGTGGGCCCCGTGATCGACCGCGAAGCGCAGGCAGGCATCCTGGCCCACATCGAAGCCCTGCGCACCAAGGGCAACCGGGTTTTCCAGGCAGACGAACACAGGCCCTCGGAGGCCGGCACCTTTGTGCCCCCCACACTGATCGAGATCGACAGCCTGGCCCAACTGCAGCGCGAAGTGTTCGGCCCCGTGCTGCACGTAGTGCGCTACGCCCGCAAGGACCTGGCGCGCCTGATGCAGCAGATTGCCGCCACCGGCTACGGGCTCACGCTGGGCTTGCACACCCGCATTGACGAGACCATTGCCCAGGTCCTGGCCCTGGCCCATGCCGGAAACATCTACGTGAACCGCAACATGGTGGGCGCCGTGGTGGGCGTGCAGCCTTTTGGCGGTGAAGGCCTCTCGGGCACCGGCCCCAAGGCCGGAGGCCCGCTGTACCTGCTGCGCATGCTCTCGCGCCATCCTGCGGGGGCGCTGGCCCTGTCCCTGCGCGGCGAGCAGTCGCAGGGGCCTGCGCCCGCCGCGCTGGCGACATTGCAGGCCTGGGCCAGCCAGCGCCACACCGCGTGCGCAAGCGCTTGCGAGCGCATGGCCCGATTGTCGCCCGCCCAAATCACCCAGGCCCTGCCCGGCCCCACGGGTGAAAGCAACACCTACAGCATCCTGCCGCGTGCGCGGGTGCTGTGCCTGGCCTCCAGCGATACCGACCGCCTGACCCAGCTGGCGGCGGTACTGGCGGCAGGCGGGCAGGCCCTGTGGCCCGCAGAATGCGAGGCCCTGCACCAGCAACTGCCTGAAGCCGTGCAGGAACATGTGTCGCTGGTCGCACAATGGCAGGCTGAAAGCGTGTGGTTCGACGCCGTGCTGCACCATGGCGATGCCGACGCGCTGCGCGCGGTCTGCCAGGCGGTAGCGCAGCGCCCTGGCCCCATCGTTGGTGTGACGGGCCTGCCGACAGGCGCCACCGACGTTCCCCTGGAGCGCCTGGTGCACGAGCGCTCGGTGAGCGTGAACACCGCAGCCGCCGGGGGCAACGCGAGCCTGATGACCATCGGCTGATGGATGGAAGCGTCAGACCCCACCGAACTCCGAATCTGCCCCTTCCTCGACCACGGCTTTGCGCCACCGGCGGTAGCGCAGGGCCTGTAGCATGAACGGTAGCGGCTGGCTGCTCCCAAGCAGGGACACGGCCTCCGTCTGACTTGCCAACGAAAAATCCGGGAACATTTGCGCCACTGGTTCGTTGACATGGTCGTCCACCATGAAATCCTGCCGCCATCTTGATGAAAGCGAGTGCATCGCCCGTGCCCAGCGGGGCGATGTGCTGGCGTTTTCAGAGCTGGTGTCGCGCCATCAGGACCGCATCTACCGCTTTCTCGCACGGCTGACGCGATCGCCGGACGACGCGCTGGATTTTACGCAGGAGACCTTCCTCAACGCCTACCAGGCGTTGGGCCGCTGGCGCCCGCAGGCGCGCTTTTCCACCTGGTTGTTCCAGATCGCCCGCAACCTGGCCTTTGATCAGTTGCGCCGATCCCGGCGCGTCGAATTCGTGACGCTGGAAGAAGAGCAGGCATCGGGCATTCAGGATGCCGGCCCCACCCCTGAAGCCGCCTTGCAGACCACGCAACGCCTGCACGCCTTGGAGCGGGCCCTGGCCAGGCTTCCGGCCGAGCACCGGGAAATTTTGCTGCTCCGGGAGATCGAAGACCTGGGCTATGAGGATATTGCCGCAGTACTCGGCATCCATCTGGGCACCGTGAAATCGCGCCTAGCACGCGCGCGCGCTGGACTTTTGGAGCATATGCCGCCCTGACCGGAGACACCACCATGACCTGCCCTTGCACAGAAGAACTTTCCGCCTATTCCGACGGCATCCTGGAGGCCTCGGAGCAGCGCGCCATCGCGCTCCATCTGCAGACCTGCGTGCATTGCCGGCAAAAGCTCGACGGCTTCGTGGCCTTGCGGCAGGGGCTGCGCACATTGCCGTCGCCCCCGCTGGGGTTTGACGTGGCCCGCCACCTGGAAGAGCGCTTGTCACGCCCGGCACCCGACCGGCGCAGGCCCTGGCACATGCAGGCTGGCGACTGGATTCGCTGGTTGCCCGCCGGTCTCGCGACTGGCATGGCATTGGCCTCGGGCATATGGCTCGGAGGACTGCTGGTCGGCGGTGGATCGGCCGCCGTGGCGCGGCCCTCTGTCTCGGTGCGCGTTTTTGATCCGGTTCCCCCTGGTGGTCTCTGCACGGTCAGCGAGATCTGCCGACTTTCGAAAGGAATGCCATGAACCACGCCACTTGGACACGTTCTCTGTTGGCCATTTCGCTCGCGCTGAATCTGGGCGTCGTGGCAGCGCTGGTCTTGCGTCAACCACCTCCCGCAGATCCGCCTGCGACCGCCCACGAGGCCCCTGTGAATCTACAGGACTATCTGGAACTGACCGGCGAACAACGGCAGCACTGGCAGCAATTGGAGCCCGGCTTTCTCACCGAAGTCTCGGCCAACTGGAACGCCATCCGCAAGCACCGGGAAGCACTGGTGCGCCACATCTTCGCCGCGGCCCCAGACCGGCAGGCGATCGACGCCGAGCAAGCCGCCATCGCACGCTTGCAGGCCGAACAGCAACAGCGCGTCATTGCCCAACTGCTGGCCGAGCGCGCACTGCTCAACGAAGCGCAGCGTGTCCGTTTGATGGAACTGCTGCTGCGTCGCTATGCGCAGGAATCCTCCGAGGAAGAATTGCTGCATCGCGAGTGAAATCCAAGCGCCTGCACAAAAGCTTGGAACATTTGGCTCCGAGGTTCGTTGAAGAAGGCAAGGTCGCGCCGCGTGGCGCACCTCCTTCGTTCAATCTCTTTTGGAGCACCTGATGAAACCCACCCTGCCCCTGCTTCTTGCCATCGCTCTCGCAGCCCCCATGGGCGCATTCGCTGCCGACGCGCATGACCATGGAAAAGCCGCCCCCCACAAACTGGAGCTCAATGCAGGCAAGAAATGGAGCACTGACGACGCACTGCGCCAGGGCATGACAACCATCCACGCGTCGGTGTCGCAGACCTTGCCGGCAGCCCATTCCGGCAAGGCCAAGGCCTCGGACTATGACGCGTTTGGCCAAACCGTGTCTGCACAGATCGCCTACATCGTGGAAAACTGCAAGCTCGACCCCAAGGCCGACGCTCAACTCCACATTATCGTGGCAGACATGAGCGAGGGCATGGAAATCGCCCAGGGCAAACAAGGCGACAAGAAGCGCGCCTCAGGCGTGGTCAAGGTAGCCCAGGCGGTGAACGCCTATGGCAAGTACTTTGACCATGCAGGCTGGAAAGCCATCCAGATGCCACACTGATAGACCAGAGAGGCACCCTGACCGCACGCGCTGGTCACAGCGCGTGCGTCACGAGCTTGAACTCCGGATCGTCCGGGTAGGCCTTGATCGAGAAGCCCAGGTTGCGCATCAGTTTGAGCATGTCCGGGTTGTTGGCCAGCACCAGGCCCTCGATCGTTGCCAGGCCCTTGTCGCGCGCCACATCCATGATGCTCAGCATGAGCCGCGAGCCCATGCCCTTGCCGCTGAAGTCGTCAGCCACCACCAGCGCGAACTCGCAGCTGGTGAGGTCGGGGTTGGTCACGTAGCGTGAGACACCGACGATGCGCTCAGTCTCGTGCACCATTCCATCGTCATCCACCTGGCGGTTCTTGACCACCGCGACCAATGCCATTTCGCGGTCGTAGTCGATGAGCGTGAAGCGCGCCAGCATGGCCGGCGGCAACTTGGCCATGGTCGAAACAAAGCGGAAGTAGCGGCTCTCGGGCGAGAGGTTCTGCACCAGTTCCTGCAGCATCTGGGCATCATCCGGGCGCACGGGACGCACGGTGTATTCACCTCCACCGCGCAGCGGCCAGATCTGCTCGTAGCGTGCCGGGTACGGCAGGATGGCCAGATGGTTGTAGCGACTGGACGCCCCGCCCGCCACCTGGGGAGCATGGTCCACCACAATGCGCGCGTCCACCGCCACCGCACCCGATTCGTCCACGATGATGGGGTTGATATCCATCTCGCGCAGCTGCGGCAACTCGCACACCATTTCAGACACGCGCAGCAACACCTGCTCCAGCGCCTCCAGGTCCACGGCCCGCGAACCACGCCATTCGCCCAGGGTTTCGGCAACACGCGAGCGCTGGATCAGGCTGCGCGCCAGGAACTGGTTCAGCGGTGGCAATTCCATGGCACGGTCGTTGATCAGCTCGATCATCGTGCCCCCCGCACCGAAGGAGATCACCGGGCCGAACGGATCGTCGGTGACCAGACCAATGCACACCTCGCGGCCACGCCGGGTGGGCGCCATGTTCTGCACCGTCACCCCGTTGATGCGCGCATGGGGCTGTAGCCGAGCCACGCGTTGCACCATGTCGGTATAGGTGTCACGGGCGCTGGCGCCGTTCATGATGTTGAGCGCCACGCCCTGCACATCCGATTTGTGCAGGATGTCGGGCGAATCGATCTTGAGCGCCACCGGAAAGCCCATTTGCGTGGCAATCATCATGGCCTCATGCGCAGAGCGCGCCAGGATGGTGCGCGTGACCGGGATGTGGAACGCCGCCAGCAACGTCTTGGATTCCATCTCGGTAAGCACCTTGCGGCGCTCGGCCAGCACGCTTTCAATCAGCAGGCGCGCACCCTCAATGTCGGGCCGCGCCATGGCCGACAACGGCGGCGGTGTTTGTTGCAACAGTTGCTGGTTCTGGTGGAACGATGCAATGTTGCCGAAAGCGCCCACAGCAGCTTCGGGCGTGCGGAAATTGGGAATGGAGGCTTCCAGCAGCACGCCACGGGCAGGAACCACCGTGGCGTCGCCCATCCAGCACGACAGGAGCGGCTTGCTCATCTGGCGTTTGACATCGGCCACAGCACGTGCAATTTCGGCCGGATCAACACCGTACTTGGGCGAATGGATGACCAACACTCCATCAATCTGCCTATCGCGCGATGCAGCGTCAATGGCCAGGCGGTAGTGCTCAGGGGTGGCCTCCTCGGACAGATCGATGAGATCGGCCAGGGATGCCAGTGCAGGCAACTGGGGCTTGAGTGCTGCCACGCTCTCGGGCGACAGGCGCCCCAGGTCCAGCAGAATTTCGTTGACCCAATCGGCAGCCAGCACGCCAGGCCCGCCCCCGTTGGTCACGATGGCCAGACGTTTGCCCACCGGGCGGTAGCGCGACGCAAGACACTTGGCGGCAGAGAACAGTGCGACGAAAGAGCGCACCCGTACGGCACCCGCCCTGCGCAACGCGGAGTCGAACACATCGTCGCTGCCCACGATGACGCCGCTGTGGGTTTGCGCGGCCTCGTTGCCGGCAGGCTTGCGCCCGGCCTTGAGCACCACCACGGGCTTGGCATTGGCCGCAGAGCGCAGGGCGCTCATGAAGCGGCGTGCGTTGGAGATGCCCTCCAGGTACACCACGATGCTGTGCGTCTGCGGGTCGGAAGCCAGAAAATCCAATACCTGGGCGATGTCAATCGCTGTGTTCGGGCCCACCGACACCACGGAGGAAAAGCCCACCGCATTGTTGCGTGCCCAATCCAGGATGGATGCCGTCAACGCACCCGATTGCGACACCAGCGCCAATGAGCCCGCGCGCGCCAGCGGCCCCGCCACACTGGCGTTGAGCTGCAAGGCAGGTCGCTGCAGGCCCATGCAGTTGGGACCCAGCAGAAACATGCCCTCGTTCTCGGCAATTTCGCGCAACTGCGCAGCCAGGTCGGCACCAATGCCGCTGGAAATCACCATCACGGAACGGCACCCCATGCGGCCCGCGACTTCCAGTGCGGTGCGAATGTCTTCGTGGGGAAGTGCAATGATGGCGAGATCGGCTCTGCTCTGCGCCAAATCGGCCAGCGTGCCAGACGTGTGGATGTCCAGAAACACCAGTCGCCCGGTGAAGCGCTGGGCGCGCAGCGCCTCGTGCAAGGCCTTGGCCTGGGGATGCTGCAATCCCTCGTCCTCGTCACGGCCGGCAAAAACGGCCACTGTCTGTGGTGCAAACAGAGGGGTCAGGTAATGTTTGTCCATGGCAAACTCCGATAAGCGCACTGGAAGTGCGCACCGCGCAAATCCAGGGACACAAAAAAGAAACGGGCTACAGCATTTCTACTGTAACCCGTTGTCTTCGGTGAAAAATGGTCGGCGTGGCGGGATTCGAACTCGCGACCCCTTGCACCCCATGCAAGTGCGCTACCAGGCTGCGCTACACGCCGACAAGACTTAGATTATATACCAGTTTTCAGCCATCAATCGAAAGCATCTGCCGAATTTCAATAAGCTCCTTGCGCACGGCAGCCATGTCGTGCAGCGCCAGCGCCGAAGAAGGCTGCACCGCACTGGCCCAAGACTCATCCTGCGGGACACCGCCGTCCATGTCTGCATCGGTGGTCGTTGTGCTGCGCTGCGCATGAAGCATTTCCTGCAGCTTGTTGCGCGCACCGCTGATGGTGAAGCCCTGGTCATACAGCAGGTCGCGAATGCGGCGAATCATCAGCACCTCATGGTGCTGGTAGTAACGCCGGTTGCCACGCCGCTTCATGGGCCGCAACTGCGTGAATTCCTGCTCCCAGTAGCGAAGCACATGGGGCTTGACGCCGCACAGCTCGGCCACCTCACCAATGGTGAAGTAGCGCTTGGCTGGAATAGAGGGGAGCACAGTACCCATGGTTGGACAAAGCCACAAAAGGCTGGCAGCAGCGACCATGCCGATGCCAAACCGTTTAGCGTACCTCAGACCTTGGCAACACGCCACCGCACTGCGGCGAATGAACCACAGTCGCGGCAGCCCGGAGCACGTCAGTCCACGGTGCCTTGGATTTGTTCCTTGAGTTTGCTGCTGGCGTGGAACGTGACCACCCGACGCGCTCCAATGGGAATGGTTTCGCCCGTGCGCGGATTGCGGCCTGGGCGCGGCGCCTTGGTGCGGATCTGGAAATTGCCAAAACCCGAGAGCTTGACGTCCTGCCCATCCACCAGGCTTTGGGCGATCAGGTCGAAAAAGGCATCGATCATGTCCTTGGACTCGCGCTTGTTCAAGCCAATGTGCTCAAACAGCAAGTCCGCCAACTGCGCCTTGGTCAGCGCGGGTGTTTCCAGACTTTCGACGGCAAATTCGATCACCTCGTTGCTCCGTTCCAGCATCATCCACGCAACCTTGCACCCACCTGGGCCTTGAGTTGAGCCAACACGGCCTGCACAGCCGCATCGATGTCCGCTTCGGTCAGCGGCGCATGGCCGCCCAGGGTCAGGCGCACCGCCAGGCTCTTCTCACCCAGCTCCAGCCCGGCCGATCCGACCTGCACGCCCTTGCCCTGCTGCGGACGGAACACATCAAACAGCACGGTATCGCGCAGCAACTCGGTGGGCAGTGCCGCCCGGATCGCGCCCATGATAGCGCCATGCGTGACGGCTTCCGCCACCACCACGGCCAGGTCGCGCTCCACCATCTGGTGCTTGGGCACGGGGGCGAAACGGGGCACCGGGCGCTGGAGCACGGCATCGAGCTCCAGCTCGAACAGCACGGGCGCCTGGGGCAGCTCCCAGGCCTGGCGCCAGCGGGGATGCAGCTCGCCCACATGGCCGATGACCCGCTCGCCCAGGCACACGCGCGCGCAGCGCCCAGGGTGCATGGCCGGATGCTCGGCAGGCTCGAAGCGTGCACTCAACGGCGCCAGCAGTGCCTCGACATCCCCTTTCACGTCAAAGAAATCCACCGCATGCTCTTTGCGCCCCCATTGCAGCAGATCCACGCCACCATAGGCCAGCCCGGCCACACGCATGGGTTGGTGATAGCCCTGGACGGTGGTGTCGGTGTTGGCCACCGAGGCATCGCGCAAAAATACCCGGCCCAGTTCGAACACGCGCACGCGCTCGGCACGCCGATCGGTGTTGAACTTCAGCACCTGCAGCAACGACCCCAGCAGGCTGGAGCGCATCACGCTCATCTGACTGGCAATGGGGTTGAGCAGGCGGATCGGGTCTGCATTGCCGGCCAGTTCACGCTCCCAGCGCTCCTCCACAAAGGAGAAGTTGATGGTCTCCTGGTAGCCCAGCCCGGCCAGCATGCGGCGCACCGCAAACGGGCTGCGCTGGCTTTCCAGCTGCAGCTTGGGCGTGATGGGCGCCAGCGGCGGCGTGGTGGGCAGGTGGTTGTAGCCCACCATGCGGGCCACTTCCTCGATCAGGTCTTCCTCAATGGCGAGGTCGAAGCGGTACGAGGGGGGCGCCACGGTGACCGTGCCGTCACCCAGCGTGACCGGCAGGCCCAGGCCCTGGAGTGCATCGGCGCACTGCGCCTGGGTCAGCGGCATGCCGATGACCTTGGCCGCACGTGCCACGCGCAGCGTCACAGGCTGTGGCTGGGGCATGGCCACCTGCTGGTCCACCACCGGGCCGCAGGCGGTTTCGGGCGTACCGCAGATCTCGACGACGAGCTGGGTGATGCGCTCGATGTGCTCCACGGTGAGCTGCGGGTCCACGCCGCGCTCAAAGCGGTGGCCGGCATCGGTGGAGAAGTTGTAGCGGCGCGAGCGGCCGGCAATGGCCTTGGGCCACCAGAATGCGGCCTCGACGTAGATGTGGCGCGTGTCGTCGGACACGGCCGTGGCGTCGCCGCCCATGATGCCGGCGAGCGACTCGACCTGGTGGTCGTCGGCGATCACGCCGACCTTCTCGTCCACTTCGACGGTGTTGCCGTTGAGCAGCTTGAGCTGTTCGCCCGGCTTGCCCCAGCGCACATCCAGGCCGCCGTGGATCTTGGCGAGGTCGAAGATGTGCGAGGGGCGGCCCAGCTCGAACATTACGTAGTTGGAGATGTCCACCAGCGCGGTCACGCTGCGCTGGCCGCAGCGCGCCAGGCGGTCCACCATCCACTGCGGGGTCTTGGCCTGCGTGTTGACGTTGCGCACGATGCGGCCGGAAAAACGCCCGCACAGGTCAGGGGCGCTGATCTTCACGGGCAGCTTGTCGTCCAGCGCCACGGCCACGGCAGGGAACGCGGGCGTCTTCAGGGGCGCGCCGGTCAGGGCGGCCACTTCGCGCGCCACGCCGTAAACGCTGAGGCAATGCGCCAGGTTGGGCGTGAGCTTGAGCGTGAACAGCGTGTCGTCGAGATTCAGGTACTGGCGGATGTCCTGGCCCAGCGGGGCGTCGAGCGGTAGCTCCAGCAGGCCACCATGGTCTTCGGAGAGCTTGAGCTCGCGCGCCGAGCACAGCATGCCCTGGCTCTCCACGCCGCGCAGCTTGCCGACCTTGATGAGGAAGGGCTTGCCGTCCTCGCCGGGCGGCAGCTCGGCGCCCACCAGGGCGCAGGGCACGCGGATGCCCACGCGCGCATTGGGCGCGCCGCAGACGATGTTGAGCAGCTCGCCCTGGCCCACGTCCACCTGGCACACGCGCAGGCGGTCGGCGTTGGGGTGCTGCTGGGCGTCCTTGATCTCGCCCACCACGATCTTGGTGAACGGGGGCGCGACGGGTTGCAGTTCTTCGACCTCCAGCCCCGCCATGGTCAGGGCGTCGGCCAGTTCTTGGGTGGAAAGCGGCGGGTTGCAGAACTCGCGCAACCAGGATTCAGGAAATTGCATAGTCAGACTTCTTTGGCGTGCTCTTAAAAAGAGAGCTGCTGGCGCTTTTCAGGATTGGTTTTCAGCATGAAAACAGCCTCGAACCCAATGTGGGCGTGCGCTGGCAGCTCACCTTTTTGCATTACTGGAACTGCGACAGGAAACGGATGTCGCCGTCGAAGAACAGGCGCAAATCGTTCACGCCATAGCGCAGCATGGTGAAGCGATCCAACCCCATGCCGAAGGCAAAGCCAATGTAGCGCTCGGGGTCCAGGCCCATGTTGCGCACCACATTCGGGTGCACCTGGCCGGAGCCGGCCACTTCGAGCCAGCGGCCGGCGAGCGGCCCGTCTTGGAACTGGATGTCGATTTCGGCGCTGGGCTCGGTGAACGGGAAGAAGCTGGGGCGGAAGCGCAGCACCAGGTCGTCGCTCTCGAAGAAGGTGCGGCAGAACGCGGTGAACACGACCTTCAGGTCCTTGAAGCTGACGTTCTCGCCAATCCACAGGCCTTCGCACTGGTGGAACATGGGCGAGTGCGTGGCGTCGCTGTCCACGCGGTAGGTGCGGCCAGGCACGATCACGCGGATCTCGGGCATGGACTGGCCTGCGTCGAGCAAGGCACGGTGCTGCTTGACATGCTGCACCGCATGGCGCACCTGCACCGGGCTGGTGTGGGTGCGCAGCAGGTTGGGCGCACCGGGTGTGCCGCCTTCGATGTAGAAGGTGTCGTGCATCGACCGTGCAGGATGGTCCTCGGGCGTGTTGAGGGCCGTGAAGTTGAACCAGTCGGTCTCGATCTCGGGGCCTTCGGCCACATCGAAGCCCATGGACCCGAAAATGCCCTGGATGCGCTCCAGCGTCAGCGACACCGGGTGCAGCCCGCCCGCGCCGCGCTGGCGCCCCGGCAGAGTGACGTCGAGCGCCTCGGCCTTGAGCTGGGCCTGCAACTGGGCATCCTGCAGCGCCTGGCGGCGCTCGTTGAGCGCCGCTTCGATGGCTTGCTTGGCCAGGTTGATGGCAGCCCCGCGCGTCTTTTTCTCTTCGACGGAAAGCTGGGCCATGCCCTTCATCAGCTCGGTCACGCGACCGGCCTTGCCCAGAAACTGGGCCTTGGCGTTTTCCAGATCGGCGGGTGTGGCACTGTGCGCAAACTGCTCACGCGCACTTTCGACCAGCAAGTCCAACTCGTTCATATGCGTACTTCAAAAAAGAAACAAGGGCTAGTGCCTTTCAAAGCCCTAGCCCTTGTAGTTTGTGCGCTAGCAGCTATCAAAATGATAGTTGCTAGCCGGGAACTCAGGCAGCCAGCTTGGCCTTGACCTGCTCCACGATGCTGCCGAAGGCAGCCTTGTCGTGCACTGCGAGGTCGGCCAGCATCTTGCGGTCGATCTCGATGGCAGCCTTCTTCAGGCCGTTGGCGAACTGGCTGTAGGTCAGACCCAGTTCACGCACACCGGCGTTGATACGGGCAATCCAGAGGCGGCGGAACACGCGCTTCTTGGCACGGCGGTCACGGTAGGCATATTGCCCAGCCTTCATTACCGCCTGTTTGGCGACACGGAAGACATTACCGCGGCGACCGCGAAAACCCTTGGCAAGGGCCAGAACCTTCTTGTGACGGGCATGGGCCGTTACACCACGTTTGACGCGAGGCATGTGAGTACTCCTTGTTCGTCAGTTGATTACAGGCCAGCGAAGGGCAGCATCTGTGCCATGTGACCCATGTTGGTCTCATGAACGGCAGTGATACCACGCAGTTGGCGCTTGTTCTTGGTGGTCTTCTTGGTCAGGATGTGACGCTTGAAGGCTTGACCGCGCTTGACGGTACCACCCGGACGAACGCGGAAGCGCTTTTTGGCGCTGCTCTTGGTCTTCATTTTGGGCATGTGAATGCTCCTCTTTTTTGTGCTCGTGAGGCGTTTGCAAACCTGCTTGCAAACTTGTTGGCCCCGAGCCACTTTTCATGGCGGGCTTTCGCCCGCCAGGGCCGCAGCGTCTTCCGCTGCGGATCTTGGCGACACCGGCATTGCTGCCACCGTCGCCAGATTCGATTCTCGGCGGGCTACTCAGCCCACCTGCTCTGCACTTCCTGCTGCCTCGGTCGCAGACTTGGCGCCTGCCTTCTTGCGCGCCGGGGCGATCATCATGATCATCTGGCGGCCTTCGAGCTTGGGGAACTGCTCCACCAGGATGGTGTCGGCCAGGTCGTCGCGCAAACGGTTGAGCAGCGCCAGACCCAGTTCCTGGTGCGTGATCTCACGGCCACGGAAGCGCAGCGTGATCTTGCACTTGTCCCCTTCAGCAAGGAACCGGCGGATGTTGCGCAACTTGATGTTGTAGTCGCCATCGTCGGTGCCCGGACGGAACTTCACTTCCTTGATTTCAATGACCGTTTGCTTGGCCTTGGCTTCAGCCGCGCGCTTTTGCTCCTGGTACTTGAACTTGCCATAGTCCATGAGCCTGCACACCGGCGGATTGGCCGTTGCGGCAATTTCGACCAGATCGACATCCAGGTCGCCCGCCATGCGCAGCGCTTCCATGAGGCTGACCACTCCGATGGGCTCGTTCTCCGGCCCGGACAGGCGCACTTCGGGCGCGGTGATCTCGCGGTTCAGGCGGTGCTTGCGCTCTTCACGCTGGCGACGGTCACGAAATTCAGTAGCTATGGCTTTCACCCTTGATCAAAAACACGACAAAACGCAGCGGCACAGGAAAAACCCGCAAGCACACGGCTTACGGGCTCAATTCCGGTCAGGCTTTGGATGCAACGGCCTGGACGATGAGTTCGATGAATGCATCGACTGGCATGACGCCCAAGTCCTTGTTGCCCCGGGCACGCACTGCGACGGCTCCAGATGCCCGTTCTTTGTCGCCAGCGACCACAATGAAGGGCAGTTTCTGCATGGAATGCTCCCGTATTTTATACGTAATCTTTTCGTTACGCAGATCGAGGGCCACGCGCAGCGGATTCTGGGGTACTGCTTTCTCGATCTTTTGGGCAATTTCGCGACAGTAGTCTGCCTGCGCATCGGTGATGTTGAGCACCGCCACCTGCACCGGCGCCAGCCAGGCTGGCAGGGCACCGGCATGCTGCTCGATCAGGATGCCGATGAAGCGTTCCAGGCTGCCGACGATGGCGCGGTGCAACATCACAGGGCGGTGGCGGGCACCATCCTCGCCCACGTATTCGGCGTCCAGGCGCTCGGGCATGGAGAAATCCACCTGCATGGTGCCGCACTGCCACTGGCGGCCGATGGCGTCCTTGAGGGTGTATTCGATCTTGGGGCCGTAGAAGGCGCCATCGCCCGGCGCGATCTCGAACGCGCAGCCGGAAGCACGCAGGCTTTCCATCAGCGCATGCTCGGCCTTGTCCCAGCTCTCGTCGGAGCCGATGCGCGCCTCGGGGCGCGTGGCTACCTTGTAGATGATGCTCTCGAAGCCGAAGTCCTTGTAAACCTTCTGCAGCAGCGTCGTGTACGCCGTGCATTCACCCAGGATGTGCTCTTCGGTACAGAAGATGTGGCCATCGTCCTGCGTGAAGCCACGCACGCGCATGATGCCGTGCAGGCCGCCCGTAGGTTCGTTGCGGTGGCACTGGCCAAACTCGCCGTAACGCAGCGGCAGGTCGCGGTAGCTCTTGATGCCCTGCTTGAAGATCAGGATGTGGCCCGGGCAGTTCATCGGCTTGAGGGCGTAGTCGCGCTTCTCACTCTCGGTCGTGAACATGTTGTCGCGGTATTTGTCCCAGTGCCCCGTCTTTTCCCACAGGGTCTTGTCCAGGATCTGCGGACCCTTGACCTCCTGGTAGCCGTTCTCTCGGTACACGCGACGCATGTACTGCTCCACTTCCTGCCACAGCGTCCAGCCCTTGGGGTGCCAGAACACGGTGCCAGGCGAGTGTTCGTCGATGTGAAACAGGTCCAATTCACGGCCGAGCTTGCGGTGGTCGCGCTTCTCGGCCTCTTCCAGCATGGTGAGGTACTGCTGCAGTTCGTCCTTGGTGGCCCAGGCCGTGCCATAGACGCGCTGCAGCATCTCGTTGCGGTGGTCGCCGCGCCAGTAGGCGCCGGCCACCTTCATGAGCTTGAAGAATTTGAGCTTGCCCGTGCTGGGCACGTGGGGGCCCCGGCACAGGTCTTCGAAGGCGCCTTCGCGGTACAGGCTCACGTCCTCGTTGCTGGGAATGCTGGCGATGATCTCGGCCTTGTAGTGCTCGCCCAGGCCCTTGAAGTAAGCCACGGCCTCGTCGCGTGGCAGCACGCGGCGCACCACAGGCTCGTCTTTGGCGGCCAGTTCGGCCATGCGCTTTTCGATGGCGGCCAAGTCTTCGGGGGTGAAGGGACGCTTGTACGAGAAGTCGTAGTAAAACCCGTTTTCGATGACGGGGCCGATCGTGACCTGGGCATCGGGAAACAGCTCCTTGACCGCATAGGCCAGCAAGTGGGCCGTGGAGTGGCGAATCACTTCCAGGCCCTCAGCGTCCTTGGCCGTGACAATGGCCAGCGGGCTGTTCTGGGCAATGGTGTAGCTCGTGTCCACCACCTTGTCGCCGATCTTGCCCGCCAGCGCGGCCTTGGCCAAACCCGTGCCGATCGAAGCGGCCACCTCGGCCACAGTGACGGGGCCGGGAAACTCTCGCAGGGAGCCATCGGGAAGCGTGATTTGGATCATGGGTGTCTTTCGAATCGGTCAACTCGGGGGATGGCTTTGTCTCCGTACCCCCAAAAAACAAAAAGCGCGGAGGACGTCCGCGCTGTGCCAAGGGTAAGAAAGGTCTCACAAACAGGCGCGAACAGCCCGCCTCAACGGCAGGTGGAAGGGCTCCAACGAGTTCGCGGTGTCATAACCAGGGTGCCTTTCTCGCTCTTGTGGGATGGACAACGATGGCCTGCATTCTAACTTGCCCAGCAAAAAGCCCGCGTGGCGGGTGCCAGGCGGGCTGTGAGAAGCTGGGGAGCGCAAGCCCCCGCAGCCGCTGCGTCCAAGGATCAGAGCTTCTTGGACGACATGAAGGTGTCAAAGCGCGATTCCGCAAAACGGAACCAGAGGATCTGGTCACGCTGGAAGTTGCGCATGTCGGCGTAGATCTTCTTCCACTCGGGGCTCTTGGCGTTGTTCTCTTCGAACACCTCCATCGATGCCTTGAACGACGCCTCCAGCACCGCTTGCGGGAAGGGCAGCACCTTGGTCTTGGCAGCCACCAACTGCTTGAGCGCACCTGGGTTCAGGGAGTCGTACTTGGACAACATGTCCTTGTGGGCCAGGGCCGATGCCGCCTCGATGATGGCCTTGTTTTCAGACGACAGGCTGTCAAAGGCCTTGTTGTTGACGAACAGGTCCACCTCCGGGCCGCCTTCCCACCAACCGGGGTAGTAGTAGAACGGTGCCACCTTGTTGAAGCCCAGCTTCTGGTCGTCGTACGGACCCACCCATTCGCAGGCGTCCAGCGTGCCCTTTTCCAACGACTGGTAGATTTCACCGCCAGGAATGCTCTGGGGCACGGCACCCAGCTTTTGCATGACCTCGCCCACCAGACCACCACCCAGGCGCATCTTCAAGCCCTTGAAGTCGGCCAGGGACTTGATTTCCTTGCGGAACCAGCCACCCATCTGGGTACCGGTATTGCCGCCGGCAAAGCTGATGGCGTTGAAGTTGGAGTAGAACTCGTTCATCAGCTTGCGGCCATTGCCATGCATCATCCAGGCATCCATCTGGCGCGCGTTGAAGCCGAAGGGAATGGCCGAACCCAGAGCGAAAGCAGGGTTCTTGCCGTAGAAGTAGTACGGCACTGTGTGGCACATCTCGACCGTGCCGCTTTGCACGCCATCGAGCACGCCGAACGGAGGCATCAGCTCGCCGCCCGCATGCACCGAAATTTCAAACTTGCCACCCGACATGGCTTTGACCGCCTTGGCAAACACATCGGCGCCGCCATAGATAGTGTCCAGCGATTTGGGGAAGCTGGAAGCAAGGCGCCAGCGAATGGCGGCCTGGGCATGCACAGCAGGTGCCACGCCAGCTGCGAGCACGCCAGCAATACCAGCCCGCTGGATGAGTGAACGACGATCCATATGGTTTTCTCCGAAGGTATGTTGCACAACACGCGCCACACCACATTGCTATCACGCGGCAGGCCATGGACTTGTGGAAGCCGTGGCCATTGTAGGAACCACCCCCGTCAATCCCGTGAGGGTTTCCCCGCAAAAACGCCCGCGCGCAGGCGGGCGTTCAGGCTTCTGCAAGCATCACGCAGACGCGTCAGCGTGCTGATGTGGACAGGAACCGCGCTTCGATGGAGCGCTGGATGCCCGCGGCATCCAACCCCTGCAGCGCCAGCAGGCGCGCGGGGTCGCCGTGCTCGATGAACACATCGGGCAGACCCAGGCACAGCACCGGGCGCTGCACGCCATGAGCGTGCAAGGCTTCCAGCACGGCACTGCCTGCTCCGCCCATCAGGGCGCCCTCCTCCACCGTGACCAGAGCGTCGTGGTTCTGGGCCACTTCAAGCAGCAGCGCCTCGTCCAGCGGCTTGGCCCAGCGCATGTTCACCACCGTGGCATCCAGGGCCTGTGCGGCCTCCAGCGCAGGGTACAGCAGCGTGCCAAAGGCCAGGATGGCAATGCGCGGCGTCTTGCCGTCTGCGGCCGCCTGGCGCGTGCGGCGGATTTCGCCCTTGCCGTAGGGCAGCGCATCCAGCCCTGCCAGCGGCGCCACGCCCACCCCCGCACCACGCGGGTAGCGCACGGCCACGGGGTGGTTCTGGGCATAGGCGGTGCTGAGCAGTTGGCGGCACTCACGCTCATCGGCCGGGCAGGCCAGCGCCATGTTGGGAATGCAGCGGACAAATGGGATGTCGTAGGCGCCAGCGTGCGTGGCGCCGTCGGCGCCCACCAGGCCCGCGCGGTCCAGGGCAAACACCACGGGCAGGTTCTGCAGCGCGACGTCGTGGATCATCTGGTCGTAGCCACGTTGCAGAAAGGTGGAGTAAATGGCCACCACGGGCTTGGCGCCTTCGCAGGCCATGCCGGCGGCGAACGTGACGGCATGTTGTTCGGCAATGCCCACGTCGTAGTAGCGCTCGGGGAAGCGCTGGTGGAACTCGACCATGCCCGAGCCTTCGCGCATGGCGGGCGTGATGCCCACCAGGCGGCTGTCGTGTGCCGCCATGTCGCACAGCCACTGACCAAACACCTGGGTGAAGGTCTGCTTGGGTGGCGTGGTGGGCTGCGTCAGGCCCACGCGGGGGTCGAACTTGCCGGGGCCGTGGTAGGCCACAGGGTCGGCCTCGGCCAGCTTGTAGCCCTGGCCCTTCTTGGTGACCACATGCAGAAACTGCGGGCCTTGCAGGCTCTTGATGTTTTCCAGCGTGGGGATGAGCGAATCAAGGTCGTGCCCGTCGATGGGGCCGATGTAATTGAAGCCGAACTTCTCGAACAGCGTGGCGGGCACCACCATGCCCTTGGCCTGCTGCTCCAGGCGCTTGGCCAGCTCGAACAGGGGCGGTGCATTCTTGAGCACGGTCTTGCCCACGTTTTTGGCCGCAGCGTAGAACTGGCCGCTCATGAGCTGGGCCAGGTAGCGGTTGAGCGCGCCCACCGGGGGGCTGATGCTCATGTCGTTGTCGTTGAGGATGACGAGCAGGTTGCAATCGGCCACGCCCGCGTTGTTGAGCGCCTCGAAGGCCATGCCTGCGGTCATGGCTCCGTCGCCGATGATGGCCACCACCTGGCGCTGCTCGCCCTTGCGCTGCGCCGCCAGCGCCATGCCCAGCGCGGCCGAGATGCTGGTGCTGGAGTGGGCCGTGCCAAAGGTGTCGTATTCGCTCTCTGCGCGCTGGGGGAAGCCCGAGAGCCCCCCAAGCTGGCGCAGCGTGGACATGCGGTCACGCCGACCGGTGAGGATCTTGTGCGGATAGGTCTGGTGACCCACGTCCCACACCAGACGGTCGTAGGGCGTGTTGAACACATGGTGCAAGGCCACGGTCAGCTCCACCGTGCCCAGGTTGGAACTGAGGTGTCCGCCGGTCTTGGACACGCTGTCGAGCAAGAAGGCGCGCAACTCCGTCGCCAGCGTCTTGAGCTCTGGCCGCGAGAGGCGGCGCAGGTCGGCCGGGTCATTCACCAGCGAAAGCAGAGGATAGGTGGTCGTGGACATTGCTATTATTTTGATAGCTACTTGCGCTTGTATTTATTGCGCCAGCAGCATATTTCCTTTGAAATACTGTCAGTGCGATCGGTTCACCACCATTTGGGCCAGCGCCGCCAAAGCCCGCGTATCGGGCAACGCGGCGGCATCCAGTGCCGCCAGCGCCTGGACCAGCAGCTCGCGGGCATAGGCCTGGGCGCGCTCCAGCCCCAGCAGGGATACGTAGGTGGGCTTGCCCTGCTCGGCGTCCTTGCCCGCCGTCTTGCCCAGCGTGGCCGAGTCTTGCGTCACGTCGAGGATGTCGTCCACGACCTGAAAGGCCAGACCCAGTGCCGCACCGTAGTCGGCCAGCGCCTGCAGTGCGGCGGGTGCCGCATTGCCGCAGTGTGCGCCCATCAACACACTGGCCTGCAACAGGGCACCGGTCTTGAGGCGGTGCATGTGGCGCAAGGCGTCTTCGGTCATGCCGCAGCCCACGTGGGCCAGGTCGATGGCCTGGCCACCGGCCATGCCCTGGGCACCTGCGGCCCGCGCCAGCAGTCGGCACAGGCGCGCCTGCACCGGCTCGGGCACGGCCGCGCCCTCGGGCGCCAGCAGCTCAAACGCCAAGGCCTGCAGCGCATCGCCCGCCAGCAAGGCCTGCGCCTGCCCGAACTGCACATGCACTGTGGGCTTGCCTCGGCGCAGCACGTCGTTGTCCATGCAGGGCATGTCGTCGTGCACGAGCGAGTAGGCATGGATCAGCTCCACCGCGCAGGCTGCGCGCAGCGCGGCTTCATCAAACCCGACGCTGGCCTCACCATCGGCAACGGCCACGGCCTGGCGGGCTGCCAGCACCAACAACGGGCGCAGCCGCTTGCCGCCGTCGAGCACGGCGTAGCGCATGGCCTCGCCCAGGCCCGCCGGGGCGCCCACACCCACCCCGTCCGACAGGGCCTGCTCCACGCGAAGCAGGCAGGCCTGGCTCCACGATGCGAAATCAAAAGTGTCCATCAGTCCTGCGTCCACGGTTGCAGCACGCCGTTGTCCAGCACCTGGATCTGGTTCTGCACGGCCTCCAGCTTGCCTCGGCAATAAGCCAGCAGGTCCGCGCCACGCTGGTAGCCCGCGAGCAGCTGGTCCAGAGGCATCTGGCCCGACTCGATGCGGCCGACCAGTTGCTCCAGTTCTTCCAGCGCCTGCTCGTAGCTGGCGGGTTCGGCGGCGGGTTTCTTGGGCATGGGGGCAAGGCAGCGCGCAAGCGCTGAGTGAAAACGCCGAATTCTACGACCCACGCCCTGCACCTGCCCGCAGCCCCCGCCATCGGACAATCACGCAGACGGGGTGCGGGAATCCAGACACCTATACCCCTACTGCCTATAATCCCTTACTGCTTCAACCTGCGCCATGCAGGTTTCTTTTTTTGTGTCTGCGCCCCGGCGCTTGATTTGGTCAGGTCACCCATGTCTGATTTAAGTCTTCGACTGCAGCAGGCCCACAGCCAGCTACCCGTCTCCAGCTATTTCGATGAACAGCTCTTCCAGCGTGAGCTGCAGGTGCTGTTCCAGCACGGGCCGCGCTACGTGGGCCACAGCCGCAGCGTTCCCGAAGTGGGGGACTACCACGTATTGCCCCAGGAACTGGGAGGCCGCGCGCTGGTGCGCACTGCACCCGACAAGGTGGAGCTGGTCTCCAATATCTGCCGCCACCGTCAGGCCATCATGCTGCAAGGGCGCGGCTCCTTGCAGCAACAGCAAAAGGGCAGCGCGGGCGGCAACATCGTGTGCCCCATCCACCGCTGGACCTACAGCCCCAGCGGCACCTTGCTGGGCGCGCCGCATTTTGCCAACGACCCCTGCCTCAACCTCAGCAACTACCCGCTGCGTGAGTGGAACGGCATGCTGTTCGAGGACAACGGCCGCGACATCGACGCCGACCTGGCAGGCCTGGGCCCGCGTGCGGAACTGTCGTTCGACGGCTACGCACTGGACCGCGTGGAACTGCATGAGTGCAACTACAACTGGAAGACCTTCATCGAGGTCTATCTGGAGGATTACCACGTCGGCCCCTTCCACCCCGGGCTGGGCAATTTCGTGACCTGCGACGATCTGAAATGGGAATTCCACGAGGAGTTCTCGGTGCAGACCGTGGGCGTGGCCTCCACCTTCGGCAAGCCTGGCTCCGACGTGTACAAGAAGTGGCACGAGGTGCTGCTGCGCTATCGCGAAGGCAAGCTGCCCGAGCGCGGCGCCATCTGGCTGACCTACTTCCCCCACATCATGGTGGAGTGGTATCCGCATGTGCTCACGGTGTCCACGCTGCAACCGCTGAGCCCCACCAAGACGCTGAACATGGTGGAGTTCTATTACCCCGAGGAAATCGTCGCCTTCGAGCGCGAGTTCGTCGAGGCCCAGCAGGCCGCCTACATGGAAACCTGCATCGAGGACGACGAGATCGGCGAACGCATGGACGCAGGCCGCAAGGCCCTGCTGGCGCGCGGCGACAACGAGGTCGGCCCCTACCAGAGCCCCATGGAAGACGGCATGCAGCACTTCCATGAGTGGTACCGCAGAAAAATGGAGCTGACACCCTCCTGAGGCCCTGCGGGGCAGCCCTTGCATGGGAGCCCTAATAGAAGGGGTGGCGCTCGGAACAACGAAGCTTGTAGCCAGCGCGACACGCCGCTGGCGGTTTTCTTTGCTACCATTCGAGTAGCACACAGCGCCCGATCCACGGGCGCTGCGGGCCAATTCTTTGATGAATCCACCCGACACACCCCATGCATGCCCTCTGGATGGTGCTGGCCGCGCTCCTGTTTGCAAGCATGGGCGTGTGCGTCAAGCTGGGTTCGGCCTACTTCCACCCGGCCGAGATGATCTTCTGGCGCGGCATCATCGGCATGGTGCTGCTGTGGGTTCTGGCACGCTCGCAAGGTGCCACCCTGGCCACTGCCCACCCCGGCAAGCACGCTTGGCGCAGCTTTGTGGGCGTGGTCTCGCTGGGCACCTGGTTTTATGCCATCACCCAACTGCCACTGGCCACGGCCGTGACACTCAACTACATGAGCAGCGTGTGGATCGCTGCCTTTCTGGTGGCAGGCAGTCTGTGGGCCTGGCGCCAGGCCGCCCAGGGTCAGCGCCCGTCCCTGCAACTGCCTTTGGTGCTCACCGTACTGGTCGGGTTTGCCGGGGTGGTGTTGATGCTGCGCCCCAGCATCGAGCAAACGCCGCAGCAACTGTGGGGCGGTGCGCTGGGCCTGTTGTCGGGGCTGACAGCGGCGATGGCCTACCTGCAGGTCACCCATTTGTCGCGCATGGGCGAACCCGAGTCGCGCACCGTGTTCTATTTTGCCCTGGGCTCTGCGCTGGCCGGGGGCGCGGTCTCACTGCTCATCGGGTACTCGCCCTGGCCCGGCTGGCACGGTCTGTGGCTGTTGCCCATTGGCGTGCTGGCCGCGCTGGGGCAGTTGTGCATGACGCGCGCCTATGGCAACGCCCGCTCCGCCAAGGGCACCCTGGTGGTGGCCAGCCTGCAGTATTCGGGCATCGTGTTCGCGGCGCTCTACAGCGTGCTGCTGTTTGACGACCACATCCCCACGCTGGGCTGGCTGGGCATGGCCTTGATTGTGGGCAGCGGCATTCTGGCCACGGTGCTGCGCGCCCGCAGTACACGCAACCCTGCATGAGCCTGCCAAAATCCGCCCATGGTTGCGCCCCGCAACACCCTCGTCACACTCCCCAAGCCGTCATGCCTTATTCCCTTTTGATTTCCGCTCCTGAACTGCAATCGCTGCTGGACAGCGGCACCCCCTGCATGGTGTTCGACTGCAGCTTCGATCTGGCCGACCCCGCCTCAGGCGCGCAACAATTCCTGCTAGGCCATATCCCTGGCGCCGTGTACGCGCACCTGGACGAACACCTGTCCGCACCGGCCCACGGCGAGCGCGTCTCTGGCGGACGCCACCCGCTGCCCACCCGCGAAGCCTTTGCTGCCTGGCTGGCCCAACAAGGCTTTGTCGCGGGCATGCAGGCCGTGGTCTATGACCGCAACGGCAGCGCCTTTTGCGGCCGCCTGTGGTGGATGCTGCAGTGGCTGGGCCACGAGGCCGTGGCCGTGCTCGACGGTGGCATGCAGGCCTGGACGCAGGCCGGTGGCGCCCTCGAACAAGGCCCACAGGCCACGCGCACCCCTGGGGTCTTTCAGCCCAGTGCAGCGCTGCGCCCGCTGGCCACCACTGCGCAGGTACTGCAAAGCCTGGGCACTGCGGGCCAGACCATCATCGACGCCCGCGCCCCTGCGCGCTACCGCGGCGAGGTGGAGCCGCTGGACCCGGTGGCCGGGCACATTCCTGGGGCGCTCAACCGCCCATTCACCGACAACTTCGGGCCAGACGGGCGCTTCAAGGCCCCGGCGCAGTTGCGCACCGAGTTTCTGGCCTTGCTGGATGGGCGCGACCCTGCCACCGTGGTGCACCACTGCGGCAGCGGCGTCACGGCCAACCCCAACGTACTGGCCATGGAGCTTGCAGGCCTGGGCCGCGCAGCGCTGTACGCCGGGAGCTGGAGCGAGTGGTGCAGTGACCCGCAACGTCCGGTGGAACGCGGCTGAAGGGCTACAAAATACGTAGCAATCGGCTGCAGATGCCGACACGCCTTGTCAGGCAAATTCCTACAAGACCCACCGCACTGCCTGACATGCGGCACAGCCGCTTCCCGACTTAATTTTTGATTGGGCCAAATTCACAATCCATTTCAACGGATCGCGAAACGCTGCATGAGGCAGACACAGCGCGAATCCCGCGAATGGAAAGGAACTGCCCCATGTCTAACGATCAACTGCTGGCCGAAATCCGCGAAGCCAACCTCACCTACCTGATGCTGGCCCAGACCCTGATCCGTCAGGACAAGGCAGAGGCCGTGTTCCGACTGGGCCTGAACGAAGATGCTGCCGACATTTTGGCATCACTGTCGGCCGCGCAACTGATGAAACTGGCGTCCAGAAACACGCTTCTTTGCAGCTTCCGCGTGGACGACAACCTGGTCTGGAGCCTGCTGACCAACCACGCTCCCAGCAAGGTGGGCAACGAAGCCACCAACACGCTGCACGCCAACATCCTGATGGCCAGCCGCGTTTCTGAAGTGCTTTGAAGCGCGACACACCGCACACCGCCTGGAGCCCCGCCATGACGACCGCCACCCTCACCCGCCCCGCCGCCGACAAGAAGACCACCAAGACGGCCGCCCCCGTCAAGAGCGTGCTCAATGAGTCGCGCCAGATCGAGCGCGCCGCCATGCTGATCCAGATGGGCGCACGCATGCAGGTGCTCGAATCGGAAACCACGCTGTCGTATGAACGGCTGATCCGCCTGTACAAGGAGATTGCGGGCAAGTCCCCCTCCAAGGGCCAACTGCCGTTCTCCACCGACTGGTTCCTCACGTGGCAGGAGAACATCCACTCCTCGCTGTTCCTCAACATCTACGAGTACCTGGCCAAGGGCATGGACCTGGACCCGGTGGACCAGCTCACCAAGGCCTACCGCCTGTACACCGAACAGATCGCGACCGCCCAGGTCGAACCCCTGCTGTCCTTCACACGCGCATGGCGGCTGGTCAAGTTTGTCGATGCGGGCATGCTTCAGCGCACCAAGTGCGCGCAATGCGGCGGCCTGTTCGTCACCGAGCTGTACGAAAACCGACACTACACCTGCGGGCTGTGCAACCCTCCCGCACGCGCTGGCAAGAGCAAGAACGCGGGCGCGCTGATGCTGCATTGAGAGCAAAAAAGGCTTTCAGCGCTTGCTGAGCAAGCGCGAGCAGCTACATCTTCAGGAGCACAATCAGCGCCCCTGCAGCAGCCCGCGCAGATTGTCGTCCAGCGCCAGCGCGTAGTCGCTGGCGGCCACCACCTGGTTGCCCTGCGGATGGACGAGCTTGAGGCTCACATACACCATGGCGCCGGACACCGCGTAGGTGCCCACCACCACGGCCTGCGCGTCATGCGCCTGGCTGACCTCGCGCAGCTCGCGCGAGAGCAGCAGCTCGCCCTGCCCCGGGTGCAGCACCAATTGCTCGCGCAGGCGCAGCTCCGCCACCGGCACGCCGCGCTGCACCAGGCGCCCGGCAATCTGCTCGGAGAAGATCCGGCCCAGGCGCGAGGACTCCTGCAGCCGGTCCACGTTGACCAGCGTCGCCACCAGTACGCTGCGCCGCGGATCGAGCGCCGCCGTCTCCAGCAGCCGGTCCACCGCCTGGTAATTGGCCTGCAGCACGTCGGTGCGCACCGCCGCCCCGCCCCGCTCGCCGTAGTAATAGCCCGCACAGCCCGGCACGCCGAGGGCCAGCGCCAGGTGCATGCACAGCAGCAGGCGGCGCGTCATGGCGTCACGACCTTCCAGCTCTTGACGGGCGCCAGCGGCACCGCGGGCGGGGGCGGCAGATAGAGCACGGCGTCCTCGGGTTCGATGTAGTACACGTCGGCCGAGCCCGCAAGATAGCGTCCCCCGGCCTGCAGCAGGGTCGTCACGAGCACCTCGGTGCGCGTAGGGCCGCCCGCGGCCGCACCCTGGGTGTGCTGCTCGGCCATGTCCACGGCCATGCCCAGGGCCAGGCCGCTGGCCACCCCCGAGGCCGCCGACTGCGCGTAGCGGTGCCAGTCGCGCACCACGGCCACGCCGGCCGCCAGGCGCGTCCAGGGCATGGCCAGGCCGTTGCGCACACCCGCCTGGTGCTGCACGACCTGGGTCTGGACCAGCAGCTCCACGGCGGCCGGCTCCTGGGACAGGGCAACGCCGCGCTCGAGCAGTTGCACGGCCAGAAGCTTGCCAAAGCCCTGTTCAAAGGCGGACGATTCCGCCACGCGCACATGGATGGGGTGCTCGCCTTCGGGCCAGCCGGCGATTTTCTGGGCCACGCGCGCGGCCACGTCACCGGCCAGCACATCCCAGTGGTGCACGGCACGGGCCTTCGGTTGCCCCGTGGCCGGGTAGTTGTCGGCGCGCGGCACATCGAGCGTGCCGCAGCCTGCGGCCAGCACGGCCGCCGCCAGCAGCAGCGCCCACGGCGCGGCACGGCGGCAGGAGCGGTCATCGGTCAGGAATGGCATGCGCCCATGGTACGGCGCGCCAGCCGCGGCAATCGGCGCAACAGCGCCGGATTTCCGCGCCAATCACCCCGTATTGCGCAGCCCCGCCGCAATCCCGTTGATGGAGATGTGAATACCCGTTTGCACGCGCTCATCGCCCTGCCCTGCACGCCAGCGGCGCACCAGTTCCACCTGCAGGTGGTGCAGCGGGTCGATATACGGGAAGCGGTGCTTGATGGAGCGCGCCAGCGCACTGTTGTCCGCCAGTCGCTGCTTGTCGCCCGTGATGAGTGTGAGCGCCTCCGCCGTGCGGTGCCATTCAGCCTCGATGGCAGCAAACACCTTTTTGCGCAGCCTGGCGTCCTGCACCAGTTCGCTGTAGCGCGAGGCCAGGGCCAGGTCGCTCTTGGCCAGCACCATGTCCATGTTGGACAGCAGCGTGCTGAAGAAGGGCCAGTGCCGCTCCATCTTGCGCAGCAGGGCGAGCTGGGCCTTGGGGTCCTTGCCGCTGTGGTGCACAAAGGCCTGCACCGCCGTGCCAAAGCCATACCAGCCCGGCAGCGTGAGGCGGCATTGGCCCCAGCTGAAGCCCCAGGGAATGGCGCGCAGGTCTTCAATGCGTTGGCTGGGCTTGCGCGACGCGGGGCGCGAGCCGATGTTGAGTTCGGCAATCTCGCGGATGGGCGTGGAATTGAAGAAGTAGTCGGTGAACCCCGCCGTTTCGTACACCAGCGCACGGTAGGCCGCCATGCTGGCCTGCGAGAGCTGCGCCGCCGCCTCCAGGAAGGCGGGCGTGGCCGGCTTGGTGGGCTGCAAAAAGGTGGCCTCCAGCGTGGCAGCGACCAGGGTTTCAAGGTTGCGTCGGCCGATCTCCGGGTTGGCGTACTTGGAGGCGATGACCTCGCCCTGCTCGGTCAGGCGGATCTGGCCGCGCACCGTGCCCGGTGGCTGCGCCAGGATGGCCTGGTAGCTGGGGCCGCCGCCACGCCCCACGGTGCCGCCGCGGCCATGGAACATGCGCAGGCGGATGCCGGGCAGCTCATCAAACAGCGCCACCAGCGCAATCTCGGCCCGGTACAGCTCCCAGTTGCTGGTGAAGATGCCGCCGTCCTTGTTGCTGTCGGAGTAGCCCAGCATGATGTCCTGCTCACTGCCGCTGGCCTGCACCATGGCGGCGATGCCCGGCAGCGCATAGAACTCGCGCATGATGGGTGCGGCGTTGCGCAGGTCCTCAATGGTCTCGAACAAGGGCACCACGATGAGGTCGGCCGTGGCCTGTGAGGGCGCTGCGTCGTCCAGCGTGCCTCGCACCAGGCCCACTTCCTTTTGCAGCAGCAGCACTTCCAGCAGGTCGCTCACCGTTTCGGTGTGGCTGATGATGTAGTGGCGGATGGCATCGTGTCCGTAGCGTTGGCGCATGCGCAGCGCCGCTTCAAAGATGGCCAGCTCGCCACTCGTGTGCTCGGAGTAGGCGGCGCCCACCACGCGCAGTGGCCGTGCGTCCTGCAGCAGGCGCAGCAGCACGGCACGCCGATCGTCTTCGGGCAGCGCGGCATAGTCGGGCTCGATGCGGGCCACGGCCAGCAGCTCGGCCACCACGCGCTCGTGCTGGTCGGAGCTTTGGCGCAGGTCCACCGTGGCCAGGTGAAAACCAAACACCTGCACCGCCCGGATCAGCGGGCGCAGGCGCTGCGCCGACAGCGCTGCACCGTGGTGCGCCTGGAGCGAGGCCTCGATGGTACGCAGCTCGGCCAGGAAGTCTGCCGCGCTCGCGTACGGGTTCTGTGGCGCCACAGCGTGGCGCGCGGCCACGCCGCCGCTCAGCTCGTGCAGCGTGGCAGCCAGGCGCGCGTAGATGCCCGTGAGCGCGCGGCGGTAGGGTTCGTCCTGGCGATGCTCGTTGGTGTCGGGCGAACTGAGGGCCAGCGCCTGCATCTCGGGCGTAACTTCGACCAGCCGCGCCGACAGCGACAGCTCCCCGCCCAGCAGGTGCACCTCGGTCAGGTAGTGGCGCAGCACCACTTCGCTCTGGCGCCGCAGGGCCTGCACCAGCGTGGCGGCCGTGACGTTGGGGTTGCCGTCGCGGTCGCCACCAATCCACTGGCCCATGCGCAGAAAGCTGTGCACCGGCTCCGTGCCCAGGGCTCGCTCCAGGTCGGCATAGATGCGTGGGATCTCGCGCAGGAAGGTGGCCTCGTAGTAGGACAGCGCGTTTTCGATCTCGTCGGCCACCGTCAGCTTGCTGTAGCGCAGCAAGCGCGTCTGCCACAGTTGCGTGACGCGCGAGCGCAACTGCGCCTCGTTGGCGGCCAGCTCGCGCGGCGTGAGGGCGTCTCGCGCCGTGTTGTAGAGCTGCGCGCGCTCGACGATGTCGTCGCGCGCCGCCAGCAACTGCGCGATGTCGCGCTCGGCGTCCAGAATGCTCTTGCGCTGCACCTCGGTGGGGTGCGCCGTGAGCACGGGCGAGACATAGCTGTGCGCCAGCGTCTGGGCAATGGTGCCCGGCGCAATGCCCGCCCAGCGCAGTCGCGAGAGCGCCACATCGATGCTGCCCTCCTGCGTGTCGCCCGCGCGCTCATGCACGGTGCGGCGGCGGATATGGTGCCGGTCTTCTGCCAGGTTGGCCAGGTGACTGAAGTAGGTGAAGGCGCGGATCACGCTCACCGTCTGGTCGCCGCTCAGGCCCTTGAGCAGCTTCTTGAGGGTCTTGTCGGCCTCATGGTCTGCGTCGCGCCGGAAAGCCACCGACAACTGGCGAATCTGCTCGATCAGGGCGAAGGCGGCCTCGCCCTCCTGCTCGCGGATCACGTCACCCAGAATGCGCCCGAGCAGGCGGATGTCCTGGATCAAGGGATAGTCTTTGTCGGTTTTTTTGGCGCTCAAGGCTTGTCTCCTGGGTGCGGTGCCGGAATGCTGCAGCGCGGGATGCTAGCATCGCGCGCTGAGCCTTACCCTGCAAAAACATGACGACCGAGCGCCCCACCCTCCCCCCCATCACCATTGCCACCCGGGAAAGCCGCCTGGCCCTGTGGCAAGCCGAACATGTGCAGGCCCTGCTGCGTGCACGCGGGCACAGCGTGGAGCTGCTGGGCATGACCACGCTGGGCGACCAGATCCTGGACCGCAGCTTGAGCAAGGTGGGCGGCAAGGGCCTGTTCGTCAAGGAACTGGAAACCGCATTGCACGACGGGCGTGCGCAGATTGCCGTGCATTCGCTCAAGGACGTGCCCATGGAGCTGCCCGAGGGTTTTGCCCTGGCCTGCGTGATGGAGCGCGAAGACCCGCGCGACGCCTTTGTGTCGCCGCACTTCGCCAGCCTGCAAGAGCTGCCGCAGGGCGCGGTGGTGGGCACGTCCAGCCTGCGCCGCCAGGTGCTGCTGCACGCGCTGCGCCCCGACCTGAAGATCGAACCCCTGCGCGGCAACCTGGACACGCGCCTGCGCAAGCTTGACGAAGGCCAGTATCAGGCCATCGTGCTGGCGGCTGCAGGGCTCAAGCGCCTGGGGCTGCAAAGCCGCATCCGCACCGAATTCCCCATCGACCAGATGCTGCCCGCCGCAGGCCAGGGCGCCCTGGGCATCGAGGTGCGCGCCGACCGAGTGGACCTGGTCGAGGCGCTGCGCCCCCTGGCCCACCAGCCCACCTGGATTGCCGTGACCGCCGAGCGTGCCGTGAGCCGCAGCATGGGCGGCAGCTGCTCCATGCCGCTGGCGGCGCATGCCCGGTTCGAGGGTGACCAACTGCGCATCGACGCCGCCTGGGGCGACCCCGAAGGCCGCATCGCCCTGGTGCGCGCCAGTGCCAGCGGCCCGGCTACCACGCTGGAACAGGCCGACGCGCTGGGCATGTCCGTGGCAGCGCAATTGCGCGCGGGCGGCGCCACGGGCTGAGATGGTCATTGTCACCCGGCCCGAGCGCGAGGCCCTGCAGTGGGTGGCCTCCTTGCAGGCCCGCGGCATCGACGCGCTGGCACTCCCCCTCATTGCCATCACCCCGCCCGCCGATGTGCAGGCGCTGGAGCTGGCCCGCGCCCAGGTGCAGGCGGGCGCGTACAGCGCCGTCATGGTGGTGAGCAGCAACGCAGGCCAGCATTTTTTTGATCAAAAAACGGCTCCAGCGCTTACCCAGCAAGCGCAAGACGCTATAAAAACAAGAGTATGGTCACCCGGCCCCGGCACGGCCCGCGCATTGCAGGCCCTGGGCGTGGAGGGTTCGCGCATCGACACCCCGGCACCCGATGCCGCGCAGTTCGACTCCGAATCGCTGTGGGCCCAGGTGCACAGCCAGGTGGGGCCCGGTGCACGCGTGCTCATCGTGCGCGGCACCGAAGCCGGTGCCACCCAAGAGGGCACCGGGCGCGACTGGCTGGCACAGCAGATCCGCGCCGCCGGGGGGGCGGTGGACTTTGTCGTGGCCTATACACGCGGCGCACCTGTATGGAATGCGCCACAGCAGGCCCTGGCACGCGAGGCCGCCAGCGATGGCTCGCTGTGGCTGCTGAGCAGCTCGCAGGCGCTGGAGCACCTGCGTGCCGCGCTGCCAGGCCAGGACTGGCGCCAGGCGCGCGCCCTGGCCACGCACCCGCGCATTGCCCAAGCAGCACGGAACGCGGGTTTTGGCGAGGTGCGCGAGTGCCGTCCGGCCTTGGCCGACGTGGCAGCCTCGATAGAATCCCAGCCATGAGCCAAGCGCCCGAATCCGCCCCTGCTCCCGGCCCCGTGGCAGCCCCCACACCGGTGGGCTCCGGGGGCGCACCGTCCAGGCTCCTGGTCTATGTGCTGGGAGGCATTGCGGTGGCCGGACTGGCCAGCAGCACCATGCTCTGGCAACGGCTGGACACCATGCAAGAGGCCCTGGCACGCCAGAGCCAGGAAGCCAACACCCAGGCCATCGAAGCACGCACCCTGGCCCGCCAGGCCCAGGAGCAGGTGACCGAAGCCAGCGCCCGCCTTGCGGTGCAGGAGGCGCGCGTCAACGAAGTGGCCCTGCAGCGCGGGCAGTTGGAAGAGCTGATGCAAAGCCTCTCGCGCTCGCGCGACGAGAACCTGGTGGTGGACATCGAATCCTCGCTGCGCCTGGCGCAGCAACAGGCCCAGCTCACCGGCAGCCTGGAGCCGCTGGTGGGTGCACTCAAGAATGCGCAGCAACGCATCGAACGCGCCGCCCAGCCGCGCCTGGCGCCGGTGCAGCGCGCCATTGGGCGCGACCTGGAGCGCATTGGCAGCGCCAGCGTGGCCGACACCTCGGGCCTGCTGTCCCGGCTGGACGACCTGGTGCGCCAGGTGGACGAGCTTCCGCTGGCCAACGCCGTCGCGCTGGCCGCATCCACCCGCCGCCTGCAGGCCCAGCCGGCCGACCCCGAGGCCGACACCAGCGGGCAGGACGCCTGGTGGGTCTGGCTCCAACGCGTCGGGCAGGTGGTGTTCGACGAAGCCAAGGGTCTGGTGCGCCTGAGCCGCATCGACCAACCCGAAGCCGCGCTGCTGGCGCCCGACCAGGCCTTTTTCCTGCGCGAGAACCTCAAGCTCAAGCTGCTCAATGCACGCATGGGTGTGCTGGCGCGCCAGCTCGACTCGGCCCGCACCGACCTCACGGCGGCCACCGCGGCCCTCAATCGCTATTTCGACCCCGCATCGCGCCGCACACAAAGTGCGGCCACGGTGCTGCAGCAGGTGCAGGCGTCGATGAAGGTGGCCGAACTGCCCCGGCCCGACGAAACCCTCTCGGCCCTGGCCACGGCGGCCGCCGGCCGCTGACCGCCCACCGGCAAGGACCAACCGATGCGTGCAGCACTCTGGCTCCTGGCACTGTTTGGCGTGGCCGTGGCCGTGGCCTTGTTTGCGGGCAACAACCAGGGCACGGTCACCTTGTTCTGGCCGCCCTACCGCGTGGACCTGTCGCTCAACCTGGTGCTGCTGGTGCTGGTGCTGGGTTTTGTCATCCTGCATGCCGCGCTGCGTGCGCTGGCAGCGTTGCTGGAGCTGCCACGCCAGGCCCAACGCTGGCGACTGCAACAGCGCGAGCGCAGCATGCATGCCGCACTGCTCGACGCCTTTGCACAAATGCTCGCCGGCCGCTTCTTGCGCGCCCGCAAGGCCGCGCTGGCGGCGATGGACCAGGAACAGGCCCTGCGCCAGGAAGGCGAAACCCCGCCCCACGGCCACCAGATCCGCGCGCTCGCGCACATGGTGGCGGCCGAGACCTCACACGCACTGCAAGACCGCACGCTGCGCGACCGCTACTTCGAGCTGGCGCTGAACCACGCCAAGGAAAAACGCCACGTCGCCCAGGAACTGCACGAAGGCGCGCACATGCGCGCCGCCCGCTGGAGCCTGGACGACCGCGACGCCGAAGGCTCGCTCGAACGCCTGGCCCAACTGCCCCAGGGCGCGGCACGGCGCACGCTGGCACTGCGCATCCGCCTCAAGGCCAGCCGCCTGGCGGGCCGCACGCGCGATGCGCTGGACACGGCACGCCTGCTGGGGAAGCACCGCGCCTTCTCGGCCGATGCGGCGCGCAGCCTGGTGCGCGGCCTGGCCATCGAACTCATCCAGCAGTCGCACGACCCAGCGCAACTGCAAGCGGCCTGGCTTTCACTCGAAGCCAGCGACCGCGCCATGCCCGAAGTCGCCCTGCAGGCGGCCCAGCGCCTGTCTCTGCTCGGCGGAGACAGCGCACAGGTGCGCCAATGGCTGCAACCGGTGTGGCAGCAGTTTGTCGAGCTGCCCTCGTCCATGACCGACGTGCACGTCCAGCGCCTGATTTCCACCCTCGAAGGCAGCCTGGACGACAGCGACGCCGCCTGGCTGGCACGTATCGAAGCCGCGCAGAAGGCCCTCCCCAGCGACGCCCGCCTGCAATACCTGTCCGGCATGGCCTGCGCACAGCGCCAGCTGTGGGGCAAGGCGCAGCTATTGCTGGCCCAGGCAGCGCCACAGTTGCAGGACGCCCGGCTGCGCCGCAACGCCTGGTGCAAGCTGGCCGAGCTGGCCGAGCAGCGCGACGACACTGCGGCGGCCGCCCAGGCCTGGAAAAAAGCCGCACAGGCGATCTGAGCGGCTCCCCCCTGCACCACCCCGGATCAGGGGCTCATCGTTCACGCCCGTTGAACGATGGCATCAATTCCGTTGAAACTGCAAGAACTGCGCGCTTTCTACACTTCCCTGCATGCCGCCCCAGGACCTGGGGCATTGCCCCACCGATCTGGGGGTTGCCAGACTTTTCATTGCCGTACCGCCCACCATGCAACACCCGTCCGCAACGTCACCGACCGCCCGCTACAGCCTTGTCGCCATGGGCCTGCACTGGCTGATGGCACTGGTGCTGATCGGGCTGTTCGGTGTGGGCGTCTATATGGTGGACCTGCCGGTCTCCCCCGCGCGGCTCAAGCTCTACAACTGGCACAAATGGGCTGGCGTCACCGTGCTGGCCCTGGCCCTGGTGCGCCTGCTGTGGCGCCTGTGGAAGCGTCCGCCCCCGCTGCCGCAAACCATGCTGCTGGCCATGCCGGCCTGGCAGCGCCTGGCGCACCATGGCACCCATGGCCTGATGTACCTGCTGTTCTTTGCCGTGCCCCTGACCGGCTGGGCCTACAGCTCGGCTTCGGGGTTCCGGGTGCTGTGGTTCGGCCGCATTGCCCTGCCCGACTTCGTACCCGTCAGCCAGGCCCTGGCCGACAACCTCAAGCTGAGCCACAACGTACTGGCCATGGGGCTGGCGCTGCTGGTGCTGGTGCATGTGGCCGCCGCACTCAAGCACCACTTCGTGGACGGCGACGGCCTGATGTCCCGCATGTTGCCCGGCCGCGACTGACCCTTCCACCCGTTTTTTGCAGACAACTTCCGAGGTCTTATGCTGACATTGCGCACCCTCCCCATCCTGACCCTGGCCGCCGGCTTGCTGGTGGCCGTTTCCGCCCAGGCCCAGCAGCAACTGGTGCCTGCCCAGAGCAGCATCGAATTTGCCGCCAAGCAAATGGGCGTGCCCATGCAAGGCCACTTCCGCAAGTTCGACGCCCAATTGAGCTTTGACCCCGCCAAGCCCGAAAGCAGCCGCATCCGCTTCAGCGTGGATACCGGCAGCGCCACCATGGGCGCCCGCGAGACTGACGCCGAACTGCCCAAGCCGGTGTGGTTCAACGTGGCGCAGTTCCCGCAAGCCACGTTCGAGTCCAGCACCATCAAGGCCCTGGGCGGTGGCAAGTTCGATGTGGCGGGCAAGCTCACCATCAAGGGCACGTCGGTCAATGTGTCGGTGCCTGTGGTGCTGACCCAATCGGGCGCCACCACCACCGCCACCGGCGTGCTGCCCATCAAGCGTCTGGCCTTCAAGATCGGCGACGGCGAATGGGCCGACACCTCCATGGTGGCCGACGAGGTGCAGGTGAAGTTCAAGCTCGCGCTCACGGGCGTGGGCAAGCTCTGATCCAGCGCCCTGCTGTTTTCCCCCTGCGTTTCTTTTTTTCATCGTTCTTTTTCCACAGGAGCTCTTCCATGCGCACTTCCCTCATCGCCCTGGCCGCAGCCGCCACCCTCGCCACCGGCATCGCCCAGGCCGAGCCGGCCAACTACGCCATCGACCCCACGCACACCTTCGTGACCTTCGAGATCAGCCACTTCGGCGCCACCGTGAACCGTGCCCGCTTCGACAAGAAGCAAGGCTCCGTGCAACTGGACAAGGCCGCCAAGTCGGGCAAGGTGGAAATCAGCTTCGACACCACGTCGGTGAACTCCGGCACCCCGGCCTTCGACAAGCACCTGCAGAGCGCCGACCTGTTCGACTCCGCCAAGCACCCCACGATGAAGTTCGTGGCCGACAAGTTCGTCTTCAACGGTGACAAGGTCGCCAGCGTCGAAGGTCAGCTCACGCTGCTGGGCAAGACCGGCCCGTTGACCCTCAAGGCCAACCAGTTCAACTGCTACGACAGCCCCATGCTCAAGCGCGAGGTCTGCGGCGGCGACTTCGAAGCCACCATCGACCGCACGCAGTGGGGCATGAACTACGGCGTGGAATGGGGCTTCCCCAAGAACGTGCGCCTGATCGCCCAGATCGAGGCCGTCAAGCAGTAAGCACACCGTGCGACGGGACGTGATGGCATAAAATCACCGTCCCACACCCTGCCACACCAGGTGGCGCAGCGGCATCCCGAGGGATGCCGTTGTTCTTTCAGAGACCCACCGTACCCATGAACGATCCTGTCCAGCAACCCGGCCTGCAGTCCCTGTCCAAATCCTTCGAGCCCGCCGCTCTGGAAGCCCATTGGGGGCCTGAATGGGAAAAGCGCGGCTACGGGGTCGCCGGTTTCCGGGGCACCGGCGCGCCCGAGGCGGGCCAACCCGCGTTCTGCATCCAGCTGCCGCCGCCCAACGTGACGGGCACGCTGCACATGGGCCATGCGTTCAACCAGACCATCATGGACAGCCTCACGCGCTACCACCGCATGAAGGGCTTCAACACCACCTGGGTGCCTGGCACCGACCACGCGGGCATTGCCACGCAGATCGTGGTGGAGCGCCAGTTGCAGGAGCAAGGCGTGAGCCGCCACGACCTGGGCCGCAAGAACTTCGTCGCCAAGGTGTGGGAGTGGAAGGAAAAGTCGGGCAACACCATCACCACGCAGATGCGCCGCATGGGCGACAGCGTGGACTGGAGCCGCGAATACTTCACCATGGACGACAAGCTCTCCAAGGT
>Ga0116193_1000362_pt1 | contig 43741 bp, 33 predicted proteins | sample AD_UKC115_MetaG_FD_89892 | JGI IMG/M metagenome (GOLD analysis project Ga0116193, IMG submission 89892) | Active sludge microbial communities of municipal wastewater-treating anaerobic digesters from Hong Kong - AD_UKC115_MetaG | ecosystem: Engineered > Bioreactor > Anaerobic > Digestate... | reverse complement strand
TGCGTGGTGTTGGCCGTGATGCCGATGCCGTCCATGATGGCGCGGTGGTTCCAGGGCTCGCCCACGCAGAAGCCGTCCATGTTGCCCACGCGCATGTTGGCCACCATCTGCGGCGGCGGCACGGTGATCAGCTTGGCGCCCGACAGTGGGTTGATGCCCGCCGCCGCCAGCCAGTAGTGCATCCACATCGCGTGCGTGCCCGTGGGGAAGGTGCCCGCGAAGGTGTACTCGCGCTTCTCCTTGGCCATCAGCGCCGCGAGCGAGGGGCTGTCCACCGCGCCCTTGTCGGCCAGGGCCTTCGACAGCGTGATGGCCTGGCCGTTGTGGTTCAGGTTCATCAGCACCGCCATGTCCTTCTTCGGCCCGGCCGTGCCCAGGTGCACGCCGTACACCAGGCCATACAGCACATGGGCGAAGTCCAGCTCGCCGTTCACCAGCTTGTCGCGCACGCCGGCCCACGATGCTTCCTTGGTGGGGACGATGGTCACGCCGTGTTTCTTGTCGAAGCCCAGCACCGAAGCCATCACCACGCTGGCGCAATCGGTCAGCGGAATGAAGCCGATCTTGACCTCCTTCTTTTCGGGCGCGTCCGAACCCTGGGCATGGACCAGCGCGCGCAGCGCGGGGCTCACCCCCACGGCACCCACGGTGGCGGCCTGCAGCACGGTGCGGCGGTTGAGGCTGGTTTTCAGAACATCGGTCATGGGGCTCCCCTTGCAACGTGAAAAACAAAAAAAGGCGTCCTCACGCTGCACACGCCAGCCAGGGGCCGCATGCGCAGGGTGGGGACGCCTTTGTCCGGTAACAGGCGGCCGCCACCCGCCGTTGGGTGGCGCCGCCGTGGTGACCCCCGAGGGGGCTGAAACCATCAATGCAAGGCTTGTGCCAGCTTTGCGGAGCTAGGGGTGCTATGAAAGAGGGAGCTGGTGGCGCCCTGTTCTAGGGCGTTGCGGGCCGATTTGGCTTGAAATGATGCGTGCGGGGGTGCACCGGGGTTGTGCGGTGCACCATGGGGGCGCGCCACGGTGGAAATCGGAATGGAGACTAACGGGCGCATAGGTTTGGGCCGCGCGGCACCCGCTGTTGCAGCGAAGCGCACCACGTTTTTTAGAGAGAACAGAATCTCACCGTTTAATGATCAGGGTTATATGAATGGATAGCACAAATTTCGGTGCTAACGCATAATGCACAAATTATTGTTGAAAACTTACGAGTAAATAAGGTGTTGCACACTCTTCGCTTCTCAAACTTCTTCTCTTTTGCGGAAGAAACAGAAGTTTCATTCGTCCTCGACGCTCGTTCGAACGGTGCCGAAAGCAGTTTTTCGTCCACTGCTACCGATCGGCGTCTGAGCAAGCTGCTTGCTGTGGTGGGCGCAAACGGTGCAGGCAAGACCAACGTAATCAAAGCACTGGATTTCGTGTGCTGGTTTGTGACTAAGTCTTTTTTCATGGAGTCAGGTCACAGCCTTGCGGTGAAACCTCATGCATTTGAGGCAAGTGGTGCCAGCCGCTTCGAGTTGGAGTTTGAAGCGCACGGCAAGCTCTATCGCTATACGCTGGTTTTGAACAAGGAACGCGTACTGTTGGAGTCGTTGCGTCTCAAGACCAGTCGCTTGTTCAGCACCTTGTTCAGTCGGGAGTGGGACGCAGAAACAGGCAAAGAATCAATCAAGCAGCCTAACTTTGGTCTTCCGCAGAAGCAGGCAGAGAAGGTCAAGCCGCTCACATCTCTGATCTCTATGGCGGAGCAGTTTGGTGTGGAAACTGCTCATGCGATTGTCGAAGTTCTTGGCCGTCGCCACAGCAATGTAGGTGCCATTGGCCGGCAGGCGTTTCAGGCGCCGGATGTACTTGGTGCTGCGAAGTTCTTCGCCGATAGTGAGACTCACCGTCTCCGGATGGTGGATCTGTTGAACCAGTGGGATTTCGGCCTGAAGGATGTGCGCCTGGAAACCCTGCGCACCATGAGTGAAGGCAAGGAAGAGGAGGTTCTTGTACCTTTCGGCATCCACAGCGATGGCGAACGCGAGGTGAAGTTTCCCATGTTTGCCGAGTCCAGCGGTACACAGGCTGCATTCGTACTGCTTGCCGATCTGCTGCCGATCCTGGCGGAAGGCGGCACTGTGATCTTTGACGAACTGGAATCCGACTTGCATCCGCTGATGTTGGAGCCGATTCTGAACTTGTTCATCAGCCAAAAGACCAACCCGCACAACGCACAGTTGATCTTCACCTGTCATTCGGTGGAGATCCTGAATCTGCTCAAGAAGGGCCAGATCATGCTGGTGGAAAAAAACGAGCGTTGCCGCAGCGAGGCCTGGCGTCTGTCGGACATGGAAGGAGTGCGTGCAGACGACAATTTTTACGCCAAATATATGGCTGGCGCCTATGGCGCGGTACCCATGCTGTGAGGCACAGCACATGGCGAAACGACCGCTGCGCAAAACTAACCGAACAGTGCTGATCGTGGTGGAGGGCGAAACTGAGGAAGCCTTCGTCTCTCATCTGAAAAGCCTCTACTACCGCCGAGGAATGCAGTTGTCTATCAGCATCCGAAATGCCCATGGACACGGCCCGCAAGGGGTCATCAACAAGCTGAAGTCAGTCACGCAGACTGCCGAATTCGACCATCGCATTGCCGTGCTGGATGCTGACATTCCGCTCAAGCCCGTAGAAGACCAATGGCTACGACGCGCAAGGATCGAGACCATCATTTCCGTTCCTGCTATAGAAGCGACCTTGCTGGCAATTCTTGGCAAGCACGCGCCGGATAACACAGGCGCGTGCAAGGGGGAGCTGCAAAGGCATGCGCCGGGAGATCAGACGGATGTTCGCTACTACGAGAAGTATTTCCCTCTGGAAATCTTGGAAAAGGTTCGCGGTAAGGTGCCCGCATTTGACGCGCTGATCGCAGCGGTCTGTATTGGGTAGGTGTTCCGATCCTTTAAGGCGCAGGCGCCAACAGCCCCCGCCGCGCCCAAAACCCCCCGGCTCAATCCCTCCAACACCCCCGAAGCCGCCCGCGCCTGCTGCCAATACAGCGGCACATCCAGCGGCGTGCCCGGCACCAATTCGACCAGCGTGCTGGCCTTCAAATGGTCGGCCACCAGCACCTCCAGTTGCATGCCCCAGCCCATGCCCGCCAGCGCGGCGGTGGCGAAGGCCCTGGGGCGAGGGCAGGGTGTGGCGGGGCAGTTCCACATGCCGGAGGCACAGGCGCCGCGCCCAGCGGGCCTGCAGTTCGTCCTTGGGGCTGAACACCAGGCTGGGCGCGCGGGCCAGGGTGCCTGCCGTCACGCCCTCCGCAAAGTGGCGCGCCATGAAGGCGGGGCTGGCGGCGGCGCGGTAGCGCATGGCGCCCAGGGGCTGGCTGTTGCAGCCGGTGGCGGGGCGGGCGGTGGCGGTAACGGCGGCGAGCACGGCGCCGCTGCGCAGCCATTCGGCGGTGTGGGTTTCGTCGTCCACGGCCACCTCCATCAGCACGGGCGCCTGGGCCGCGAAGGTGGCGATGGCTGGGGCGAACCAGGTGGCCAGGCTGTCGGCGTTTACCGCCACGGGCAGCGGCACGCGGGCGATGCCTTCCGGGGCCAGCGCGGGCAGGGTGCCTTGCAACTCCTGCTCCAGCAGGCGCACGCGATCCACGTGCTGGCACAGGCGCCGGCCCGTGTCGGTGGCGCGGCAGGGCTGGCCGCGCACCACCAGGGCGCAACCCACGCGCTCTTCCAGCAGCCGGATGCGCTGGGAGATGGCCGAGGGTGTGACGTTCAGCGTGCGCGCTGCGCGCTCAAAGTTCCCCTCACGGATGACGGCAGCCAAGGCGGAGAGCGCGGAATAGTCCAGCATGAATTCAGTTTTGCTAAAGCAGGTGAAGTAAAGACAGTTTGTCTTTATTGGTTGCGGCTGGCAAGCTGCACGGCATGAATTGGCTTACTACCGCTGCTCTCGCGCCCTCTGTGTTCATCCAGGGCCTGGTTCTGTGCCAGGGCCTCATCGTGGCCATTGGGGCGCAGAACGCCTTTGTGCTGCGCCAGGGCTTGCGCCGCGAGCACGTGGGCAGCGTGGTGCTGTTCTGCGCGCTGGCGGATGCGGTGTTCATCACGGCGGGCGTGCTGGGCATGGCGTAGGCGCTGGGCGAGCGGCCCGGCCTGGCGCGCGCGCTGGCGTTGGCCGGGGCCGCGTTTCTGGCGGTGTATGGCTGGCGCGCGCTGCGCCGCGCGCGCCATGCGGGGCGCGTTGCAGGCCGCGGGCGGCGGCGTGGCGCTGGGCCGGGGTGCGGCCCTGGCGCAGGCGGCGGCGTTCACGCTGCTCAACCCGCATGTCTACCTGGATACCGTGTTGCTCATGGGCAGCATCGGCGCGCAGCAGCCGCAGGCGCTGCGCGGCTGGTTCGTGGCGGGGGCGAGCTGCGCCAGCCTGTTGTGGTTCGGGCTGCTGGGCTTTGGCGCGCGCTGGCTGGCGCCCTGGTTCGCGCGGCCCCGGGCGTGGCAGGTGCTGGATGCGCTGATTGGCGCCACCATGTTCGTGCTGGCCGCGCTGCTGGTGCGCCACGCTTTGGCAGGAATGTGAGGAGTGTTCATGTACGTCAGAAAACAGCACCAGTGGACGGACCGCGAAGAGGTGTTCGCGCTGATCGAGGCGCATGCGCTGGGCGCCTGGGTGTGCCATGGCGCGGACGGCCTCATCGCCAACCATGTGCCCTTCGTGCTGGACCGCAGCCGGGGCGCGCACGGCACGCTGATGTGCCATGTGGCGCGCGCCACCCCGGTGTGGCGCGCGCTGGGTGCCGGGGTGCCGTCGGTGGTGATGTTCCGGGGGCCGCAGGCCTACATCACGCCGGGCTGGTACCCGGGCAAGGCGGAACACGGCAAGGTGGTGCCCACCTGGAACTACCTGGCCGTGAACGCGCACGGCAGCGCGCGCGTGGTGGACGACCCGGCCTGGCTGCTGGGCCTGCTGAACCGCCTCACCCAGGTGCATGAAACTGGGCGCCCGCAGCCCTGGCGGGTGGGCGATGCCCCGGCGGATGACATCGACAAGCTGTTGCGGGCCATAGTGGGCATTGAGATTCCCATCGACCGGCTCAAATCCAAGTGCAAGGCCAGCCAGGACGAGGCCCTGGAGGACCGGCGCGGCACGGTGACAGGCCTGCGCGCGGAGCGGCGCGAGGAGCCGGGCAGGATGGCCGAGTGGGTGATGAAGGCCTTGGATGCTGGCATTTCGGGCTGATCGCGCCACTTGCCTTGCGCCGCTGGCGGGCAATGCAGGCGCGGTGCCGCCCGCCGGCGTTACCCCAGCAAATCCACCATGTCCAGCATGCGCCGGGCCACCTCGCCCAGCTTCAGGCCTTTGTCCATGGCGGTTTTGCGCAGCTTTTCGTAGGCGGCCTGCTCGCTCAGGCCCTGGCGCTGCATGAGCAGGCCCTTGGCGCGGTCGATGGTTTTGCGGTCCTGCAGCTCGGTGCGGGCGTCGGCCAGCTCGGCGCGCAGGGCCTGTTCGTGCGCGAAGCGGGCCATGGCCACGTCCAGGATGGGGCGGATGCGCTGGGGCGCCAGCCCGGCCACGATGTAGGCGCACACGCCCGCGGCCACGGCGTCCTTGACGTGGGTGGTGTCCTCGTCGTTGGTGAACATGACGATGGGGCGGGGCGCCTCGCGCGTGGCCAGCACCACATGCTCCAGGGCGTCGCGGGCTTCGCTTTCACTGTCCACGATGATGAGGTCGGGCTGCAGTTGCGCCAGCCGCTCGGCCAGGAAGGTGTCGGCCGGTATGGCGGCCACGAGGTTGTAGTTGTTTTCGAGCAGGCCGATGCGCAGCATGCGCGAGCGCGCCGCCAGGCGCGCGGCGTGTTGGTCGTCGGGGTTGGTGATGGCCAGGTCGGGCGCCACCACCACAATGCGCAGCGTGTCGTTCATGCCCGCATCCGCAGCAACAAACATGCCATGGCCCGATGTGTAGCGCGCCGTGCATCGCACTTTTTTGGTGCATCTGCGGCCCTTGCGGCGCCTGAAAGTAACTAATGGTCGGGCTTACCCGGTAGGGAAATTTGCGGGCGTCTTATATACCCCTGTGATATTTCATTTATCCGACGGAGTTTTCAGCATGATCCAACCATTGAACCGGCGCCGTTTTTCTGCTGGTCTGGCCCTGGCACCCTGGGCCGCAGGTGGCCTGCTCACGGGTTGCAGCAATATCCCCGACAGCATCAAGATCGGTGTCGCGCAGCCGCTGAGCGGCCCGCTCAGCGCACTGGGCAAGGATCTGCTCAATGGCGTGCAGTTGGCCGTCAACGAGCTGAACAAGGCCAATTTCAGCATTGAGGGCAAGCGTGTCACCCTGGAGGTGATGTCGGTGGACGACAAGGCCGATGCGGCTACCGGCAAGGCCGTGGCGCAGCAACTGGTGGATGCGGGCGTGGTGGCGGTGGTGGGGCACCTCAATTCGGGTGTCAGCATCGAGACGGCGCCTATCTATGCAGCGGCAGGCATTGCGCAGATCGCCATTTCCACCAACCCCAAGTTCACGCAACTGGGGCACGAGACGACCTTCCGCATGGTGGCCAACGACAACCTGCAGGCCCGGGCCATTGGTTCGTTTGCGTCGTCGCAGTTTGGCGATGTGCGCTTTGCCGCGCTGGATGATGGCACGCCCTACGGCAAGGGTTTGACCGATGGTGCGGTCGAGCAGCTCAAGGCGGAAAAGCGCGAGGTGGTGCTGCGCCAGTCGTTCGACGACAAGACCGTGGCTTTTGACGAGCTGGCCGCCAAGATCAAGTCCGAGAAGGTGGGCGTCATTGTCTCCACGCTCAACGACTTCCAGGCCGTGGCGCTGATTGCCGCGCTGGCCAAGATCGACTACACCAACGTGCGCCTGCTGGGGGGCGACACGGTCAAGACCACCGACATGGTCAAGGCGGCGGGGCAGATCCAGGGCATTTTTGCCACTTCGCCGGTGCTGGAGGCCAAGGAGTTTGTGGCGGGCCGCCCGTTCCTGGAGCGCTACCTGGAAGCCTTCAAGGTGCCGCCAGCCTATGGTGGGCACTACTCGTACGACAGCACCTATGTGCTGACCGCCGCCATGCAGGCGGCCAAGTCGGTCAAGCCCAAGGACGTGACGGCGGCGCTGCGCCGCACCAATGGCTACGCGCCGGTCACCGGCACCATGAAGTGGGATGAGAAGGGAGAGCAGCGCTACGCCGCTGTGGGCGTGTACGAGCTGCGGCGCGGCAGTTGGGAGCTGCGCATGCGTTCGGACCGCTGGTAAGCGGCACACGGCTCAGCACAGAGCAGCGGGCGCTGGGGGCATTGAGCCCTCGGCGCCCGTTTTTTTCAGCACTCGACCACGTTCACGGCCAGGCCGCCGCGCGAGGTTTCCTTGTACTTGGACATCATGTCCTTGCCCGTCTGCACCATGGTGCGGATGACCTGGTCCAGCGACACCACGTGTGTGCCGTCGCCGCGCAGCGCCAGGCGTGCGGCGTTGATGGCCTTGATGGCGCCCATGGCGTTGCGCTCGATGCAGGGGATTTGCACCTGCCCGCCCACGGGGTCGCAGGTCATGCCCAGGTTGTGTTCCATGCCGATTTCGGCGGCGTTTTCCACCTGCGCGGGCGTGCCGCCCAGCACGGCGGCCAGCGCGCCTGCGGCCATGGAGCAGGCCACGCCCACCTCGCCCTGGCAGCCCACTTCGGCGCCCGAGAGCGAAGCGTTCATCTTGTAGATGCCGCCAATGGCGCCTGCGGTGAGCAGGAAGTCGGCAATGCCCGCCTCGGTGGCGGTGGGGATGAACTTCACGTAGTAGTGCAGCACCGCCGGGATCACGCCTGCGGCGCCGTTGGTGGGCGCCGTCACCACGCGGCCGCCAGCGGCGTTTTCCTCGTTCACAGCCATGGCATACAGATTGACCCAGTCGAGCATGGACAGCGGGTCGCGCAGCGCGGCCTCGGGGGCGCTGCTGAGCTTGTGCTGTAGCTCGGCCGCGCGCCGCCGGATCTGCAGCGGCCCCGGCAAGTGGCCCTGCGCAGCGCAGCCGCGCTGCACGCAGGCGGCCATGGTCTGCCACAGCGCGGCCAGGCCGTCGTGCACCTGCGCGGGGCTGCGCAGGTGTTCTTCATTGGCGCGCTGCAACTGGGCCACGCTCAAGCTGTGCGTGCGGCACAGCGCCAGCAGCTCGGTAGCGCTCGCGTAGGGGTAGGGCACCGGGCCTTCGGCCAGCGGCGCGGGGGGGCGGCTGAACACGCGCTCGCCGCGCGCATCGACCACAAAGCCGCCGCCCACCGAGAAGTATTCGGCGCCCAGCAGTTCCTGGCCCTGCGCGTCCAGCGCGGCAAAGCGCAGGCCATTGGGGTGGAAGGGCAGACTTTTGCGCCGGAACAGCAGGTGCTCTTTTTCCACAAAGCGCACCGTGTGCTCGCCCAGCAGGGCCAGTTGCTGGCGGCTGCGGATGTCCAGCAGCGCAGGGGCGATCTGGTCGGGGTCGATGCGGTCGGGCTCGTGCCCGGCCAGGCCCAGCAGCACGGCGCTGTCGGTGCCGTGGCCCCGGCCTGTGGCGCTGAGCGAGCCGAACAGCTCGGTGTTCAGTTGCTGGGTGGCGCCCAGCAGGCCCGCCGCCTGGAGCTGGCTGGCAAAGTGCCGGGCGGCAATCATGGGGCCCACGGTGTGCGAGCTGGATGGGCCGATGCCGATCTTGAAGAGGTCGAAAACGCTGACGGTCATGGGGTGTGCGCTGAGCGCAAGCTGTGTGGCCTCAAGCGTGGGCCTGCCGCAGCGCGCTGGCAAGCGCACATTCCCTGAGGTGTTGGTGTGCTCTGCCGCTGGCTATGCCCTTCGCGGCGTGTTGTCTGCTATAAAAACAATAGCTGCTTGCGCAACGAATACGGGCGCTAGAGCCCAATTTTCTTTGGATCTTGTAGCCCAAGGCGCACAGGCTTCAGCGCGGGTTGCGGGGCATGAATGTTTCTTACTTAAAACGTGAACACGTTCTTACATCGCCAGGGCGCGGGCCAGCATGCCCGGTGCATCCCACGCGCGGATGCGGGGGCGCTGGCACAGGCTGCGGCCTTGCAGGGCGTCCACCTTGTCCAGAATGCGCAAGCCGCCTTGCACCACCAGGCGCAGCTCCCAGCCCATGCGGCCGGGTACGCGGTGTACCAGGGGCGCGCCGCGCAGCATGGTGGCGCGCGTCCAGCCTGAGAGTTCTTGGATCAGGGCCGTGGTCTGCGCCGTGGGCTGCAGCTCCAGCAACTGGGCGCGGTCCACGCCGTGGGCGGCGCAGTCTTCGTCGGGCAGGTAAAAGCGCGCGCGCGGCAGGTCCACGCTCAGGTCCTGCCAGAAGTTGATGAGCTGCAGCGCGGTGCAGATGGCGTCGCTTTCGTCCAGCGCCTGCGCGCCCTGCACGCCGTACAGGTGCAGCAGCAGCCGGCCCACGGGGTTGGCCGAGCGGCGGCAGTAGTCCAGCAATTCGGCGCGGTGGGCGTAGCCGGCGCCATCGCGGGTTTTTTCCACATCTTGGATGAAGGCGCTGAGCAGGTCGTCCAGCAGCGGCACGGGCAGGGCGTGGCTTTGCAGCATGGCGGCCAGCGGGGCAAAGACGGCGGACCAGCGCTCCGAGGGCGCTTGCGCCGCTGCGATGGCGTGCAGGTCGGCCCGGTAGGCGGCCAGGTCGGCCAGGCGCTGGGCGGCGTTGGCCGGGCCTTCGTCGGCGATGTCGTCGGCCGTGCGCGCGAAGGCGTAGATGGCGGCAATGGGTGCGCGCAGGTGCGGCGGGCACAGCCAGGACGCCACGGGAAAGTTCTCGTAGTGGGTGACAGGTGGGGGCAGGGGTGTGTTCACGGGCTGCATTGTCGCTTGACAAGGGACAAGCGATCACATAGATTACTAACCAGTCAGTCAGTAATTATTTGGACACATCCATGCGAACTTCGTCCGCAGCACAGCCCCGTATGGGGCTTTTGGGGGTTCTGGCCCTGCTTTCCCTGGTCACCGCCTGCTCGCAACCCGAGCCCCCGCCCGAGCCGGTGCGGGCGGTCAAGCTGCTCACGGTGGGTGCCAGCGAGCTGCAGACGGTGCAGGAGTACGCGGGCGAGGTGCGTGCAGGCGTGGAGTCGCGCCTGGGCTTCCGCGTGGCGGGCAAGCTGGTGGAGCGCCCGGTACAACTGGGCCAGCGCGTGCAGGCCGGGCAGGTGCTGGCGCAGATCGACCCGCAGGACTACCAGTTGAGCGCCGCCGCAGCGCGCGCCCAGGTGGCCGCCGCGCAAACGCAGTACGAGCTGGCGGCAGCCGATTTCCAGCGTTTTGGCAAGCTCAAGGAGCAGAACTTCATCAGCGGCGCCGAGCTCGAGCGCCGCGAAAGCGCGCTGAAGGCGGCGCGTTCGCAATTGCAGCAGGCCCAGGCGCAGGCCCAGGCCCAGGGCAACCAGGCGCAGTACACGCGCCTGCAGGCCGACGCTTCGGGCGTGGTCACGGGCATTGATGCCGAGCCCGGCCAGGTGCTGGCCGCAGGCACGCCCGTGCTGCGCCTGGCGCACGATGGCGCGCGCGATGTGGTCATCGCCGTGCCGGAGGACAAGGTCACCCGCCTGGAGCCGGGCCAGCCGGTGCAGGTGCGCACATGGTCCACGGGTGAGTCCTTGCCCGGCACCGTGCGCGAGGTGGCAGCCAGTGCCGACCCGGTCACGCGCACCTTCACCGTCAAGGTGAAAATCGACCCGGCCACTGCGCCACCGCTGGGATCCACGGTGCATGTGGTGCCGCAGGCGCTGGCGGCCAAGGGTTTGCAGGCCATCAAGCTGCCCACCACGGCGCTGCGCCAGGAGGGCCAGGCCACGGCGGTGTGGGTGTACGAGGCCGACAAGGGCACGGTGCGCTCGCAGGTGGTGCAGGTGGCCACGGCCGACGGCAACGACGCCGTCATCGTGGGCGGCCTCACGCCGGGCATGCAGGTGGTGAGCACCGGGGTGCATGTGCTCACGCCGGGGCAAAAGGTTGTGGTGTTTCAGCAAAAATCGGCTCCAGGGCAATCTGGACAAGCGCAAGCAGCTACAAAAAAAGTAGCAAGTGGTGCTGCGGCTGCCGCTGCCTCTTCTGCCCAGTGAGCACGCCATGACGCCAGTGCAACCGAAAGAGGGCTTCAACCTCTCCCGCTGGGCCATCGACCATGCCCCGCTCACGCGCTACCTGATGGTGGTGCTGATGGTGCTGGGCATTGCGGCCTACTTCCAACTGGGGCAGGACGAAGACCCGCCGTTTACCTTCCGTGCCATGGTGGTGCGCACCTACTGGCCCGGCGCCACGGCGCAGCAGGTGGCCGAGCAGGTGACCGACAAGATCGAGCGCACCCTGCAGGAGGTGCCCAACGCCGACAAGATCCGCAGCTACTCCAAGCCCGGCGAGTCGCAGATCATCCTGGAGATCAAGGACAGCACGCGCGCTGCCGAGGTGGCCAACATCTGGTACACCGTGCGCAAGAAGGTGGGCGACATGCGCTACACCCTGCCGCAGGGCGTGCAGGGGCCGTTCTTCAACGACGATTTTGGCGATGTCTATGGCGTGATCTACGCTTTGCAGGCCGAGGGCTACAGCTACGCCGAGGTCAAGCAGTTTGCCGACGACGTGCGCCAACAACTGCTGCGCGTGCCGGATGTGGCCAAGGTGGAGCTGTTCGGCGTGCAGGACGAGAAGCTCTACATCGAGGTCTCGCAAAAGCGCCTGTCGCAACTGGGCCTGGACATGAACCAGGTGCTGGCGCAGCTGGGCCAGCAGAACGCCGTGGAGGGAGCAGGCGTGGTGCAGACGCCGCAGGACCAGGTGCAGGTGCGCGTGGCCGGGCAGTTCCAGGCCATTGAAGACCTGCGCGCCATGCCCATCCGGGGGGCCACGGGCAACATGCTGCGCCTGGGCGACATTGCCGAAATTCGGCGTGGCTATGTGGAGCCCACGGCCGTGAAGGTGCGCCACGAAGGGCAGGAGGTGATCGCGCTGGGTGTCTCCATGACCAAGGGTGGCGACATCATTCGGCTGGGCAAGGCCTTGCACGCGGCCACCGCGTCGATCGCCAAGACCTTGCCTGCGGGCGTGCAACTGGTGAACGTGCAGGACCAGCCCAAGTCGGTGGCCAGTTCGGTCAATGAATTCGTCAAGGTGCTGATCGAGGCCGTGGCCATCGTGCTGGCCGTGAGTTTTGTCAGCTTGGGGATGCACAAGCGCACCGGCGAACAGCGCTGGTGGAAGCGCTGGTACATCGACCCGCGCCCCGGCCTGGTGGTGGCCATCACCATTCCGCTGGTGCTGGCGGTCACTTTCCTGGCCATGTGGTACTGGGGCATCGGCCTGCACAAGGTGTCGCTGGGCTCGCTCATCATCGCCCTGGGCCTACTGGTGGACGACGCCATCATCGCCGTCGAGATGATGGTGCGCAAAATGGAAGAGGGCTACGACAAGCTGCGCGCCGCCACCTTCGCCTACGAGATCACGGCCATTCCCATGCTCACGGGCACCCTGATCACGGCGGTGGGCTTTCTGCCCATTGGCATCGCCGAGTCGGCCGTGGGGGAGTACACCTTTGCCATCTTCGCGGTCACGGTCATTGCGCTGGTGCTGAGCTGGATTGCGTCGGTGTACTTCGTGCCCTATTTGGGCACGCTGCTGCTCAAGCCGCCGCCGCATGTGGTGGCTGCGGGCATCACCGACGACCCGCACGAGGTGTTCGACAGCCCGTTCTACACGGCCTTCCGGCGCCTGGTGCACTGGTGCGTGGAACACCGCTGGATGACCATTGGCGCCACCTTGCTGATTTTTGCCCTGGGCATTGGGGGCATGGGCAAGGTGCAGCAGCAGTTCTTCCCGGATTCCAACCGCCCCGAAATCCTGGTGGACCTGTGGTTCCCCGAGGGCACCTCGTATGCGGGCAACGAGGAAGTCACGCTGCGCGTGGAAAAGCGCCTCATGGAGCAGCCCGGCGTGGCCACGGTCAGTGGCTGGGTGGGTTCGGGCGTGCCGCGTTTCTATTTGCCGCTGGACCAGGTGTTCCCGCAGAGCAACGTGTCGCAGTTCATCGTGCTGGCGCAGGACCTCAAAAAGCGCGAGGCGCTGCTGGCCTCGCTGCCGGCCCTGCTGGCGCAGGAGTTCCCCGAGGTGCGTGGCCGCGTCAAGCTGCTGCCCAACGGGCCGCCGGTACCGTATCCGGTGCAGTTCCGCGTGATGGGGCCGGATCCGGCGGTGCTGCGTGCCCATGCCGACGAGGTGAAGGCGGTGCTGCGCGCCTCGCCCCACATGCGTGGTGTGAACGACAACTGGAACGAGTCCGTCAAGGTGCTGCGCCTGGAGGTGGACCAGGACAAGGCGCGCGCGCTGGGCGTGACGAGCCAGTCCATCGCGCAGGCGTCCAAGGTCATGCAGACCGGCATGCAGGTGGGCCAGTACCGCGAGGGCGACAAGCTCATCGACATCGTGCTGCGCCAGCCCGAGGACGAGCGCCGCGCCATCACCGACATTGCCAACGCCTACCTGCCCACGGCCAGCGGCCGCTCGATCCCGCTCACGCAGATCGCCAAGCCGGTGTTCACCTGGGAGCCGGGCGTGATGTGGCGCGAGGGCCGCGAGTACGCCATCACCGTGCAGGGTGACGTGGTGAAGGGCCTGCAGGGGGCCACGGTCACGCAGCAACTGCTGCCCGCGCTGCGCAAGATCGAGGCCGACTGGCACGCCGCAGGGCAGAACGCCTACCACATCACTGTGGCGGGCGCGGTGGCCGAAAGCTCCAAGGGCTCGTCGTCCATCGCGGCGGGCGTGCCCATCATGCTGTTCGTCACCTTCACACTGCTGATGCTGCAACTGCACAGCTTCAGCCGTGCCATGCTGGTGTTCCTGACCGGGCCGCTGGGTATCGCTGGTGTGGCCGGGGCGCTGATTTTGCTGGGGCGGCCGTTCGGCTTCGTGGCGCTGCTGGGCGTGATCGCGCTCATGGGCATGATCCAGCGCAACTCGGTCATCCTGATCGACCAGATCGAGCAGGACCGCGCGCGCGGCGTTCCGGCGTGGGACGCCATCGTCGAATCGGCGGTGCGCCGCCTGCGGCCCATCGTGCTGACAGCCGCTGCCGCCGTGCTGGCCATGATCCCGCTCTCGCGCAGCGTGTTCTGGGGCCCCATGGCCGTGGCCATCATGGGCGGGCTGATCGTGGCCACCGTGCTCACGCTGCTGGCCCTGCCGGCCATGTATGCGGCCTGGTTCCGGGTGCGTCGGCCAGAGCCCGAAGTGGGTGCCGGGGATTGATGTGCCCGCATCAGGTTAAAATCAAGAGTTAACCAGTTTCACACAGGCGGCAGGCGGTGCTTGCCGCCTGTCTGTTTGAAGACCGCGCGGGTGGCGAAATTGGTAGACGCACCAGGTTTAGGTCCTGACGCCAGCAATGGTGTGGGGGTTCGAGTCCCCCCCCGCGCACCACCCCTTTGAGACTTGTCCGGACACGGCGCCACTGCTCCGCAGTTGGCGCGTTTATTCAGAAATTTAGGAGTAGCCATGGCTGTTACCGTTGAAACCCTTGAAAAGCTCGAACGCAAGATCACGCTGAGCCTGCCCCTGGCCGCTGTGCAGAGTGAAGTTGAATCGCGCCTCAAGCGCATGGCGCGCACCGTCAAGATGGACGGCTTCCGTCCCGGCAAGGTGCCCATGAACGTGGTGGCGCAGCGCTACGGTTACTCGGTGCAGTACGAAGTGCTGAACGACAAGGTCGGTGAGGCCTTCACCCTGGCCGCCAACGAAGCCAAGCTGCGCGTGGCTGGTCAGCCGCGCATCACCGAGAAGGAAGGCGCGCCCGAGGGCGAAATGACCTTCGACGCCGTGTTTGAAGTGTTCCCCGAAGTCAAGATCGGTGACCTGTCCGACGTTGAAGTGGAAAAGCTGGCCACCGAAGTGACCGACAGCGCCATCGACCGCACGCTGGACATCCTGCGCAAGCAGCGCCGCAGCTTTGCCCAGCGCGCCCTGGAAGCAGCCGCCCAGGACGGCGACCGCGTGACCGTGGACTTCGAAGGCAAGATCGACGGCGAACCCTTCGCCGGCGGCAAGGCCGAGGACTTCCAGTTCCTGGTGGGCGAAGGCCAGATGCTGAAGGAATTTGAAGATGCCGTGCGCGGCATGAAGGTGGGCGAGAGCAAGACTTTCCCCCTGGCTTTCCCGGCCGACTACCACGGCAAGGATGTGGCGGGCAAGACGGCCGACTTCCTGGTCACGGTCAAGAAGATCGAAGCCTCGCACCTGCCCGAAGTGAACGATGCGCTGGCCAAGTCGCTGGGCATTGCCGACGCCACGGTGGACGGTCTGCGTGCCGACATCAAGAAGAACCTGGAGCGCGAAGTCAAGTTCCGCCTGCTGGGCCGCAACAAGGCTGCCGTGATGGACGCACTGCTGGCCAAGGCCGAGCTGGACCTGCCCAACGCGAGCGTGCAGGCCGAAATCGAGCGCCTCAAGGCTGGCGCACGCGCCGAGCTGAAGCAGCGTGGCATCAAGGACGCCGACAAGGCCGAAATTCCGGACGACATTTTCCGTGCGCAGGCCGAGCGCCGCGTGCGCCTGGGTCTGGTGGTGGCCGAGGTGGTGCGCGCCAACAACCTGCATGCTCAGCCGGACCAGCTCAAGGCCCACATCGACGAGCTGGCAGCCAGCTACGAGAAGCCCGAAGACGTGGTGCGCTGGTACTTCAGCGACCGCCAGCGTCTGGCCGAAGTCGAGGCTGTGGTGATCGAGAACAACGTGGCCGACTTTGTGCTGAGCAAGGCCAAGGTGACCAACAAGGACGTCACCTTTGACGAACTGATGGGCGCGGCTGCAGCGCAGGCCTGATAGGCCGCAGCGCACGGGCCGTTGCGGGCCTGTGCGTGCACTGAAGCCATGCTTGGGGGCTTGTGACCGTGGGCACAAGCCCCATTTCATTTCTGGGTACATTACCCGCCTGCAATGGAGAAACCTACATGAGCGCACTGGAAACACAGGCCCTGGGCATGATCCCGATGGTCATCGAACAGTCGGGCCGCGGCGAGCGGTCGTACGACATCTATTCGCGTCTGCTCAAGGAACGCGTGATCTTCCTGGTGGGCGAGGTCAACGACCAGACGGCCAACCTGGTGGTGGCGCAGTTGCTGTTCCTGGAAAGCGAAAACCCGGACAAGGACATCTCGTTCTACATCAACTCCCCGGGTGGCAGCGTCACGGCGGGCATGGCCATTTACGACACCATGCAGTTCATCAAGCCCGACGTTTCCACGCTGTGCTGCGGCTTCGCCGCCAGCATGGGCGCCTTCCTGCTGGCAGCGGGTGCCAAGGGCAAGCGCTTCTCGCTGCCCAACTCCAAGATCATGATCCACCAGGTGCTGGGCGGCGCGCGTGGTCAGGCCACGGACATCGAGATCCACGCGCGCGACATCCTGCGCACCAAGGACCAGATGAACCGCATCCTGGCCGAGCGCACGGGGCAGCCGATCGAGAAGGTGAAGCAGGATACCGAGCGCGACTACTTCATGACCGCCGACGAGGCCAAGGACTACGGCATCGTCGATCAGGTGATCGCCAAGCGGCCCTGATCCTGTGCAGAGCGCCCGCAGGGCTGGTTTTCCGGCCCGTGGCGCATTCCCCTGCTTTGGGTATCATCCCGACAACTTTCAGTAACACACAAGGCACAGCTTCCCATGGCCGAGAAAAAAGGCTCATCCAGCGAAAAAACCCTTTACTGCTCGTTCTGCGGCAAGAGCCAGCACGAGGTGAAGAAGCTGATTGCCGGTCCGTCGGTCTTCATTTGCGACGAGTGCATTGACCTGTGCAACGAAGTCATCCGCGACGAGCTGCCTGCAGGCGAAGCGGGCCGTGAAGCCAAGACCGATCTGCCCACGCCGTCCGAAATCAAGGCCAATCTGGACAACTATGTGATTGGCCAGGAGGCCGCCAAGCGAACGCTGGCGGTGGCGGTGTACAACCACTACAAGCGCTTGCGCCACAAGGACAAGGCGGCCAAGGACGACGTGGAGCTGTCCAAGAGCAACATCCTGCTCATCGGCCCTACGGGGTCGGGTAAGACGCTGCTGGCGCAAACGCTGGCGCGCATGCTTGATGTGCCCTTTGTGATGGCCGACGCCACCACGCTGACCGAAGCGGGCTATGTGGGGGAGGATGTCGAGAACATCATCCAGAAGCTCCTGCAAAGCTGCAACTACGAAGTGGAGCGTGCGCAGCGCGGCATCGTTTACATCGATGAGATCGACAAGATCTCGCGCAAGTCGGACAACCCCAGCATCACGCGCGATGTGTCGGGCGAGGGTGTGCAGCAGGCGCTGCTCAAGCTCATCGAAGGCACGATGGCCAGCGTCCCACCCCAGGGCGGACGCAAACACCCCAACCAGGATTTCCTGCAGATCGACACGACCAACATCCTGTTCATCTGCGGCGGCGCGTTCGCTGGCCTGGAGAAGGTCATCGAGAACCGCACCGAGGCCTCGGGCATCGGTTTCGGCGCAGCCGTCAAGAGCAAGAAGCAGCGCTCTCTGAGCGAGGTGTTCCAGGAAATCGAACCTGAGGATCTGATCAAGTTCGGCCTGATCCCCGAGCTGGTGGGTCGCATGCCCGTGGTGGCCGCGTTGGCGGAACTGGGCGAGGACGCACTGGTGCAGATCCTGACCGAACCCAAGAATGCACTCGTCAAGCAGTACAACAAGCTGCTGGCGATGGAGGGCGCCGAACTGGAGATCCGCCCCGCCGCGCTCAAGGCCATTGCCCGCAAGGCGCTGGCGCGCAAGACTGGAGCGCGCGGGCTGCGTTCCATTCTGGAGCAGGCACTGATCAATACCATGTTCGATCTGCCCAATGCCAGCAACGTCGAAAAGGTGGTGGTCGATGAGTCCACCATTGAAGAGGGCAAGCCGCCCCTGCTGGTGTACCGCGAAGCCGCGAAGAAGGCCTGACGCCCTGCCAGCTGTGGGCAGCCCATTCACTGCCAGGCAGCCCCTGGCAGTGCCACCCAAGCCGGGTTTCGAGGCGGGCTTGGGCTTGAAATTGAGCATCTGCGGGTCATATGCCTGGTAGATTGATGAGGAATCCCATGTCCGGACACCCCCCCCTGCCTTCCACTCCCATTGCGCTGCCGCTGTTGCCGCTGCGTGATGTGGTCGTATTTCCCCACATGGTGATTCCACTGTTTGTGGGTCGCCCCAAGAGCATCAAGGCGCTGGAACTGGCCATGGAGGCCGACCGCCGCATCATGCTGGTGGCCCAAAAAGCTGCTGCCAAGGACGAGCCGTCCGTCAAGGACATGTTCGATGTGGGCTGCGTTTCCACCATCCTGCAGATGCTCAAGCTGCCCGATGGCACCGTGAAGGTGCTGGTCGAGGGCCAGCAGCGCGCGCAGGTCCAGTCCATCGAGGATGCGGAAACCCATTTCAGCGCCACGGTGGCTCCCATCGAGCACCAGGCCGATGCGCCCCCCAGTGAGATCGAGGCACTGCGCCGTGCGGTGATGCAGCAGTTCGACCACTACGTCAAGCTCAACAAGAAGATTCCACCGGAGATCCTGACCTCGATCTCCAGCATCGACGATCCCGGCCGCCTGGCCGACACCATCGCCGCGCACCTGCCGCTCAAGCTGGAGAACAAGCAGGCCGTGCTGGACCTGGCTGGTGTGAAGGAGCGGTTGGAAAACCTGTTCGAGCAACTGGACCGCGAGGTCGAGATCCTCAACGTGGACAAGCGCATCCGCAGCCGCGTCAAGCGCCAGATGGAGAAGAACCAGCGCGACTTCTACCTCAACGAGCAAGTCAAGGCCATCCAGAAGGAACTGGGCGAGGGCGAGGAGGGCGCGGACCTCGAAGAGATCGACAAGAAGATCAAGGCTGCCAAGATGCCCGCCGAGGCGCGCAAGAAGGCAGAGGCCGAGCTCAAGAAGCTCAAGCTCATGTCGCCCATGTCGGCCGAGGCCACGGTGGTGCGCAATTACATCGACGTGCTGGTCTCGCTGCCTTGGAGCAAGAAGACCAAGATCAAGCACGACCTGGGCAACGCCGAGGTGGTGCTCAACGAGGACCACTACGGCCTCGATAAGGTCAAGGACCGTATCCTTGAATACCTTGCCGTGCAGCAGCGCGTGGACAAGGTCAAGGCACCCATCCTGTGCCTGGTGGGGCCACCCGGCGTGGGCAAGACCTCGCTGGGCCAGTCCATCGCCAAGGCCACGGGGCGCAAGTACGTGCGCATGGCGCTGGGAGGCATGCGCGATGAGGCCGAGATCCGCGGCCACCGACGCACCTATATTGGCGCCATGCCGGGCAAGGTGCTGCAGAGCCTGGGTAAGATTGGTACGCGCAATCCGCTGTTCCTGCTGGACGAGATCGACAAGCTGGGCCAGGATTTCCGGGGCGACCCGTCGAGCGCGCTGCTGGAGGTGCTGGACCCCGAGCAGAACCACACTTTTGGTGACCATTACGTTGAGGTCGATTTCGACCTGTCGGACGTGATGTTTGTGGCCACGTCCAACTCGATGAACATCCCCTCGGCGCTGCTCGACCGGATGGAAGTGATCCGCCTGTCCGGCTACACCGAGGACGAGAAGACCAACATCGCCATGAAGTACCTGCTGCCCAAGCAGCTCAAGAACAATGGTGTGAAGGACGGTGAGCTGGACGTGACCGAAGCCGCCGTGCGGGACATGGTGCGCTACTACACGCGCGAGGCGGGCGTGCGTTCGCTGGAGCGCGAGCTCTCCAAAATCTGCCGCAAGGTGGTCAAGGGCCTGCTGCTCAAGAAGTACCAGCCCCAGGTCAGCGTCACGCCCGACAACCTGCCGGACTTTCTGGGCGTGCGCAAGTACACCTACGGCCGTGCCGAGGAACAGAACCAGGTGGGCCAGGTCGTGGGCCTGGCCTGGACCGAGGTCGGTGGTGACCTGCTAACCATCGAGGCCGTGACCATGCCCGGCAAGGGCGTCATCACGCGCACTGGCTCGTTGGGCGATGTGATGAAGGAGTCGGTGGAGGCTGCCCGCACTGTGGTGCGCAGCCGCGCACGCGTCCTGGGTATCAAGGACGAGGTCTTCGAGAAGCGCGACGTGCACATCCACGTGCCCGACGGAGCCACACCCAAGGACGGTCCCAGCGCAGGTGCCGCGATGGTCACCGCGTTTGTGTCGGCGCTGACCGGTATTCCCGTGCGCGGCGATGTCGCCATGACGGGTGAGATCACCTTGCGTGGCGAGGTGACCGCCATTGGCGGTCTCAAGGAAAAGCTCCTGGCAGCCTTGCGTGGCGGCATTCGCACGGTGCTCATCCCCGAAGAGAACGTCAAGGACCTTCAGGAAATTCCGGACAACGTCAAGAGTGGCCTCGAGATTGTTCCCGTCAAATGGATCGACAAGGTGCTCGAAATCGCCCTGGAGCGCAAGCCCGTGCCGCTGACCGACGAGGAGGTGGCCGCCGCTGTGGTGGCTGCTGCTGCGGACAAGGCGGCCGCTGTGCCGACGGCGGAATCCGTAAAACATTGAAGGGTTTTTGAAAGTCCCCTCAAAAAATGCGCTACAATGCGTTTATTGCAGACAAGCGTTGTAGAATGTAAGGCTGCAAACAATGCGGGAATAGCTCAGTTGGTAGAGCGCAACCTTGCCAAGGTTGAGGTCGAGAGTTCGAGACTCTTTTCCCGCTCCAGATTCCGCGAAAAAGGGAAGCAGCCGCTTCCCTTTTTTGTCGAAGCGAAGGTTTGGCGCGGTAGCAAAGCGGTTATGCCCCGGATTGCAAATCCGGTTAGTCCGGTTCGACTCCGGACCGCGCCTCCAGAACCTCGATGGCTGGCCGTGTTTTGCACGGCATGCAATCCAAAGTTCTGGGTAGCGCTGAAAATTGCGCTATAATGCGAGGCTTGCCAGCCTTGATCTGATCGTCAGATTGAACAGGCACCATGCGGGAATAGCTCAGTTGGTAGAGCGCAACCTTGCCAAGGTTGAGGTCGAGAGTTCGAGACTCTTTTCCCGCTCCAGTTCAAAAAAGGGAAGCTTCGGCTTCCCTTTTGCATTTGCAGGGCCTGGTGCCGTGCGCGGCCTGATGGGCATTGCGCGCATGGTGGGCAAGGGGTACGCTGCGCATGAGCGCACGCCCTGGAGCGACTCGCCCCGATGGTGAAATTGGTAGACACTGCGGACTTAAAATCCGCCGCTTCCTGAAAAGGGGCGTGCCGGTTCGACCCCGGCTCGGGGCACCACCACTGAAACTGAACATGCCACATTACAACGCTCCCTTCGAAATCCACGTGCACGGCCAGGTGCAACTGCGTCCTGGTGTGGACTACGATCAGTTGCAGGATGCCCTCAAACCCCTGTGGAAATATGCGGGTGCGCGTTCGCTGGCCGATGGCGCCGCCAGTGCCTACGAAGAGGAGCCGGGCATCCAGTTCGATGCCAAGGCCCACACCCTGCAGATGTGCTGGACGGTGCGGGGCGATGAGGACTTCCGTCAGTCGCTGGACGACATGTGCATGGGGCTGAACGATCTGGCAGAGCAGGGCGCTGCCATTGAAATCACCTTCTACGACACCGAGTTCGATGAAGACGAGGCGGAGGACGATGCCGAGGCCCGCGATGACTTCATGATGCTCTTCGTGGGTCCCACGCCTGCCGCCATCATGCAGGTGCAGCGTGACCTGTTGGTGCAGGATGTCGTGAACATGATGGAGCGGCACTTCGACGGCTCCGAGCTCGGTGGCGTGGTGGCAGAGATCGACAAGCTCTTCTCGCAGCGCTTCGATGCCCTGGTCAACTCGCTGGAGATTGGCAAGCCCCCGCACGGCCCCGGTGGGCCTGCAGGCGGGCACGGTGGCGGCGGCGGAGGTCGCCGGCCGCGCCATCTGCATTGAGACTCAGTGTCCGATGGCAGGCGCGCTGCGTGCGCTTTCCGGGCTGGCGTACCTCTCTTCCTACCCGGCAGGCATCAGAGATCAGGTGTCCACGCTGCTGGCCCAGGACCCGGCCGCTCTGGGTCCGTTGCTGTTGCGCAGATACCCCCAGGCCCATGCGGTGCGCACCGACAAGGCGCTGTACCAGTACGCCATGGACCTCAAGAGCCAGCACCTGCGCAACGCAGATGCGGTCAACAAGGTGGTGTTTGACAACAAGATCCACGTGGTGCGCCATGCGCTGGGGCTGCACAGCACCGTCGCACGGGTCCAGGGGCGCAAACTTGCCGCTCGGCACGAGATCCGGATTGCCGCCCTCTTCAAGCAGGCGCCCGAGGAGTTTCTGCGCATGATCGTGGTGCATGAGCTGGCACACCTTCGCGAACGCGAGCACGACAAGGCCTTCTACCAACTGTGCCAGCACATGGAGCCGCACTACCACCAGTACGAGCTCGATGTCCGTCTCTACCTGACCCACATGGAGTCGTCTGGCGAGCGGCTCTGGGACGCCTGACTACAAATCCACTGTAGAACAGCACCGCGCAGGCAACTGCAGCCAGCGGCCCACGGCGTTCTGCAGCGGCTCCAGGGCGCCGGTGGTGAACACAGTGACCGCGTCTGCGCCGAGGGGCGTGTCCTGGCAGGCCAGGGCATGGGCTGTTTGCAGCAGGCGCCGGGTCTGGCGTGCCACGGGCTCGCCTGTGGCGATCAGGGCCACGTCAGGGCCCAGCAGGTCGCGCAGGATGTCCTGCGCAAACACATAGTGGGTGCAGCCGAGCACCAGCGTATCGATCGCGCCTTCTTCTGTGCCAAATGGGCCCATGGCGCCCGTGTACTGGGCGCAAAGTGCTCTTATTTCTGTAGCGTCCTGCGTGGCCGTAGGTGGGTGGGCGGTGCTGCGTTCGATGGCATGGGCCAGCCCGTCACAGGGCTGGATGGTGAAGCGCGCCTGTCCTTCCAGCGAGGCCAGGAGCCGGGCAAACTTGGCGCTGCCCAGCGTGCCGCGCGTGCCGATCACCCCCACATGGCCAGTGCGTGTGGCTGCCACGGCGGGCTTGAGTGCAGGCTCGACGCCCACCAGGGGCAGCTGCGGGTGGCGCACCCGTGCTTCGTGGATGGCGGCAGCCGTGGCCGTGTTGCAGGCCACCACCAGCGCCTTGATGTGGTGCTGCGCGCAAAGAAAGTCGCTGATGGCATGGGTGCGCGCAGCCACATAGGCGTCGCCGCGCTCACCGTAGGGGGCATGGCCGCTGTCGGCCACGTACACGAAGCGCTCGAGCGGCAGTTCGGCACGCAGCGCCTGCAGCACGCTCAGGCCGCCGACACCACTGTCGAACACGCCGATGGGCTGCTGCGCTGTGTCGTTCATGCGTGCGGCAGAGAGCGCTGGTGCAGTCAGCCCGCGTTGACGCTGATGCCCTTGAATTCGCCCGTGGCGATGCGCTTTTGCCACTCGGCCGGGCCGGTGATGTGGGCGCTGGTGCCACCGGCGTCCACAGCCACGGTCACGGGCATGTCCACCACGTCAAATTCGTAGATGGCCTCCATGCCCAGATCGGCAAAGCCCACCACCCTGGCACCCTTGATGGCCTTGGAGACCAGGTAGGCGGCGCCGCCCACGGCCATCAGGTAGGCGCTCTGGTGCTTCTTGATGGCCTCGATCGCGGTGGGGCCGCGCTCGGCCTTGCCGACCATGGCGATCAGGCCGGTCTGGGCCAGCATCATGTCGGTGAACTTGTCCATGCGCGTGGCGGTGGTCGGGCCTGCGGGGCCGACGACTTCGTCACCGACCGGATCGACGGGGCCGACGTAGTAGATCACGCGGTTGGTGAAGTCCACGGGCAGCTTCTCGCCCTTGGCCAGCATGTCCTGGATGCGCTTGTGCGCCGCGTCGCGGCCGGTGAGCATCTTGCCGTTGAGCAGCAGGGTCTGGCCCGGCTTCCAGCTTGCGACCTCTTCCTTGGTCAGCGTGTTGAGGTCCACGCGCTTGCTGGTCTCGGTGTTGGGTTCCCAGTCCACCTTGGGCCACAGGTCCAGGCTGGGTGGGTCCATGTACACCGGGCCCGACCCGTCCATCACGAAATGGGCGTGGCGCGTGGCCGCGCAGTTGGGGATCATGGCCACAGGCTTGCTGGCAGCGTGCGTGGGGTACATCTTGATCTTCACGTCCAGCACGGTGGTCAGGCCGCCCAGGCCCTGCGCGCCAATGCCCAGGGCATTGACCTTCTCGAACAGTTCCAGGCGCAGCTCTTCCACCTGGGTGAGCTTCTCGCCCCGAGCGTTCTTGGCCTGCAGCTCGTACATGTCCAGGTCGTCCATCAGGCTTTCCTTGGCCAGCAGGACAGCCTTTTCTGCCGTGCCGCCGATGCCGATGCCCAGCATGCCCGGTGGGCACCAGCCAGCGCCCATGGTGGGCACGGTCTTGAGCACCCAGTCCACCAGGTTGTCGCTGGGGTTCATCATGATCATCTTGGACTTGTTCTCACTTCCGCCGCCCTTGGCCGCCACGGTGATGTCCAGTGTGTCTCCGGCCACGATCTCACTGAAGATCACTGCGGGCGTGTTGTCCTTGGTGTTCTTGCGCGCGAACAGCGGGTCGGCCACCACGCTGGCGCGCAAGGTGTTGTCCGGGTGGTTGTAGCCACGGCGCACACCTTCATTGATGGCGTCCTCCAGGCTGCCGGTGAAGCCTTCCCAGCGCACGTTCATGCCCACCTTGAGGAAGACGTTGACGATGCCCGTGTCCTGGCAGATGGGGCGGTGGCCGTAGGCGCTCATCTTGCTGTTGGTCAGGATCTGCGCCATGGCGTCCTTGGCGGCAGGGCTTTGCTCGCGTTCGTAGGCGCGGGCCAGGTGCTCGATGTAGTCGGCCGGGTGGTAGTAGCTGATGTACTGCAGGGCGGCGGCGATGGACTCGATCAGGTCTTCTTGGCGGATGGTGGTCATGGTGGGGCGATACTCTGCGGTGGAGTGTGGGGAACCCCCAATTATCGCCGCTGCCTGCTGACGCGACCCTTGCCCGGTGCCGCGCGGGCCTGCAGGGGCCCCACTGCTGTCGACGCTTCCACTGTGAGGTCTGCCATGAACTTCCGTACCGAACGCGATACCTTCGGCCCCATCGAGGTGCCGGCCCACCGGCTCTGGGGGGCGCAAACGCAGCGCTCGCTGCTGCACTTCGACATTTCCGGCGAGCGTCAGCCGCAGGAGATCATCCACGCGTTGGCGCTGGTCAAGCAGGCGTCGGCCACGGTCAACCATGCGCTGGGCCTGATGCCGCGCGACAAGACCGACGCCATTGTGGCCGCCGCACAAGAGGTGATCGACGGCCTGCATGCGCAGGAATTTCCGCTGGTGGTGTGGCAGACCGGCTCGGGAACGCAGACCCACATGAACGTCAACGAGGTGCTGGCCAACCGCGCCAGCGAGCTGCTGGGCGGCGAGCGCGGCGAGGGCCGCAAGGTCCATCCCAACGATGATGTGAATCGCAGCCAGTCCAGCAACGACGTGTTCCCCACCGCCATGCATGTGGCAGCGGTGGATGCGCTGACGCAGCGCCTGCTGCCTGCCATGGCCCTGCTGCGCGGCACGCTGGAGCGCAAGGCCCGCGATTTCGACGGCATCGTCAAGATAGGCCGCACCCACCTGCAGGACGCCACCCCGCTGACGCTGGGCCAGGAAATCTCGGGCTGGGTGGCGCAACTGGCCCAGGGAGAAAAACATGTGCGTGCCGCGCTGCCGCACTTGTGCGAACTGGCACTGGGCGGCACGGCCGTGGGCACGGGCCTGAACGCGCCCAAGGGCTATGCCGAAGCCGTGGCCCACGAACTGGCGCGGCGCACCGGGCTGCCCTTTGTCACGGCGCCCAACAAGTTCGAGGCCCTGGCCACCTGCGATGCCCTGGTGCACGCCCATGGCGTGCTCAAGACCCTGGCAGCCAGCCTGATGAAGGTGGCCAACGATGTGCGCTGGTTGGCCAGTGGGCCACGCAGCGGCATCGGCGAAATCACCATCCCCGAGAACGAGCCCGGCTCGTCCATCATGCCCGGCAAGGTCAACCCCACGCAGTGCGAAGCGCTGACCATGCTGTGCTGCCAGGTGATGGGCAACGATGTGGCCATCAACATGGGCGGGGCATCGGGCAATTTCGAGCTGAACGTGTTTCGGCCCATGGTGGCGCACAACTTCCTGCAAAGCGTGCGCCTGTTGGCTGATGGCATGGTGAGCTTCAACGACCATTGTGCCGTGGGCATCGAACCCCAGCGCGAACGCATTGCCGAGCTGGTGCAGCGCTCGCTGATGCTGGTGACCGCGCTCAACCCCCACATCGGCTACGACAAGGCGGCCGCCATTGCCAAGAAGGCGCACCAGGAGGGCACCAGCCTGCGCGAGGCGGCCATTGCCACGGGCTTTGTCACTGCACAGCAGTTCGACCAATGGGTGGTGCCCGAGCGCATGGTGGGTTGAGCAAACCGGTTTATACTTAAGATTCATTTTTTGTGAATCTTTAACCATGCACGACCATTCCACCCCTGAAGCGATCTACCCGTTTGACGCCCGTGGTGTCGCCAAGCGCTTTCGCCATGCCGCGATTTTTGGTGCGCTGGACGCCCTGAACCCCGGCGAAACCATGCGGTTCATGAACGACCACGACCCGCTGCCGCTGCTGCACCAGATGCAGATGCGCTACGGCAACGGCGTGCGCATCGAGTACCTGCAGCGGGAACCCGGCGCGATCATGATCGACTTCATCCGCCAGTAAGCGGCTGCTATCAAAAACATAGCTTCCAGCGCCCGTCGATATTGCGCTGGAGGCATTTTTCCTTTAGATTCTTGCAAGTCGCCTGGGTGCCGGTGTTTCATGGCAACGCCAGGATGTCCTGGGCCACTCTGGCGATGCCCTCGTCCGTGAGGTTCTGCGCCTGCACCGGTTGGCGCTGCGCCCATTGGTACAGATGGGTGCTTTGCGAGCGTGCGTACAGCGGGTCGTAGTGCAAGGCCATCAGCTCGGCGAACAACGGTCGCAGCGCGCCTTCGGCAGCCCAGGCCTGCCAGCGATCGATGACCTGCTGGCCATGCAGTTCGCGCATCGTGCCCAGTGTCTGCGCCAGTGCGGCACGGTCATCACCCAAGTGGGCGTAGTCGCGCAGCAGGAAGGCCAGCCGTTCGCTGGTGCCGGCCTGGATCTCAATGCAAGGGCTGGCGCGCAGGTGGCGGATCAGCGGCATTGGCACCGTCAGGCGGCCGATGCGGCTGCTCTCGGCCTCCACGTACACCGGGCGGCTGGTGTCCAGCCCTTCCACCTGTTGGGCCAGCAGGGTTTCAAAGGCCGTTTGCGAGGGCTGGGCGACGCCCGGCAGCGTGCCCAGCACTGAGCCCCGGTGCCGTGCACAGCCTTCCAGGTCGATGACCTGCGCTCCCTGCCTGGCCAGTGCATGCAAGATGCGTGTCTTGGCGCTGCCCGTGGGGCCGCACAGCACGCGCAGCGGCAATTGCGGGCAAATCGTTTCCAGCAGCGTGATCGCATGTCGGCGCCAGGCCTTGTAGCCGCCTGCAAGTTGCTGGGCGTCCCAGCCCACCAAGCGCAGCCACTGCACCACCGAACTGCTGCGCATACCGCCGCGCCAGCAGTACACCAGCGGTCGCCAGGACGCGGGCTGGTCGGCAAAGCGCTCGCGCAAGTGGCGCGCGATGTTGGCCGCCACCATGGCGCCTCCCACGCGCCGTGCCTCAAAGGCACCTTGCTGCTTGTACAGCGTGCCGACGATGTGGCGTTCCTCATTGTCCAGCGCGGGGCAGTTGATGGCGCCTGGAATGTGGTCCAGCGCATATTCGGCGGGCGAGCGCACGTCGATCAGGGTGTCAAAAGTGTGGCGTTCAAGTACGCTGACGGGGCCGCGTGGGCTCATGGAAAGAACTCCTGCAGGAGCATGCGGACATGGATGGATGGAAACCATGGCTGGCACAATCCGCTCCATGATTGACACCGCCACACCCTTTGAAGAATCCCCCAAGCTTACCCAGTTTGCCCACGGGGGCGGCTGTGGCTGCAAGATTGCGCCCGGCCTGTTGCGTGAGATCCTGGCCCGCGCACCCCAGGGCCTGGTACCGCCCGAGCTGATGGTGGGCACTGAAACCGCCGACGATGCCGCGGTGTACCGCCTCAATGCCACCCAGGCGCTGGTGGCGACCACCGATTTTTTCACCCCCATCGTTGACGATCCCTACGACTTTGGCCGCATTGCCGCGACCAACGCGCTGTCCGACATCTACGCCATGGGCGGCACGCCCATCCTGGCGCTGGCGCTGGTCGGCATGCCCATTGCCAAGCTCGCCCCCGAGGTCATCGGCCGTGTGCTCGAAGGCGGCGCTTCCGTCTGCCGCGAGGCAGGCATTCCCATTGCGGGCGGGCATTCCATCGATGTGCTCGAGCCCATTTACGGCCTGGTGGGCCTGGGCCTGGTGCACCCCGACCGCGTGCGGCGCAACGCCGATGCACAGGCGGGCGACGTGCTGGTGCTGGGCAAGCCGCTGGGGGTGGGGGTGTTGTCGGCGGCGCTCAAGAAGGGCCAGCTCGGCGGCGCGGGCTACGCCGAAATGCTGCGCCACACCACACAGCTCAACCGCGTGGGCGCTGCGCTGGGGCAGATGGACGGTGTGCATGCCATGACCGATGTGACCGGCTTCGGCCTGGCAGGCCATTTGCTGGAGATTTGCCGTGGTTCGGGCCTGTCGGCCCAGGTGGAGCTGGCAAGCCTGCCGCTGATCGGCAGCGCAGTGCAATGGGCCCGCGAGGGTGTGGCGACGGGGGCCTCGGGTCGCAATTGGGCCGCTTATGGCAGCGATGTGGACTGGCCCGCCGACGCGCCTGAATGGCAGCGCACCTTGTGCACTGATCCGCAAACCAGCGGCGGTCTGCTGGTGAGCTGCGCCGCCAGTGCGGCGCCCGCCGTGCTGCAGGCCTTCCAGTCCAGCGGGTTTGCCCAGGCCGCCGTGGTGGGGCGCATGCAGGCCAGTGGGGCCGGTCAGGGATCGCGCCTGGCTTTTGCCTGAAAGCGATCAGCCACCCCCTTGCCGGGGGTGGTAGAGGCTTACTTCAGGTCTTCCGCCAGCACGCGCACGATGCTTTCGGCATTGGCCGATGATTCGGGAGCGCCTGCGGCGTTGAGCACGGAAACGGTGGTGGCCTCGCCCTGGCTGCGCACCACAATGCGGTACTTGAGCGGTGGCACGGCCTTTTCCGACGAGGCAAAGCTCATCAGCTTGCCCAGGAAGCCCGGCTCCTTCTTGTCCCCCTTGGGGGCCACATAGCGCACGAAGTACAGGCCCTGGCTGCGGTCGCGGTCTTCCACGGTGAAGCCGGTGCGGTCCAGCGCCAGGCCCACGCGGCGCCAGGCACGGTCAAAGCCTTCGTCGATCTGCACCACGGGCACGCCGCCCACATTGCCAACGCGGGAAGACGACGCACGTGCTGCCGGTGTAGCCGCCACGGCCTTGGCTTGTTCCTGGCTGACGCCGAGCTTGACCAGCAGACGGCGCAGGAATTCGGCTTCCAGCTCGGGGTCGGCCGCACGGGGCTGCCACACGGTGGTTTCCTTGGTGCTGGTGTTGAACACCTCCTGCATGCCCCGGTGGCTGACGTAAATTTCGGTGCCGCCCTGGGCGTTGCGCTCCAGGCGGGTGCGGAACTTGTCACGCTCGCCGGTGGAGTAGAGCGAATCGAGCACCCTGCCCAGGGTATTGCGGATGAAGTCCTGCGGGATCTTGGCGCGGTTCTCGGCCCAGTCGGTTTCCATGATGCCGATGTTGGACTGGTCCAGCGCCAGGGTAAAACCGTTTTCCAGCCAGAACTCGCGCACCGGGTCCCAAAGTTGATCGGCCGGGCGGTTGACCACCAGCCAGCGCTGGTTGCCGTTGCGCTCGATGCGCACGTCACCCAGGGAGGACAGTGCGGTTGCCGGCCCCGACGGCTGCGCCGCCTGGTTGGCTTGCATGGCGTTGGCCGAGACCACGCCACCGGGCACGGTGTAGCGCGTGTCACGTGACAGCGTCTTGAGATCGGGCGGCACTTCGAGCGTGGAGCCCTTGGAGGCGCTCTTGTAGTCGATCTTGTCGCCTTCCAGCACCGAGCAGGCGCCCAGGGCGATGGTCAGGCCGAGCAGGCCCAGTCGTGCGGAGTTGTTCACGCGGCTAATCCTCTTGAAACGCTGAACGCAGCGGATGAATTACAGCAGGCCGGCGGCGCGCAGCGCGCCCTCGACGACGGCTTCGTTGCCTTGGCTCAAGGGCGTCATGGGCAGGCGCAGTGTGCCGCCGCACAGGCCCATGCGGGCCATGGCCCACTTCACGGGAATGGGGTTGGCCTCGACGAACAAGTGCTTGTGCACGGGCATGAGGCGGAACTGGATTTCCATGGCGCGCTTGATGTCACCGGCGATGGCGGCCATGCACAGTTCGTGCATCAGGCGCGGGGCCACGTTGGCCGTCACGCTGATGTTGCCCTGACCGCCGCACAGCATCAGTGCCACGGCGGTCGGGTCGTCGCCCGAATACACGGCAAAGCCCTTGGGCACATCGCGGATCAGCCACTGTGCACGCTCGATGTTGCCCGTGGCTTCCTTGATGCCGATGATGCCGGGCACCTGCGCCAGGCGCAGCACGGTGTCGTGCAGCATATCGGCCACCGAGCGGCCGGGCACGTTGTACAGCACGATGGGCAGGTCGCCCGTGGCTTCGGCAATCGCCTTGAAGTGCTGGTACTGGCCCTCTTGCGTGGGCTTGTTGTAGTAGGGCACGACCTGCAACTGGCTGTCTGCGCCGACCTTCTTGGCGAACTTGGCCAGCTCGATCGCTTCAGCCGTCGAATTGGCGCCGCAGCCGGCCATGATGGGCACGCGCTTGGCGGCCTGCTCCACAGCCACGCGAATGATCTCGCAGTGCTCTTCCACGTTCACCGTGGGCGATTCGCCCGTGGTGCCCACCACTCCGATGCAGTCGGTGCCTTCAGCGATGTGCCAGTCGATCAGTTTGCGCAACGTGGGGTAGTCCACGCTGCCGTCTTCGTGCATGGGGGTGACGAGGGCGACGATGCTGCCGGTCAGGGGGGCGGTGGGAGAGGTCATGTCCGCAGTCAAAAACGGTAAAAGAGCATTCTAACTAGGAGAGTGCGCGCAAGGGATGGCGTGCCGGTGACAGTCCGTCCTCTGCCACACGCACTGCCGTGATGCGTTGCACGAAGCGCGCTGGTCCATCGAGGAAGCCATCCTCGTAAGCGACCACACGCAGCGGAGTGCAGGCCGAGAGCAGTTCCCCGGGGCGCAGCAGGAAATCGGGCCGCGCGGGCCGGCCCACGGTCTCGTTGCCCTGGGCAAAGGTTTCGTAGAGCAGCACGCCGCCCGGCGCCACGCACTGCACGATGGCGGGTAGCAGGGGGCGCCAGAGGTAGTGGGTTACCACCACGGCGCCAAATGTGCGGCCCGCCAGGGGCCAGGGGCCGTTCTCGATGTCGGCTTCGATGGCTTCGCCGGCCTGGGCCGCCGCCTGCACGGCCAGCGGGTCGCGGTCGATGCCCGTCACGGGATGGCCCAGTGCCTGGAACCAGCGCAGGTGCCGGCCTGCGCCGCAGGCCACGTCGAGCACCGGCGCACCGGACGGCACCAGGTGCGACCAGCGGCGCACCCATTCGGAAGGGGCGTCCGGGCCTCGGGCGGGGAAGGGGGTTGCTATAAAATTCATAGCTTTTCGCGCTTGATGAATAAGCGCTGGAGGCCGATTTTGCCTAAAAACAGGCCCACACCTGGTCTGCCAGCATGAGCATGAAGCCGGGGTCGCGGTAGAGCAGGAGCACCGCCAGCAGCGCGAGCAGCACCAGCGCCCAGCCCAGCCAGCGGCGCCAGGGGCGGAGGGTGGGGGGCGGGGTGGAGTCCATGGCCGGATCAGGCAGGTTGGGGGGCCGTGCGCTGCAGCGGCTGCTCGCGCACGGGCAGGTTGACCAGGCAGGCCAGCACGCCCAGGCCGATGGAGATGTACCAGACGATGTCGTAGCTGCCGGTGCGGTCGTACAGCACGCCGCCCAGCCACACACCCATGAAGCTGCCGATCTGGTGGCTGAAGAACACCAGGCCGCCCAGCATGGACAGGTGCTGCACGCCGAAGATCTGCGCGATGGTGGCGTTGGTGGGCGGCACGGTGGAGAGCCACAGCACGCCCATCACGGCCGAGAACACGTACACCGACATGGGCGAGATCGGCACCAGCAGGAAGACCACGATAACCACCGAGCGCGCCATATAAATGAAGGCCAGGATGAAGCGGCGCGGCATGCGCTGGCCCAGCGAGCCCGCGATGTAGGTGCCGAACACGTTGAACAGCCCGATCAGCGCCAGCGAGAAGCTCGCCACCTGGGGCGAGAGGCCTAGGTCCTTGATGTAGCTGGGCATGTGCACCGCAATGAACACCACCTGGAAGCCGCAGACGAAGTAGCCCACCGTCAGCAGCCCAAAGCTGGGCGTGCGCACGGCCTCGGCCAGCGCCTGGCCCACGCTCTGGCTGCGCTGCGTGGGCGCCGTGCCCCGGAAGCCCGGCTCGCGCAGGCCCAGCGCCAGCGGGACGATCAGCAGCACCAGGAGCGACAGCGCCAGCAGCGCGTCCTGCCAGCCCAGGCTGGAGATCAGGAAACCCTCGACCGGCACCATGAGGAACTGCCCGAACGAACCTGCCGCCGCCGCCACCCCCATGGCCCAAGAACGCTTCTCGGGCGCGATCTGGCGCCCCAGCACGCCGTAGATCACCGCATAGGTGGTGCCCGCCTGCGCCGCGCCGATGAGCAGGCCGGTGGTCAGGGCGAACAGCAGCGTGGTGGGCGACAGTGCCATGCCCACCAGGCCCAGGCCGTAGAGGATGGCGCCCACGACGAGCACTCGGAACGCACCGAAGCGGTCGGCCGCCATGCCCGCGAACACACCCACCAGGCCCCAGGCGATGTTCTGGATGGCCAGGGCCAGCGCGAACGACTCGCGCGTCCAGCCCATGGCCTGCGTGATGGGCTGCAGCCACAGGCCGAAGCCGTGGCGTATGCCCATGGACAGGGTCACGATGGCGGCACCGCAGGCCAGCACCTGGAACATGGAAAGCTTGGGAGGGCTCAAGGACATTCCCGCAATGTAACGGGATGCGGCGTTTTCTGCCGGTACAGCCTTCGCCGGTACAGCACGGTGCAATGACATGCCTGTGATTTCATACAGCACTACAATCCGCGCCCATGGCAGTCAAACCCGTTTCCGCATCCGAATACTCCGAAGGCTCGATCCGCGTGCTCAAGGGCCTGGAGCCCGTCAAGCAGCGTCCGGGCATGTACACCCGCACCGACAACCCCTTGCACATCATCCAGGAGGTGCTGGACAACGCCGCCGACGAGGCCTTGGCGGGCTTTGGCAAAAAAATCAAGGTGACGCTGCATGCCGATGGTTCGGTCAGCGTGGAGGACGACGGCCGGGGTATTCCCTTCGGCCTGCACCCTGAGGAAAAGGCGCCGGTGATCGAACTGGTGTTCACCCGCCTGCACGCGGGCGGCAAGTTCGACAAGGGCAAGGGCGGTGCCTACAGCTTCTCGGGCGGCCTGCACGGCGTGGGCGTGAGCGTGACCAACGCGTTGGCCACCCGTCTGGAGGCCACCAGCCACCGCGAAGGCCAGGCCGCGCGCCTGGTGTTTGCGGGCGGCGATGTGGTCGAGCCCCTGGTGGCGCGCCCGCTGGAGGCGGGCGAGCGCAAGCAGGGCACTACGGTGCGCGTGTGGCCCGACGCCAAATACTTTGAATCGAGCAACCTGCCGCTGGGCGAACTCACGCACCTGCTGCGCAGCAAGGCCGTGCTGATGCCCGGCGTGTCGGTGACCCTGGCCAACGAGAAAACCCGCGAAACGCAGACCTGGCAGTACAAGGGCGGCCTGCGCGACTACCTGGCCCAGACGCTGAGCGCCGACCCGGTGATTCCGCTGTTCGAATGCGAAGGCTTTGCCGATGCTGGGCACGACAGCTTTGCCGAAGGCGAGGGCGCGGCCTGCTGCGTGGCCTTCACCGAAGAAGGCGCGCCGGTGCGCGAGAGCTACGTCAACCTCATCCCCACCAGCGCAGGTGGCACGCACGACAGCGGCCTGCGCGATGGGCTGTTCCAGGCCGTCAAGAGCTTCATCGAACTGCACAGCCTGCTGCCCAAGGGCGTCAAGCTCCTGCCCGAGGACGTATTTGCGCGCGCCAGCTATGTGCTCTCGGCCAAGGTGCTGGACCCGCAGTTCCAGGGCCAGATCAAGGAGCGCCTGAACTCGCGCGACGCCGTGCGCCTGGTCTCCAGCTTTGTGCGCCCGGCCATGGAGCTGTGGCTCAACCAGCATGTGGACTACGGCAAGAAGCTGGCCGAACTGGCCATCAAGGCGGCGCAGACGCGCCAGAAGGCCGGCCAGAAGGTGGAAAAGCGCAAGGGCTCGGGCGTGGCCGTGCTGCCGGGCAAGCTCACCGATTGCGAAAGCCGCGACCTCGCGCACAACGAGCTGTTTCTGGTGGAGGGCGACTCGGCCGGCGGCAGTGCCAAGATGGGCCGCGACAAGGAATGCCAGGCCGTGCTGCCGCTGCGCGGCAAGGTGCTGAACACCTGGGAGGTCGAGCGCGACCTGCTGTTCAAGAACAACGAGGTGCACGACATTGCCGTGGCCATCGGCGTCGATCCGCACGGCCCCAACGACGCCCCCGACCTGTCGGGCCTGCGCTACGGCAAGATCTGCATCCTCAGCGATGCCGACGTGGATGGCGCGCACATCCAGGTGCTGCTGCTCACGCTGTTCTTCCGCCACTTCCCCAAGCTCATCGAGGCCGGCCACATCTATGTGGCGCGCCCGCCGCTGTTCCGCGTGGATGTGCCCGCGCGCGGCAAGAAGCCCGCGGCCAAGATGTACGCGCTGGACGAGGGCGAGCTCACCGCCATCCTCGACAAATGCGCCAAGGACGGCGTGCCGCCTGAGAAATGCCCGATCAGCCGCTTCAAGGGCCTGGGCGAAATGAACGCCGAGCAACTCTGGGACACCACCCTCAACCCCGACACCCGGCGCCTGCTGCCCGTGCAGTTGGGCAACCTGGACTTTGCCGCCACCGAAGGCCTCATCACCAAGCTCATGGGCAAGGGCGAAGCCGCCGCGCGCCGTGAGCTGATGGAGCTGCATGGGGATGCGGTAGAGGTGGATGTGTAGTGTTTTTGGCCTCCAAGGCAATATATTCAAGCGTCAGTAGCTATTAAAAACATAGCGTTTCGGGCGCCTTCACAGGTATCAGCCCCGTTGCGCAGGAACCCTCCGCATGAGCGACCAACCCACCCTCGACCTCCAACCCTCCGCAGCCGACGGCGAGCCTGGGCTTGCCAGCTACGCCCAACGCGCCTACCTGGAGTACGCGCTGTCCGTCGTCAAAGGCCGTGCGCTGCCCGATGTGTGCGACGGCCTCAAGCCCGTGCAGCGGCGCATTCTGTACGCCATGGACCGCATGGGCCTTGGCTACAGCGGTCCCAGCCGCAACGTGGCGGCCAAGCCGGTCAAGAGCGCCAGGGTGGTGGGCGATGTGCTGGGCCGTTTTCACCCGCACGGCGACCAGTCGGCCTACGACGCGCTGGTGCGCCTGGCGCAGGACTTTTCGCAGCGCTACCCGCTGATCGACGGCCAGGGCAACTTCGGCAGCCGCGACGGCGATGGCGCGGCTGCCATGCGCTACACCGAGGCACGGCTCTCGCGCATCAGCACCCTGCTGCTCGATGAGATCGACATGGGCACGGTGGACTTTGTGCCCAACTACGACGGCAGCACGCAGGAGCCGCGCCAGCTGCCTGCGCGCCTGCCGTTTGCGCTGCTCAATGGCGCCAGCGGCATTGCCGTGGGCCTGGCCACCGAAATCCCGAGCCACAACCTGCGCGAAGTGGCCGACGCCTGCGTGGCCCTGGTGAAAAACGCCAAGCTCACGGACGACGAGCTGTTCGCCCTGGTGCCCGGGCCAGACTACCCCGGCGGCGGCCAGATCATCAGCCAGGCGGCCGACATCCAGGAAGCCTACCGCAGCGGCCGCGGCAGCCTCAAGGTGCGTGCGCGCTGGAAGATCGAAGACCTGGCGCGCGGCCAGTGGCAGATGGTGGTGACGGAGCTGCCGCCCGGTGTGTCGGCGCAAAAGGTGCTGGAAGAGATCGAGGACATCACCAACCCCAAGGTCAAGGCCGGCAAGAAGGCGCTCACGCAGGAGCAGACGCAGCTCAAGGCCAGCATGCTGGCCGTGCTCGACGGCGTGCGCGACGAGTCGAGCAAGGACGCGCCGGTGCGCATCGTCTTCGAGCCCAAGACCGGCAAGCTGCCGCAGCAGGAGCTGATCACCGCGCTGCTGGCACACACCAGCCTGGAGACTTCGGCGCCCATCAACCTGACCATGGTGGGCATCGACGGCAAGCCGGTGCAGAAGTCGCTGCGCCAGATGCTGGAGGAGTGGATCGCCTTCCGCCAGACCACCATCACCCGCCGCACGCAGCACCGCCTGGACAAGGTGCTGGATCGCATCCACATCCTCGAAGGGCGGCAGATGGTGCTGCTCAACATCGACGAGGTGATTGCCATCATCCGTGCCGCCGAGGACCCCAAGGCGGCGCTGATCGCGCGCTTTGCCCTGAGCGACCGGCAGGCCGAGGACATTCTGGAAATCCGCCTGCGCCAACTCGCCCGCCTGGAGGCCATCAAGATCGAGCAGGAGCTCAAGGAGCTGCGCGAGGAGCAGGGCAAGCTCGAAGACATTCTGGCCAACCCGGCCTCGCTGCGCCGTCTGATGGTGCGCGAGATCGAGGCAGACGCCAAGCAGTTTGGCGATGCGCGTCGCACCCTCATCCAGGCCGAGAAAAAGGCCGTGGCCGAAGTGAAGGTGGTCGATGAGCCGGTTACCGTGATCGTTTCGCAAAAAGGCTGGGTGCGCGCACGCACCGGCCATGGCCACGAGGCGGCGAGCTTTGCCTTCAAGGCGGGCGACGGCCTGTACGGCACCTTTGAATGCCGCACGGTGGACCATTTGCTCGTGTTCGGCAGCAACGGTCGCATCTATTCGGTGCCGGTGGCGCAACTGCCCGGCGCGCGTGGCGACGGGCAGCCCGTCACCACGCTGATCGAACTGGAGCCCGGCAGCAGCATTGCGCACTACTTTGCCGGCCCGGCCACAGCGCAGCTGCTGTTGTCCAGCTCGGGCGGCTACGGCTTTCTGGCCACCGTGGAGCACATGCTGTCGCGCCAGCGCGGCGGCAAGGCCTTCATCAGCCTGGGCGAGGGCGACACCGTGTGCGCACCCTCGCATGTGGCGCACAGCAGCGCCAGCCAGCCGTTGGCGCCCGCCACGCATGTGGTCTGTGCCTCGGTGGGGGGGCGCATCCTGAGCTTTGACATCGGCGAACTCAAGACGCTGGAGAAGGGCGGCCGCGGCCTCATGCTCATCGACCTGGAAGACAAGGACCGCCTGGCCGGCGCAGCCGCCTACACGCGCAGCATCCGCATCGAAGGCGTGGGCCGGGGCGGCAAGCCGCGCGAGGAGCAGCTCGAAATCCGCAGCCTGAACAACGCCCGTGCAGCGCGTGGGCGCAAGGGCAAGGCGGCGGATCTGGGCTTCAAGCCGTCGGCCATTACCCGGGTGGAGTGAGGCGGCAAGGCCATCCGCGCACCTCGGGCACCATGGCCCAGCGTGGCACTCGGGCGTTCGGGCGTTCGGACGTTCGGGCGTTCGGGCGTTCGGGCGTTCGGGTGGGGCTGGAATTGCCCGTTGATCGGCGTACACTTGGTCACAAAAATACGCCAGACATCGATTTGGTGTAGCCAAGCCCCACCGGAGAAAAAACATGACCAATAACCTGCGCATGGGCCACAAACTGTGGTTGGCCGTGCTCGCCATCATCGTCCTGCTGGTGTCGGTGGTAGGTTTTGCGGGCTACCGCTCGTCCAAATCCCAGGCCCAGGCCGACGCCGTGACCCGTGAGTTGGCTGCGCGGGTGGAGTCGGCGCTCAAGTGGCAGGGCCTGACCGAAACCAATGCCGCCCGCACCCAGGCCATGATCGTGAGCAGCGACCCGGCCGTCGAGGGTGAGTTCAAGGAGGTGATTGCCGCCACTTCGGCGCAGATCAGCCAGGTGCAAAAAGCGCTGGAGGCTATGAACCTCACCTAGGCCGACAAGGCCCAGATGGCCAAGATCGCCGCCGCACGCGGCGCGATGCTGGAGCTGCGCAAGCAAGCCATCCAAATGAAGGGGGAGGGTCGCAACGACGAAGCCATTGCGCTGGTCAAGCAGTCCTACAACCCGGCGGTGGCGGCCTACCTGCAGTCCTTGCGCGATTTTGTGGATCTGCAGCAGAAATACGCGATCCAGCGCCAGTCCGAGCTGGGCTCGGATCGCATGCGCACCGTGCAACTGGCCGGCGTGATGGTGGCCCTGGTGCTGGCGGGCATCGGCCTGGGGGCCTACTTCCTGATCCGCAGCATCCAGCAGCCGCTGGCACAGGCGCAGACGCTGGCCCAGCGCATCGCTGCGGGCGACCTCAGTTCGCAGGAAGCCGTGGTGCGGGGCGACGAATTTGGTGATCTGCTGCGCGCCCTGAATCCATGAGCGAAAGCCTGGGTCGCATGGTGTACCAGGTGCGCCAAAGCACCGACAGCATTGCCACTGCCAGCGCCGAAATTGCCCAGGGCAACCACGACTTGTCGGCCCGTACCGAACAGACGTCGAGCAACCTGCAGGAAACGGCGGCGGCCATGGAGCAGTTCACCAGCACCATCCAGCAAAGCGCCCAAAGTGCCCAGCAGGCCAGCAGCCTGGCCAATGGAGCGGCCAGCGTGGCACGCAAGGGGGGCGATGTGGTCTCGCAGGTGGTCTCCACCATGGAGGAAATCCAGCGCAGCAGCAGCAAGATTGCCGACATCATTGGCGTGATCGACGGCATTGCCTTCCAGACCAACATCCTGGCCTTGAATGCCGCCGTGGAGGCCGCCCGTGCGGGCGAGCAGGGCCGCGGCTTTGCCGTGGTGGCCAGCGAGGTGCGCAGCCTGGCCGGGCGCAGTGCCGAGGCGGCCAAGGAGATCAAGCAGCTCATCGGTGTGTCGGTCGAGAAGGTCGAGGCCGGTTCCGGCCTGGTGCAGCAGGCCGGCAGCACCATGCAGGACATTGTGCAATCCGTGCAGCGCGTGACCGACATGATTGGCGAAATCACCGCTGCCTCGACCGAGCAAAGCGCTGGCATCGCCCAGGTCAACCAGGCCGTGGGAAATCTGGACCAGATGACGCAGCAGAACGCAGCGCTGGTCGAAGAAAGCACCGCCGCTGCCCAAAGCCTGCGCGAGCAAGCCGAGCAACTGGCGCAGGCGGTGTCGCAGTTCAAGGTCAGTGGCGCTGCGGCCGATGCCATGGCGGCGCCGCGCAGGCATGCCCCCGCACCGACCCCCGCGTCTGCGCCTGCCAAGCCGGTGGCGGCGCCGGCGCCCAGCGCGCCGCGCCTGGCAGCAGCCCGCGCGCCTGCATCCGCTGGCAAGCTGGCGACCGCTGCGCCTGCGCGCCCTGCCGCACGCGCTCAGGAGGACGACTGGGAGTCGTTCTAGGCGCAATCGGCGCTGTGCCGCGTCGGCACGCGCAGGGCTTGATCAGCCCAGTTCCGCAATCAGCTCGATCTCGACGCACGCACCCAGCGGAATCTGGGCCACGCCAAAGGCGCTGCGTGCGTGCACACCGGCTTCGCCGAAGACCTGGCCCAGCAGCTCGCTGGCACCGTTGGTCACCAGGTGCTGTTCGGTGAAGTCGCCGGTGGAGTTGACCAGGCTCATCACCTTGACGATGCGCTTGACGCGGTTCAGGTCGCCGCCGCAGGCTGCCTGCAGCGTGCCCATCAGGTCGATGGCCACGGAGCGTGCGGCCAGCTTGCCTTCTTCGGTGCTGATATCGCGGCCAAACTGCGCAGCCCAGGGCTTGCCGTCCTTGCGCGCGATGTGGCCGCTCAGAAACACCAGGTTGCCTGTCTGCACGTAGGGCACGTAGGCTGCGGCGGGCACGCTCACGGGGGGCAGGGTGATGTTCAGTTCGGAAAGCTTGTCGTAAACGCGCATGGGGTACCTCGGGTAAGACAGAACAAAGGGCAATGCCGCTCCAGCGGGGGCGGGCTGCTGGGCATGGTACACAGGCCTGGCCGTGGCGGCACGCCTTTGGGCAGGGCTTTCATGCGGCATTAGCATCTGCGCATGGAGCACTCCGTCGTCCCACCGCACCAGGTCCCTGTGCTTGAGGCCGCCACTGTACCCAGGGCGTGGCACGGCACGGCCCTGTGCGCCGGGGTGGTGGTGGGTGTTCTTGTCCAGTTGCAGCAGCCGCAACTGGGTGCCGCCCCGGTGTACCTGGCGGTGGCTTTGCCGGGACTGCTGTGGTGCATGGTGCAACTGGCGGGTCGGCGTGGGGGCCGCGCCTCCTGGTTCTGGGCCTTGCTGGCGGCGGCCAGCCTGGCGTTTGCCGCCACTGGCCTGCGCGCCCTGCAGCAGCAGGCGCAGCAGCTCGGTGCCGATTTGCAGGGCAAGTACCTGCGCATCGTCGGCACCCTGGCTGCCATGCCCCAGCCCACTTCCAACGGGGTGCGCCTGCGCGTGGCGGTCGAGTCCGCCACGTTCAACGGTCAGCCCGTGCGCCCGCCCGCGCGGGTGGACCTGGGCTGGTACCACGGCGTGCTGCAGGAGTCGGACGACAGCGCGCAGCCCCAGCGCCTGAGCGGCGACCTGCGTGCGGGCGAGCGCTGGGCGCTCACGGTGCGCCTCAAGCAGCCCCATGGCGCGCGCAACCCGCAGGGGTTTGACTACGAGCTGTGGCTGTGGGAGCAGGGCGTGGGCGGCACCGGCTACGTGCGCGCAGGTCCGCGCGACGAGGTGCCGCAGCGCCTGGCGCACACCTGGCGCCACCCGGTGGAGCGCGTGCGCCAGGCGGTGCGTGACGCCATTTTTGACTACCTGGCCCCCGACGCCACCGATGCGCAGCAGCAGCGCCTGGCGGGTGTGGTGGCGGCCTTGGTCACCGGGGACCAGCGCGCCATCGAGCGCAGCGAGTGGGATCTGTTCCGCACCACCGGCGTGTCCCACCTGATGAGCATCTCGGGCCTGCACATCACGCTGTTTGCCTGGCTCGCCGCTGCGGCGGTGGGTGCTGCCTGGCGCCGCTCGCAGCGCCTCTGCCTGGCGTGGCCTGCACCCTCGGCGGCGCTGGTGGGCGGCTTGCTGCTGGCGGGGCTGTACGCGTTGTTCAGCGGCTGGGGTGTGCCCGCGCAGCGCACGGTGGCCATGTTGGCCACGGTGGTGCTGCTGCGCCTGTCGGGGCGGCGCTGGCCCTGGCCGCAGGTGTGGTTGCTGGCTTGCGCGGTGGTGGCGCTGGCCGACCCCTGGGCCTTGCTGCAGCCGGGGTTCTGGCTCAGCTTTGTAGCGGTTGCGGCATTGTTTGCTAGTAATTTAATAGCTGCTGGCGCTTATTCCACGGGCGTTAAAGGCCATTTTGTTGCAATGCTGCGCCAGCAGGCCGTGGTGACGCTGGCGCTCACGCCGCTGGGCCTGCTGTTCTTTGGGCAGGTGTCGCTGGTAGGCATGGTGGCCAACCTGCTGGCCATACCGTGGGTCACGCTGGTGGTTACGCCGCTGGCCTTGGCCGGGGTGCTGTGGGCGCCGCTGTGGCAGGCCGCACTGTGGGCGGTGCAGGGTTTGGTGGCGGTTTTGCAGTGGCTCGCGGCGTGGCCAGCGGCATCGCTGTGGTTGCCTGTGGCGCCCTGGGGGGTGGGCGTGGCGGCGGTGCTGGGCGGCTTGTGGATGGTGCTGCGACTGCCTTGGGCGCTGCGCCTGTTGGGGCTGCCTTTGTTGCTGCCGGTGCTGCTGTGGCAACCTGCGCGTCCGCTGGAGGGGCAGTTCGATCTGCTGGCTGCCGACGTAGGCCAGGGCAATGCGGTGCTGCTGCGCACGGCCACGCACAGCCTGCTGTACGACACCGGCCCGCGCTACAGCCTGGACAGCGATGCGGGCGACCGCGTACTGGTGCCCTTGCTGCGCGCCCAGGGCGAGCGGCTGGACCTGATCATGCTCAGCCACCGCGACAGCGACCACACCGGGGGCGCCGCCGCCGTGCGGGCGCAGCAACCCCAGGCGCGACTGGTGGGCTCTGTGGCCGGTGATGCCGCGCTGCAGGTCCTGGGCGAAATCAGCCCCTGCGTGGCAGGCCAGCAGTGGATCTGGGATGGCGTGCAGTTCGAGCTGCTGCACCCGCCTGCCGCCAGCCCGCCTGAAGGCACCCGACCGGCGCGCAGCAACGCCCTCAGTTGCGTGCTGCGCGTGCGCAGTGCGGGCGGCGCCGTGGCGCTGCTGGCGGGCGACATCGAGGCCGCGCAGGAACAACTGCTGGTGGCCCAGGCAGCGCCACTGCAGGCTGACGTGCTGCTGCTGCCCCACCACGGCAGCAAGACCTCGTCGAGCCCCGCCTTCCTCGATGCCGTGCAGCCGCGCACCGCGCTGGTGCAGGCCGCCTACCGCAGCCGCTTTGGGCACCCGGCCCCTGAAGTGCTGGCACGCCTGCAGGCGCGCGGCATTGCCGTGGTGGAGTCGGCGCGTTGCGGTGCGGCGCTCTGGGCGTCGCACCAGCCCGCCGAGGTGCGCTGCGAGCGCCAAGAGCGCCCGCGCTACTGGCAGCACCGCTGGTAGTCCCCGACGCTGCCGATATGGGGCGGCCCCCCGCCAGTGCTCCCGCGCAAGGGCCGCCCCGCCGCGCCGGGAGCGTCCCCCCTCTCCCCCGACCCCTCCCCCACGCGGGGGGAGGGGAGGTGTTACCCCCTCTCCCCTGGTGGGAGAGGGGGCTCCGAAGGCGATAAGGGGTGTGTTCTACATCCTCGATCGCATGCACGGGGCGTGGCCCGGCCAGGGCTCCCGCGCAAGGGCCGCCCCGCCGCGCTGGGAGCGTCCCCCTCTCCCCCGACCCCTCCCCCGCAAGGGGGGAGGGGAGGTGTTACCCCCTCTCCCCTGGTGGGAGAGGGGCAGGGGGAGAGGGGGTTCTCTATCCTGTGGCCCGCAACTTGCTATCCTGCTGGCAAGGAGGGGCCAGGCCCATGTCCAAGTTCGACGAGATGTACGCCCTGCTGCCGTTCGACGGCAGTGATGTGCGTGAGCACTACAAGCGCTACGCGCACTGGCTGGCGCAGCAGCCCGCGCAGTCCATGCAGTCCCGCCGCGCCGAGGCGGAGATGATCTTCCGGCGCGTGGGCATCACTTTTGCCGTGTACGGCGACAAGGATGAGGAGGGCGTGGGCAGCGAGCGCCTCATTCCGTTTGACCTGGTGCCACGCATCATCCCTGCGGCCGAATGGGCCTGGATGGAGCGCGGCCTGGTGCAGCGCGTGACGGCGCTCAACCGCTTTTTGCACGACCTGTACCACGGTCAGGACATTCTGCGTGCAGGCATCGTGCCCGCCGAGCTGGTGCTGCACAACGCCCAGTACCGCACGCAGATGCAGGGTGCGCCCGTGCCCCACGGTGTGTACGCGCACATTGCGGGCATCGACATCGTGCGTGCCGCCAACGCCCAGGGCGAAGGCCAGTACTACGTGCTGGAAGACAACCTGCGCGTGCCCAGCGGCGTGAGTTACATGCTGGAAAACCGCAAGATGATGATGCGGCTGTTCCCCGAACTGTTCAGCCAGCACGCCGTTGCGCCCGTGGCCCATTACCCCGACCTGCTGCTGGAAACCCTGCGCGCCATGGCGCCGCCCGCTGCCGCTGCGGCGCCCAC
>Ga0116193_1000360_pt1 | contig 43826 bp, 33 predicted proteins | sample AD_UKC115_MetaG_FD_89892 | JGI IMG/M metagenome (GOLD analysis project Ga0116193, IMG submission 89892) | Active sludge microbial communities of municipal wastewater-treating anaerobic digesters from Hong Kong - AD_UKC115_MetaG | ecosystem: Engineered > Bioreactor > Anaerobic > Digestate... | reverse complement strand
TCTCATTAAAAATCTCTTGGATAAACCGCGTCCATGGCGCGCAAGATTCTATTGCGCGGCGGCTATTGCTGTACCTGGAAAGCCGGACATCCTGATAGCACAAGGTATTTGCCCTGGCGAAATCATCGACGAGGAACGTGGCAGCGGCGGATTCGGGTATGATCCGATTTTTTATATTCCTGAACTTGGGAAGACATTTTCGGAATTGTCTGAATCAGAAAAAAACAACATCAGTCATCGCGGAAAAGCCATGGAAAAAGTGCGTGTTTTATTAGAAAATCTGGGAGAATATTGATATGGATACGATTCGACATTTATATCGGATTGGACATGGACCAAGCAGCAGCCATACGATGGCACCGCGCTTTGCTGCTGAAAAATTTTTCGCTCAATTTCCTGATGCGGCACACTACCAGGTCACGCTCTATGGCAGTCTGGCTGCGACAGGCAAAGGCCATTTTACCGATCAGGCTATCTATGATGTGTTGCCAAGGCAAAGAACGATCATTGAATGGAGACCGGATATAATTCCTTCCTTCCATCCCAATGGAATGGAATTTTCTGCGTATGACGCCGAAAAAAATCCAATTCATCAATGGATGGTTTATTCTGTTGGGGGTGGAGCTTTATCCGAAGGAATTCTGGACAATGAAGTGAATTACTGTTATCCGCATAGAAATTTGACAGCGATTTTAGATTACCTCAAACATACCGGAAAAAGTTTCTGGGAATATGTTGAGGAATGCGAGGGTGAAGATATCTGGGATTATTTGCGCGATGTTCTTCATGTTATGTATGCAGCAATTGACCGTGGAATTGAAAAAGAGGGAGTTATCCCAGGCGGTTTGGGCGTAATCCGCAAAGCCAGTTTGTATTACCGCAAAAGTAAAATGTTGAATGATTCATATGCCGGAAATCCGCTTTTAACTTCCTATGCTTTGGCAGTTTCCGAGGAGAATGCCACGGGTGGTGAAATTGTGACAGCTCCGACATGTGGTTCCTGTGGTGTGGTACCGGCAGTAATCCGATTTGTTGCTGAAATGCTTAATCGTAATGAGGAAGCCATTCTTCGAGCTTTAGCTACTGCAGGTATTTTTGGCAATGTCGTCAAACACAATGGATCCATCTCTGGTGCAGAAGTTGGCTGTCAGGGTGAGATTGGAGTCGCTTGCTCGATGGCAGCTGCCGCCGCAGTTCAGCTTTATTCGGGATCTATCCGTCAAATTGAATATGCTGCTGAAATGGCGTTGGAACATAATCTTGGGATGACTTGCGATCCGGTCAATGGAATGGTCCAGGTTCCATGTATCGAGCGAAATGCTTTCGCGGCAGGAATTGCGCACTATGTTGCTCAGTTTGTTTCTTTTTCCGATGGTTCGCACCGTGTCAGTTTTGATGATGTTGTCGATGTGATGAAGCATACAGGACAGGATATTCCTTCGTTGTATCGTGAAACCAGTCAAGGCGGATTAGCGAAAGTCTATCGGAAAAAAATACGAAATTTAAAACAGATAAAATAGCGCTTTCAACTGCAAATTTCATGAAACAAGTAATCGTTGATCAACTTTTAGCAATCAATCATAAGTTCTATCATGATTTTGGTGACGCTTTCGCTGCCACAAGGAGACGGATTCAGCCGGGAATTCGACGTATTTTATCCGAAATTCCGCGAGATGGTGACTGGTTGGATTTAGGATGCGGCTCCGGTGCACTTGGTGTGGAATGGGCCATGTCCGGTATGTCCGGCTCCTATCTGGGATTGGATTTCAGTGAACCTTTACTGAAGGAAGCAAGGTCTATCACAGAAAAAATATCCAATGAAAAGCTCTCCATTCGGTATGGGATGGCAGATCTGATGGATCCAGGTTGGGATCAACCTTTCTCCGATCATTCATTTGACGGAGTATGCGCATTTGCATCGATTCATCACATTCCTGGGGCGATCCACCATCAAAGAATCATGCGCGCGATTTCTCGAACTATTAAGCCGGGCGGATTATTCATTTTTTCTGTCTGGCAGTTTCAGAATTCGCCCAAATTAATGAATCGCGTATTACCCTGGGAAACTGTTGGCATGGAGCTTTCTGAGCTCGAGCCGGGAGATACATTGCTTGATTGGCGATACAGTCTCCCTGGACAAACCGAACAGACCGGTTTGAGATATGTTCATCTGTTTTCCTCTGCAGAATTGCATCGGTTGGCTGAAGAAGCAGATTTTCGGATTGAGGATGAGTTTCTCTCCGATGGCGCTGAGGGTAATCTGGCGTTATATCTCATCTGTAGGTCAATCAAAAAGGTGTCCTGATCCAAAATAATCTGTTAACGCAGATAAACTCCTCGCAATCTTCTATCATGCAAGAATTCAATAGATTGCCGCGTCGGGCTATGCCCTCCTCGCAATGACAAAATATCCTACAAGCCAGATCATAATAAATCCTGTCATTGCGAGCCACACAGGTGCTAAGTCTGTCATTGCGAGCCTCGCAGAGGCGAAGCAATCTTCTATCACGCAAGAATTCAATAGATTGCCGCGTCGGGCTATGCCCTCCTCGCAATGACAAAATGGCATGCAAGCCCAGACAAGCGATTAATAATAGGATTGATCGAAAGACCTGACTGGTTTATTCTTTTCATACTGGAAGAAATTCGGAATATTGATCATACTACCTGAGATGAGAAGAACAACAATCCCGCTGAAAATGTATATCTGATGGATTCCAAAAAATTCAGCGACTGGGCCGGAAATGATCATTCCGAGCGGAACAGATATATTGATCAGGCTCGAAGTGATCGAAATGACGCGTCCCTGCATCTCTGGTTTCGTTCTGGATTGCAGCAATGCATTCAGTGAAGCCAGACTTAACGATTCGCCGATTCCGGCAGCTCCCCATGCCAGTATTGCCAACGGAAACTGATTTTTTGTTGAAATACCGATCAGGATAACAGCCGCGCCATAGAGAATATCCCCGGATATGCTTGTCTTCATTCGGCTTCTCAATTCACTCTGCATCCCCAGTATCAAACCGCCCACGATCGATCCAATTCCAAAAGCCATTCCCATCATTCCCAGTTCAGTAGCTCCACCGCCGAAATGATCTGAAATCATCAATGGAAGTAGATGGTCTCCCGGAATCAACAATAGATTGATGATCGACAGATATGCCAAAAGTTTTAGCAATCCAGGTTTCTTCTGAACGTAAATGAAGCCGTCTTTCAAGTCATTCCAATTTCGAATCATCGTTTTTCGGATAGAAGGCATTGCATCTGCATTATTAATGATTTCAGGAATTTTTACCAGGAAGAGCGGTATAAATCCGATCAAAACCAGTAAGACATCTGTCAGCATAATTTTTTGAATGGAAATGGAATTGATCAGAAAAGCTCCTGTGATAGGGCCGATGATATTCGAGAATCCACGAATCATGTAATCGACTGCATTGATGCGGATCAGATGATTTTCGGGAACTATTTGCGCTGCAGCTGCGCTCAGAACCGGCCAGCGGCTAACATTGAAGATGCTGCGAAGCAATAATCCGATCAGAATCATCCATGGAGCAATCAGGTTTTGATGAAACCCAAAACTGAGAACCAGGGCGATGATTGAAATACTAATGCCGGAAAAGAATAAAATCTTCTTTTTGTTGCTGCGATCGATAACTGGTCCGATAAACGGCCCGATGAAGATTTCCGGGATCAATGTTGAAAGTGCTGCGATTGAAAGCAGGATCGCTGATCCGGTTTTTTCTGTAATCCACCAAATCAGTGAGAACTGAATAATGGAAGTCCCTAATAGTGAAATGATTTGGCCTGCCCAAAGAAGTGCGAAATTGGTTTTCCAATTTTTATTTAAAAACATAGAATTTCTCCTGAACCTTTAGCCAAGTAATTCATTCGAAATATCGATTTGTTATCCGAATCAATCGGGAAAAACTCTTTATTGTTGAGATGATTTTGCGCTTCGCGCAAAAATCATCTCAACAATAAATAATCCTCATATATTCCGAATTACTATTGGCCAAGAGAATCACTGTCTTCATTTGTTTTCATGGAATAAATAACGATCCGAATTCTGGAAGCGGAATAAAATGGATTGTCTGATCCTTTATCCAGGATTGGCTTTTTAATAGACTGCTAAACCCATTGAATGATCATTAAGCGGATGATCAATTCTCCGGCTTTTTAATTCCATGATTTTCCTGAAAGGATTGCGCTGAATCAGAAATAAATACTTAGCGCCCAGGATTCTCACGAACCCGTCGTTATGACGGAATGCAGTATGATGATTTTGTCAGGCTCAGGTGTAAGAAAATTCAAACCTTTGGAATATTTCGCCCCAATTACGGCGCATAATATCACAGCTTTTGTCAATAAACTGGTTGAAAATGGTCATTGCATGCGCGGAATCCAATCGCGCAATTTGAAAATCATTTCTCCTGCTGCTTATATTCCTTTGCGTGTTCATGATTCACCAACTTTAGCAGCCGGTTAGTAGTTTGTGAGATAGGTCGATTCTCCGGCTGCCCCATAAAAAATCTTCCTATAGATATAAGTATATCATATGGGAATTTTTATTTTCAACCTTTGAAATTTATCGAAAGTAATTCAAAATATGGTGTGAATTATTTGTTGTAGTGCTGTTTTATGCCGAGTATAAAAAAACATACAAATTTTTTCGATTGATTCAAAAGGTTGGTTAATATTCCGAATTGCTGATCAACTCTTCGAAATATATAAATCAGGAGTAACAAATGAAGTTTATCAACAAATATGAAAGACTATTACAATAATTAATGATGAGTTATATGAAATGATTTGAAAACAAGTCAAAAATGATGGCGCAGGGGCGAAACACTCTCCTGCTACATATGAGAACAGACTGCTTCTCTATGATTGCAATGAAACATTCATCCATGATTGATTCATCATATAAATCATTGGCACACAGCATAACTCCATAAGCACAACATGGATACTTTTCATGTTTCAAAATGGTGGATTTTTAGAAATGATTTGCAAAAATTGACTTTATTCTGTAAGATTAGTATCAATCAGTTCCTATTTTTATACCCATATATTTTTCAAGGAGATCTGTTGAATGTTGTTAAAAATTCGCTCCTTCATGCAAAAGACATTTGACGCAATCCTTCCGATTTTTGCTACACTCCTTGCATTAATCATCGGAATTTTTATGCTGAAGTCACTGGGGAAAAACCCATTGGACGCATATCAGGCATTATTTGAAGGGGCTTTTGGCAGCCAGCGGGCAATCATTCAGACCGTAATCAAGGCAACTCCATTATTGCTGGTGGGCATTGGTGTCTGTATTGCTTTTCGCGGAGGTGTTGTCAATATCGGTGGAGAAGGTCAGATTATCATGGGTGCTCTTGCCTCAGCTGCCGTCGCTTTATATTTGCCGATCCCATCACGTTTGATCATGATTCCTTTATGCCTGTTGACCGCAATGGCAGCCGGTGCTGTCTGGGGTGGTATTCCGGGATTTCTAAAAGCTCGTATGGGCGTGAACGAGATTCTGACAACGGTTATGATGAATTCAATTGCTGTGTATTTTTCGAATTTTCTTTTGCGTGGACCGATGATCGATCCACATGAAATTGAGATGGGTACACGGGCAGCCCAAACTGCGCAAATGCCTGAATATACCTGGCTTACCCGATTGGCTCCACCCACACAACTAAATACCGGTACCATTCTCGCTGTCATTCTGGCATTTTTTGCGTTTGTTTTATTGTGGCGAACGACAATCGGTTACCGTATTCGGGCCGTTGGTTTTAATTCTGCTGCATCCAAATATGCGGGGATAAAAGTTCCGATCTATCAGGCAATGGCTATGATTCTGAGCGGGGCATTCTCAGGACTGGCTGGAGGCATCGAACTTTTTGGCGTTCAACATCGTGTGCTGGAAAACATATCCGCAAATTACGGGTTCAATGGCATCGTTACCGCGTTGTTCGGGAATCTCCATCCCATCGGGACGATTCCCGCAGCAGTATTGTTCGGCGGTCTGATGGTTGGTGGGAACAAAATGCAGCGTTCTGTTCAAGTTCACTCGGCTTTTATAGACACCTTGTTAGGGCTGGTGGTTTTATTCGTAGTTGCAGCAAAGATTTTTTCGACAAACCGATCCAAAAGGAGAGCAAAAAATGAATAACTTGTTCTCAGCAGCAACGATATTCGGAATTATCGGCATGGCGATTCGTCTTGCGATGCCTTATCTTTATGCCGGATTGGGCGAACTTTTCAACCAAACTGCCGGCTGCTTCAATCTTGGGGTTGAAGGCATTATGATGATGGGGGCTTTTTCCGCCTTCTATGTGGTTTATCAAACCGGTAACTTATTCTTGGGTATTGCCGCAGCGGCTGTGATCGGTTTGTTCATGGGATTGATCATGTCGCTGATCAGTGTTACATTCAAAGCTGCTCAGGGTATCAGCGGTATCGGATTGACCATGTTCGGAGTTGGTCTTTCATCGTTATTATTTAAAACGCTGTTACAGGGAACGGTAAAATCTGTAGCGGGATTTGCTCCCTTGAAAATCCCTATTCTTGGTGATATTCCTTTCATTGGAGAAACTTTTTTTCAGAATAACCTGATGGTCTATCTGGCATATTGTTTGATCCCGGTATGTTCGGTTGTTCTTTACAAAACAACCCTGGGGTTGAAGATTCGTTCGGTCGGACAGAATCCGCAGGCGGCTGACACTTTGGGCGTTTCGGTGATTAAAATCCGATATCTATGCGTTTGTATCGGCGGCGTTCTTGCAGGAATAGCAGGAGCGACTTTTTCAATTGCCAATATTAACATGTTCCAGGAGAAAATGACGAATGGTACCGGATATATTGCAGTAGCCCTCGTATATTTCAGCGGTTGGAAACCCAAAGGAGTCCTTTTCGGTGCACTGTTGTTTAGTTTTGTGAATGCATTACAGCTTCGAATGCAGGTGCTTGGAATCAACATCCCTTCCGATGTCGCAATGATGTTGCCATATATACTTACCATCATCACGCTTGTTTTTGTACAGAGCAGGGATGCACCTGCGGCGTTGTCCGTTCCATATGAACGCAGTGAAAATTAATAATTTGGTTTGAAAAAAGGGATAGAAAAAAAGCAGAAATGTTTGAAGATGGCTAAAAACAGAATTTCCTGTAATCAGAATCTGACAGAAAACATGCTTTTCTCTCGTCCCTATTAGAAAATAAGGAGATAAGATGTCGAAGAAGTTTTCAATCATGATTTTATTTGTTTGTGTCGTCATGACCTTGTTGTCTGTTCCTGTTCTTGCTGAGGATGAAGTCTTTCAGGTGGCTATGGTAATGCCGTCCAAGATCAATGATTATTCTTTCAGCCAATCCATGTATGAAGCGCTTAAAGTGCTTCAGAGTGAAGTCGGTGAAGAAAACTTTGAAATTGTTTATTCCGAAGATATGTTCAATGTCGCGGATGCCAGAGAAGCGATTCGGGACTATGCGGATATGGGCTTTGATCTGGTTATTGCACACGGATCTCAGTATGGCACATCAATCCAGGAAATTGCGCCGGATTATCCGGAAACAGCTTTTGCCTGGGGAAATGGTACAGATTTCTTCGGATTGGATAATGTTTCTGTGTATCAGGCACGTGCTGAACAGGGTGGTTATGTGTTCGGACAGATTGCAGCCGCGGTCAGTGAAAATGGCAAATTAGGCGTTTGCGGACCTGTTGAATCCGGCGATGCAAAAACTTATATTGACGGCTTTAAAAATGGTGCGGCGGAAGCCGGTGCAGAAGTCAGCGTTACATATACTTCCTCATTCTCGGATGTTTCTTTAATGTCCGCTGCCGCGGAAACGCATATGGATGAAGGTGCGATGGTGCTTACGGGAACATCCCAATCCATTCCAGGTGCAGTCAGCGTTGTAAAAGAACGAGACGGTGTTTGGTTGGGTGTTCAGTGGGATACGATTCCACTTGCCCCGGAAAATGTTCTTGTCAGTCTTGTTTATGACTGGACACCGATTCTAAATGAAATCATCACAAAAATGACTGAAGGCATTTATGGCGGCGCTGCATACGATCTGACTTTCGAAAATGGCGGTTTGCAGATTTTATGGAATACTGAAAATCTGGAGATTGACCAGGAATTGATTGATATGGCTGATGATCTGGCACAGAAGATTGTTGATGGAGAAATTGAACCGCTGCCTGCAGGATAATTAATTTACAGGGAACATCATTCCGGAGATGCAATCCGGAATGATGTTTTTATTGTTATTCTGTGATGTGGAGGATTGCTTTGCCGATCTGTGACTTGCAATGACAAACCTTGCTGTTGTGTTATTCACATGGCACCTGTCATTGTGAGGAGGGCATAAGGCTGAGGAAGCAATCTCAATTGTAGAATTTATAGATCGATATGATTCTATTAATAAACGGATGAGGGAAAATGTCTGAGAAATATTATCCTGCAGCGGTAAAACAGCCGATAAAACAGCTTCAAATGATTGACATCACAAAACAGTTTCCTGGTGTATTGGCGAATGACCATGTGAATTTGGAAGTGCGTGCAGGAGAAATTTTAGCCTTGTTAGGTGAGAACGGAGCCGGTAAGAGCACGCTGATGAAACAGCTTTATGGTTTATATCAGCCGGATAGCGGCAGGATTCTTATTAATGGAAAAGAGTGTCATTTTTCTTCTCCGACGGACGCAATCCACGCAGGAATCGGTATGATTCATCAGCATTTTATGCTGGTTTCCAATTTAACGGTTCGCGAAAATGTAGCACTGGGTTTGAAGTCCAGCCGACAACCCTTTCTGGATTTAAATATTGTCGAAAAGAAGATGATGGAGATCTGTGATACCTATAATCTTAAATTGAATCCCAGAGCATATATTTGGCAACTGTCGGTTGGTGAGCAGCAACGTGTTGAAATCGTGAAGACGCTATATCGAGGAGCGGATTTGCTGATTCTGGATGAACCGACTGCTGTTTTGACACCTCAGGAAGTTGATGAATTCTTTCAGATTTTGAGAAAGATGGCGCAAGAAAAACATTTAATCATTTTTATATCTCATAAACTTCATGAAGTGCTGGCTATCAGTGACCGAGTTACCATTTTACGGGATGGAAGAAGTGTAGGTCAACGGGAAAACAAGAATTTGACAAAACCCGAGCTGGCTCAAATGATGGTCGGACGTCCGGTGGTTTTGCAATATGAGCGAGCTGCTCAATCTGTTGGGGATGTGAAGCTGAAAATCGAAGATGTTTGGGTGAGGAACGACTGGGGAGAGGATCAGGTCAAGGGTGTCTCCCTGGAAATTCGAAGCGGCGAGATTTTAGGATTAGCTGGCGTATCCGGAAACGGTCAGCGTGAACTGGCCGAGGCGTTAGCCGGACTCCGGAAATGTTTCAAAGGGCGGATTATCATCGATAGCAATGAAATGACCAAAGCTTCTCCATATGAAAGGATTCTTGCTGGACAATCCTATATCCCCGAAGAGCGCAATAAAGAAGGAATCATTCGGGAATTTGATATCATGGAAAACTTTATTTTAGAGGATCATGATAAAATCCCGTATTCAAAGCATTGGATTCTGAATTTTTCCAATATAGCCGCAGCAACGCAGAAAGCTGTGGATGATTTTTCTGTAAAAACTCCAACACTGTCAACCAAGGTAAAGAATTTATCCGGCGGAAACGTACAAAAACTTATTCTCGCGCGGGAGCTAAATCGCAATCCGAAAATCCTGATTGCTGCTCAACCTACAAGAGGTGTAGATATCGGAGCAACAGAGTATATTCATCGTCGTTTATTGAAACAACGCAGTGAAGGAACAGCCACACTCTTGATTTCTGAGGATTTGGATGAAATCAGAGCTTTGTCCGATCGAATTGCGGTTATCTTTGAAGGTCGGATTATAGGTATTGTGGATGGACCGACTGCCACTGCGGAAAAGCTTGGATTAATGATGGCAGGAGTACAGGAAGAAGAACAAAAGTAGATCCTCTTCTTGATGCGGAATTACAAAATTTGGAAGATCCATCCAAAAAAACAACAAATTAAAATTTGGATTTACTGTTCGAATCAAGAAAGAAGGTTTGTCGTTCTTGTTTTTCGATTTAGTGGAGAAAAAGTAAGAAAAAAAGTAATTGAGTTATTTATACGCGCAGTATAAAACAACTCAATTACTATTGATCCTTCCTATATTTCGAGTTGCTGTCCTTTTTGCCAGATTGTGATATCTACAATTTATCCAGATAATGATCTTTATCAGGGAGATGTGGCATATCCGGACCTTCCAAATGCAAAAATTCGCATAAGGCTGCTTTCATTGCTGTCCGATCATCCCAGGGAAATTCAGTGGTACCGAAACACATCGACTGTTCATGCCCTTTTCCGCATGAAATCACGATGTCTCCTGGCTTTGCCATGGCGATCCCCAGTCGAATAGCATCCCGCCGATCCGGTTCAATAAAAACATTCTTATTTAGAACAGCACCATCTTGAATGGCTGCATCAACCATATCACTGAGAATATCCGACAGAGGTTCGGTGCGGGGATCTTCCGCAGTAAGGATAGTGATGTCCGCATTCTTAATGGATACTCTCGGCATCATTCTGCGTTTTTCCCGATCACGCAATCCGGCTGAGCCAAAAATTGCGATAATGCGATTTGCCTCTGCTCCGGTTTCCTGATTTTGCACCAGCATGGCTCTGGCAGAATCCAAAGCTTGTTTTAAGGCATTCGGAGTATGTGCGAAATCGACGATTGCGGTAAATTTTTGTCCGTAATCAATGACTTCCATCCTTCCTGGTATGGATTGAACAGCAGCGATTCCTTTTGCAGCGGTTTCAGGAGAAACGCCAAGGCCGTAAATTGCAGCTGTCATTGCAGCAAGCAAATTGGAACCATTATAAATTCCCAGCAAATTTGTGGTTACTGGAATTTTTGTTTCACCCGAGATACCCTGCAGATTTTTGAAAATAACATCCGCTTTCAACCCGGAAGGCGAGGAGACGATACTTTCAATCCGGCTGACAGCATTCTGTAATTCTCCGGATGCAGAGTAGGAAACTTTTCTGACCGTAGTGATTTTTTTTAGAAAATTGTAAGAATCAGGATCGTCTCCATTAAGAACAGCCAAAGGTTTTGTCGCCCTGTCCTTTTTCCCTAAATTCTGAAAAAGGATTCCTTTTGCAGCAAAATATGCTTCTCGTGAATTATGATAATCCAGATGTTCATGCGTAATGTTGGTTACAACGGCAATATCGAAATCGATTGCAGCTACACGTTGTTGTGCCAGTCCGTGAGAGGTGACTTCACATACCGCATGTGTAACCCCTGCATCTCTCATTTCCGCAAGATAATGCTGGATATCCGGACTTTCCGGTGTGGTGACATGAAATCCGGTATCAATTTCCTGATCGTCAATTACTGCTGACACAGTGGATATCAAACTGGCTTTAAATCCTGCTTCCCGCAGGATGTTATATAAATATGTCGAGGTTGTTGTCTTGCCATCTGTGCCAGTGACACCGATCATGACCATCTCATTTGATGGGAATCTATACAATGCTGCTGATGCCCATGCCATCGCGAGGCGCGCATCAGCAACCCGAATATAGGGAACAGCAAGTTCAGATGGCATGTCTTTGGTACCAATCACTGCGCAAGCTCCTTTTTGGATTGCGTGTTGGATAAAATCATGGCCATCAACATTAATCCCTGCAAGTGCAACGTAAATGCTGCCTGGCTGGATTTTTCTGGAGTCAAAAGCTACTTTATTGTAAGTAATATCTGGGTAATTTCCGGAAATACTGCGTATATCTGGCAGTACTGCGATGCATTGATTCAGTTTTAAACTGTAATCTGTCATTAAAGCGCCACCTTCAAATTTTAGGGTACCTTTATTCTACCAAAGATCGGAATTTTCATTGAGTATAAAAACCGGCAATCAGCTATTCAAACTATAAAACAGCTACATATGATTTTTTCATATTTCGAATTCCTGCTATTTTTTCCGATCACCAGATTTATAATGAATTGCAGATTGTATTGAGAGGAGTGGATGCGGATGAAAGTCGATAAGGAAATAAAATTTGATATTGTCGAGAAAATTGCAATTCTTTCTACTGATTCGAAGGGATGGTCTAAAGAACTGAATCTGGTCAGTTGGAATGATGCAGAACCCAAATTCGATATCCGAAGTTGGTCTGAGGATCATTCAAGAATGGGAAAAGGGATTACGTTGTCGGATGAAGAGGTTTCTGTACTGTTGGAAGTCTTGAAAACGAAACTGGAATCATAAAAAAAACAGAGGTCTGACTGACCTCTGTTTTTTTGTGTACTTTTACGAGCGGGATTTCAACGCAGACCAGCCGGCATAGACAGCTGTTTCGCCCAATTCTTCTTCAATGCGGAGAAGTTGATTGTATTTGGCAACACGGTCTGAACGGCATGGCGCGCCGGTTTTAATTTGTCCCATGTTCAATGCCACTGCAAGATCGGCAATGGTGGAATCCTCTGTTTCACCGGAGCGGTGTGAGGTGACTGCACGCCATCCATTGCGCTGGCAGGTTTCTACCGCTTTGATGGTTTCGGTCAGAGAGCCAATCTGATTTAATTTGACGAGCAGTGCATTGGCAGCTTTTTCTTTGATTCCACGGATAACGCGTTCCGGATTGGTTACCAGCAAATCATCACCGACAATTTGCAGGCGGTCGCCGCACTCTTCAACGAGCATTTTCCATCCGTCCCAGTCATCTTGAGCCAATCCGTCTTCAAGGGAAACGATCGGATACTGATCAACCCAGGACTTCCAGAAAGCAACCATCTGTTCACTGGTCAGCATTTTACCTTCCTTGCGAAGGTTGTATTTCTTCGTTTCTTCATCAAATAATTCTGAGGCAGCCGGATCCAATGCGATTGCAACATCTACGCCTGCTTTATAGCCAGCTTTTTCAATGGCTTCCAGAATTAATTCAACGGCTTCATTATTAGCTTTCAATGCAGGAGCAAATCCGCCTTCATCACCAACCAACGTCGCATATCCATGGGATTTCAGAACAGATTTCAATGTCTGATAGATTTCTGCACCCCAGCGCAGTCCCTCTGCAAACGTGGGTGCGCCTAATGGCATGACCATGAATTCCTGCGCATCAGTGGATTGCCAGGAAGTATGTGCGCCGCCATTGAGGATGTTCATCATGGGAACTGGAAGTGTATGAGCCCAGACGCCGCCGATGTACCGATAGAGCGGTAAACCGAGGGAATTTGCAGCTGCTTTTGCAACCGCTAAAGAAGTCCCTAAAATGGCATTGGCACCAAGTTTGGATTTGTTCGGTGTACCATCTAAATCCAGCAAAGCCTGATCGATTTCCATTTGTTCCACTGCGTCATAGCCAGTGATTTCGTCTGCAATGAGATCATTCACATTCTCAACAGCGGTCAACGTGCCTTTGCCGTTGTAACGCTTTTTATCGCCATCGCGTAATTCCAGCGCTTCATGAATGCCAGTGGACGCGCCCGAGGGAACTGCTGCTCGTCCGTAATTGCCATCCATTAATACAACTTCAACTTCTACAGTCGGATTTCCTCGAGAATCTAAGATTTCGCGTCCGATTACTTGTTCGATTATGGTATCCATCATTTCATTTTTCCTTTTTGTGAAAATGTAAGCATCGAATCATGCTATTTTTCTTTAATTATAAGCGAATATCCTGATCCATTTGTGAATTTTGGCAGCAATCAGTAACTCATACTTTAGAAAAGCCTTTTAAAAAAGACAGATGAAATGTGTTACAGCATGATTTTTACAAGGAGCGCAAAAAAAGTCGTAAACTACGAATTATTCCTGAATGTCGAATTACAGAGCAAGGCATGCAGATCACTTCAAGATTTTCCCGATGAAATGTACGGATAAAACCCAGTGATTATTGAAAGAGTATTTGAACTGCTTATGGCTTGATCCACAACACCGTCAACAGGATCAGTACAATCATTAGGATACCAATGATTAGAATCCAACCTAATGAAAGGTCATTGCCTATGATTTTTTTCAACCGATTTATCGCTTTCTGGAAAAAACCGTTATGTTTGGGATTATTCACTTCGAACTGAAATAGCGGTTGGCTAAGTATGACTCTTGTTACCGGCTCCGGTTGTTTCCCTGCCGGATTCAGCCACTGAGTCGGATGTTCGGATAGAACGGTCGGTGGAAGCGGCGGATTGGATTTGGCTGTATTTTGGGTTGATGCAGTTTCCGATTGGATCAGATTCCTGCAAAAATCAGTAACAGAACGAAAACGGAAGACGATGTTGGGAGCCAATGCCCGCATAATAGCAGAATCAGCTTCAGCAGGTAATTGCACTCCCAATTGGGAAGGAGAACGAATTTCATCATGCATCGCTCGAGTTGGAGCATCCGGAGGAACAATTCCTGTTATAGCACGATAAAAAGTGGCTCCGATCGCATAGACATCCGTCCAAGGCCCTTGCGCAGAAGTGCTGGTATATTGTTCCATGGGCGCATACCCTGGTTTGATAATGGTACGGATGCTGTGTGTATCATCCCTTTGATGAAATCTCGCTGCGCCGAAGTCGAGTAACTTCGTCTGTCCGCCCCTCGTAATGTAGATATTATCCGGTGCAATATCACGATGGAGCATTCCTTCATGATGCACGATGTCCAATGACTGCATGACCGGGAAAAGAAGATTTAATGCTTCCTCAAATGGAATTCTGCCACCCCTGCTTTCCAGGTAGTCCTTAAAAGACAAACCTTCAATATATTCCATAACAAAGTAGGCGGTACCATTTTCTTGAAAAAAATTAAAGACGCTTACAATATTGGGGTATCGTATCAATTTTGCTAAAATAGTAGCTTCTTTGTAAAACAGTTCGACACCATGCAAAAAAGCAGTCTGAGTCTCCTGCGTAATTGGCTGCAGGATTAAACCTTGTCGTATGGCTAAGCCTGAAGGGAAATACTCCTTGATTGCCATACGCTGGTTGGAAGACAAATCGTATCCGAGATACGTGATTCCAAATCCGCCCTGTCCTAAAGCTCTGCCTACCAGATACTGACGGTTTAAAATTGTCCCCAGCGGGAGCTGCTGCGGGTAGTTACATGCGCTGTAGTTTTCAAAGCCACAGTATGGACAAGGATTTTGTCCACCTGTGCCAGAAAAACAATTGAAACAAATGTTGTTGTTTGTCAATTTTCCCTCGTTTTTCCACTTGAAAACCGCAAATTCTTTTGTTTGACCATATCTATATGATAAGATTTTACCATTGCGATAGCGTCTCGCTTTCCTAATCCGATTTGTGTTCATTAATTCCAAATATGGATTCAATCGAAAATAAAAAGAAAATTTGATATTCTTCTCATATTTCGAATTATTGCCATGTAATGTACGTTTTGGAAAACTTTTTTGATTGCAGTATAATTTGTTAGCGATTATGAGGAGTGTCTTTAGACGAAATTGAAAAAGTTGGAGACAGTCCTTTTTTGATTTTTAGAATTGGAATAAGATGACTGATTTAGACCAAAAGAATGAAACCGTATTCCATCATGAATTGGAATACAATCCATCCCGTTCATTAGTAACTATGCTGATTGGGAAACCATTAAGCACATCGGAAACAGCCCATCAGACAATTGGCAAGACAATTGGATTGGCTGTTTTTGCATCGGATGCGTTATCATCAATGGCATACAGCACCCAGGAAATGATGATGATTCTGGCAGCAGCCGGTACTGCAGCATTCGGATTCACCATGCCGATTACGCTTTGTATTGTCGCTTTGCTGGCGATTCTGACGCTTTCTTATGAACAGACAATTCATGCTTATCCGGATGGGGGCGGTGCTTATATCGTCGCTCGAGATAATCTTGGCGACCTTCCAGCGATGACAGCGGCGGCAGCTTTGTTAACGGACTATATCTTAACAGTAGCTGTTTCTATTTCTTCCGGAGTGGCGCAATTTACCTCTGTTTTCCCGGAACTATATCCGCATCGCGTTGCGATTTCGATCGGATTTGTCTTGCTCGTGATGGTGATCAATCTGCGCGGCGTGAAGGAATCAGGCACAACATTCGCTATTCCGACTTATATCTTCCTATTCTCTATTATTATTATGGTCGGTTCGGGAGTATACCAGTTCCTGACTGGTACGCTGGGAGTTGTACAAAATCCTCCGCCATTAGAACATGAAGGCGCTTTTGCTGCTGTAACGACATTTTTGATTTTGAAAGCTTTTGCCAGTGGGACAACAGCACTGACCGGAGTTGAAGCAATTTCGAACGGTATCACAGCTTTTAAAGAACCGCGATCAAAAAATGCTGGACAGACGCTTGTAATTATGGCGTTTTTACTGGGTACGCTTTTGTTGGGTGTCGCATTTCTTTCTTATCGTACAGGTGTAATTCCATCCGAATTGGAAGCGAATATATCACAAGTTGCAAGAACAGTCTTCCATTCAAAAAACATCTTCTATTTAATCACCGTCGGTTCCACTATGCTGATCTTGATCATGGCAGCAAACACAGCTTTTGCGGATTATCCGCGTTTGAGCGCCATGCTTGGCAGAGATGGTTTCCTTCCGCGGCAGTTTTCATGGCGTGGCAGCCGGCTGGTTTTTTCGAGAGGTATTATCTTCCTGGCGCTGATGGCTTGCGCACTGATTATCTTTTTCCAGGCTAGTGTTAACCGATTAATTCCTTTATACGCTGTTGGTGTTTTTGTCTCTTTTACACTTTCTCAATTTGGAATGGCAAAACGTTGGCATAATGCCGGAAAAATGAAGGAAGGTGAAGAAATTCACGGTCGCGGATCAACTTTGAAATATGATCGTCATTGGTTGATGAAGATGTTCATGAATGGTTTTGGAGCATTTTGCACCTTAATCATTTCGTTGATTTTTGGGGTGACCAAATTCACCAGCGGAGCCTGGTTTGTGTTGATCCTGACACCGGTCCTGGTCTTTTTGTTTTCAATGATTCACTCGCATTACCAGGGTATTCGCAAAAAATTATCTCTTCGCGGAGGCGAAAAAGCCGGATCGCAAATAAATCGGCACAGAGTGATCTTGTTGGTGAGTGGTGTTCACCAATGTACAATGAAGGCGCTGCGCTATGCAAGAACGATTTCTGATGATATTACTGCCGTTCATGTTGCGGTGGATCCTCAGGAATCTGAAAAAATTCAAGCTGGATGGCAGGAATGGGGCGATGGATATCGTTTATCCATATTAGAATCTCCCTATCGTCATTTAATTGAGCCGCTTGTTGCGTACATAGAAACCTTATTAGAACGATTGGAGCCTAATGAAGTCGTTACGGTCATTGTTCCTCAATTCGTCAGTAAAAATCCTGCAACAGCGATTCTGCATGCACGAGCTGCGGATACATTGCGGAAAGCGCTGATTCATTATCCGAATGTTGTCATCACGGAAGTCCCATATGATATTGACGATCTTTAATCAGGATCTGTAGAAAAAGGAAAATTATCGATGAAAGTAATAGTGATTGGCTGCGGTACCTTCGGTTTGAATGTTGCGATTGAAATGGACAGGGGCGGGCACGAAGTATCGGTAGTGGATATTAAATATAAAAGCTTTGAGATGCTTCCGGATTCTTTCCATGGAAAGCGGATTAATGGGGATGCGCTTGCACATGATGTCCTTGATCGGGCGCATGTTGATCTGGTCGATGCTGTAATATTGACAACTACGGATGATATTCTGAACCTGACTCTGTCTCGGATGTTTCAGGATAAGTTCCATAAGAGTAATATTATTGCTTTGAACACAAAGCCGCAGTATCGTATGTTTTACGATAATATGAACATTCAGACAGTATCCATGGTAAGCTGGGGTATTTTGCGGATAGAAGAGTTATTGACAAATAAATTGGAACAATCTCCGTATTCACTGGGAACGATCGAGGTTGGTGTCTATAACGTCGTTGTTCCAAAAAGCGATATGAAATTTTTGTCGGATGATCTTCTGAAAGTAAAACAATGCATCATTTTTGCATATACACATAATGACAAAACAATGAGTCTCTCTGAAGGAATAACGGTGGAATCGGGCGATGTATTGCACGTAAGCACCAATACAGAAGGGCTTCGTAACCTTTATATGAGTTTGGGAATGAAAACAAAAGAAGGGATGAAATGAATATTCTAATTGCTTCAGCAGGCAGAACCAGTTCACAGTTGGCTAGAGTTCTCATTTCTCAAAAGCACAATGTTTCAGTGGTTGAATCTCGTCCGGAAGTACTGTCGCTGGTTCATAAAGAGTTGCCAACAGAAATCATTTATGAAGGGGATTTTTTAGATATTCCAACGCTGGAAAGAGCCGGTATCAAAGATGCTGATGTTCTTGTCGCTGGCACCGATGATGATCATTTGAATCTGCTTTTATGCTATCTCGCTGAAGAAAGATATCAAGTCCCTCGAAAAATTGCACGTGTCAATAATCCAAAACATGCCTGGCTGTTTGACAGCTCATTCCATGTCGATTATGCGCTGAACCAGGTTGCATTGTTGTCGATGATGATTGAGGAAGAAATTTCGACAGGACATATGATGGTCCTTCTCAAGCTGGGGAAAGGTAATTTTTCATTAGTTAAGGAAGTCGTTCCGGCAAATGCCCCGATCATTGGCAAGTCACTGAAAGATCTGGGACTCCGATCTGTTATTGCTGCAATTATTCGCAATGACGAAGTGATTCCACCACACGGGGATACGGTTTTCATGGAGAATGACGAAGTCATTGCACTCGTGGATCGGGAAAGTGAAACACATCTTGCAGAATTATTCAATTCGTTATCGTTTATCGATTCCGCAAAAAAAGATTCTTAATCGGCGATGATTTCGTTGTAATATGCGTGTCATAAAACTTCAAAATCAGCTCTTGATTTTTTCTTGTATATGATATAGTTGAAGAATCAATATGAAAAATTACAATTCTTTCTTCTTTTTTGGTTATTACTTTTATCACACTAACACACCAGGTGCAGAGTGATCTTTTTGGTTAAGTGAATTTGTAAACAGAGACCTCCTGCACAAACAGGAGGTCTTTTTTTTATATTTTTCAAACAGGAGTAGTAGCATCATGAAAAAATTATCCGTTCTTTCTTTATTAATTGTTGTTTTGGCTTCTGCCATTCTCACCGGTGTCGTTTATGCTCAGGATGAACTTATTCAAATTGGTGTCTTGCAGTTAGTGGAACACGCTGCACTTGATGCTGCAAATTCCGGATTTGTTGCCGGATTGAAAGATTCCGGATTTGAAGAAGGGAAAAATATTGAGATCGACCAACAGAATGCCCAGGCTGATCAGGCTAACCTGATGACCATCAGCGACAGGTTTGTCAAAAATAAAGTGGATTTGATCTTGGCGATTGCAACACCCGCAGCGCAGGCTGTCGCTTCTGCCACAACAGAAATCCCGATTTTAGTGACAGCCGTAACCGATCTCGTCGGAGCAAGACTGGTAGAAAGCAATGAAGTTCCAGGTACCAATGTCTCCGGAACAACCGATGCAGCCCCCATTGATAAACAACTGGCGTTATTAATGGAACTGTTCCCTGAAACAAAAACCTTGGGTATTATCTACAATTCTTCAGAAGTGAATTCAGAAATCCAGGCGAAACAAGTTGAAGAAGAAGCAACGAAATTGGGCCTTGCTGTTGAAAAAGGAACGATTACATCGGTCAACGATATCGAACAGGTCGCTTCATCTTTGAGCAGCAAAGTAGATGCAATCTATGCGCCTACGGACAATACTATTGCCTCGGCTATGCCAAATCTGGCCAAGGTAACCGAAGAAAAGAAGATTCCTACCATTTGTGGTGAACCTGGAATGGTAAAAGCAGGCGGTTTGATGACGATCGGTATTGATTACTATAAGTTAGGTTATCAGACAGGATTAATGGCTGCCCGAGTTCTAAAAGGTGAAGCAGAACCTTCAACCATGCCAGTCGAGTCTTTAAAGGATGTAGATATTGTTCTGAATCAGGATACGGCTGATGCTATCGGATATACTTTCCCGGAAAGTATTTTGGAAAAAGCTGCCATAGTCTATCCTGAATAACATCCGTTTTGTTTGTAATAATAAAAAAATATCCTCGTCGAGAGGATATTTTTTTATCTGTCAATTATTAGTTGGATTTTTGTCATCTTTTTACGAAATACTGTGATAAGTCTCTGGCGACGATCGTATTTGGAAAAATGGATTGTGCTTCAGCCAGAATGTCTTTTTCTCTGTGACGACGTGATACATGCGTCAAATATAGCTGCTGCACGCCGGCTGTTTTAGCAAGCATTGCAGAAGATTTCGCTGTCATATGAGAAAATTTTTTCGCCAGGTCGATTTCTTCTTCTAAATAGGTTGCTTCTATAACCAGCGCATCTGCACCCTGAATATATGAGATCAATGAATCAGTCTCGCCGGTATCTCCGACGACAGCGAGGGTTGCACCTGGTTTGAAGGGACCTAATACCTGATCCGGTTCAATAAAGCGGCCATCCGGAAGTGTTACACCTTCTCCATTGGTAAGATCACGCCGCCAGGGACCCGGCGGTATTGCCAGTGCTTCTGCTTTTTCTGGAAGGAACGGGCGTCGACCACGTTCCTGGAATAAATATCCAACCGAGTCAGAACCTCGATGAATGACGGGGAAACAACTGATAGAGAAATTTTTCTCATCAATAAAGGTTCCATAGGTCAAATTATGAAAATGAAGCTGAGCTGGGATCTGACTGCCGCGTAATACAACGGTATAAATTAGATCTTGAATGCGGTAGATTGCATCTTTCCCGCCATAGATATCCATATCTTCCATACTCTCCCAGCGGATCAAGGTCGCAAGAAGACCTGCCAGTCCGAGAATATGATCCAGATGTCCGTGTGTGACCAGTATTTTATTCAGATTTTTGAATCCTGCTCCGGCAGTCAAAATCTGACGCTGCGTTCCCTCTCCGCAATCCACCAGATAGCGATGATCTTCATGCTGAATCAATAATGAAGGCAGACTGCGATGGACGGATGGCGCAGATGCAGAGGTTCCTAAAAAAAGTAATTCGAACAAATTTTTCTTCCTTTTGAGGCGATCGATGAATAAATCTACACAATTTTACCAGAGAGTACGAATAACCAGTAATTCGAAAACGCAGACTTATTCAATAAAGTAATTTCAAATAGGGGGCGATTGATTCGAAAGGTCGGTTTATATTTCGAATCGCTGGCTCTACTTGACTTTAAGCCGTGAATGAGCTTTAATTAATATGGTGGCTGGCTTATGGGTGACCCCCTCATCTATAATGTCCAGACCACCTTTTTATTTTGATTATCGATGAAAAAATGCAGGTGTGTTTATTGATAGTTGGAGCCCGAAATACTCAAATAGCAAAAAAATCAGGATTTAATCAATTTTTTGAAACATTGACTTGTTATTCGAATTCAGAGTGAAAACCTATTGTTGTGATATTTTCACATTTCACGAAAAAAATACTATAACAAAAAATCTTCATCATATTTCGAATTACTGATTGATATACCGATTTCTTGCGATGCGGTTTTTTTATCCGTTATACTTAAATAATTACATCCTTTTATTATTGAGAAAAACACTCTTTACAGCATGAAACAGCAAATTGGGAGATGAAAATGAACAAAGATATCCATGAAAAAATGAAGACGATCCTTTTGGGTACTTTAACGGTAGGCGTGATTGCTGGAATTTCCGGAAATATTGTTTATGATTATTCGATCAACAGAAACAGAAAATTCTTCTTTGGACCGACTTTATGGAAAAACGATTCAATGACGAGAGGACAATTCCTCAGAACAGATGTGGCAGAGGAAGCTTTGCATTGGGCTGAACGAACTGAAATTTCCGAATTGAACGAAAAAGCATTTGATGGTGTTGCACTGCATGGATATTCTTTCATGCAAAAAAAGCATTCAAATTTATGGGTAATCGCTGTACACGGCTATGCTGGAATGGCTTCCCAAATGTTTCCTGTTGCAAAAATATTTTATGAGCGAGGTTTTAATGTTTTGCTGCCGGAATGCCGCGGCTCAGGTAAAAGCGGCGGGAATTGTTTTGGTATGGGCTGGCTTGATCGTAATGATATCTTAAAATGGACCTATCAGATCATTGACAAAGACCCGGATGCCAGAATTGTATATTATGGAGTATCCACAGGAGCTGATGCTGTGATGATGGCTGCCGGTGAATCATTACCTTCCAACGTTCGATGTGTGATCGAAGACAGCGGTTATTCTGATCTGATAGGCTTGTATAACCATCACTTTGAACGACATTCGATTCCTTGGTTTCCGCTTCATGTTGCAGCCAGCTTTGTGACAAGAATTCGAGCCGGATATTCGTTTTTTGACGCTTCCGCAATCAATCAGGTGGCAAAGAGCAAAACACCAATTTTATTTATTCACGGCGGACGCGATAAAGAAGTTCCTTCTGAAATGGTTTATCAATTATATAATTCCACAAATTGCGTTAAAGATATTTTGGTGATACCGGAAGCTTCTCACGCATATGCGATGTATGTCGAACCAGAACTTTATTGGAAAAAGATCTGGGATTTTACCGACCGTTTTATTGACAATTCAGAAGAGGAAAGAGATTATCGTTCAAAGATCATGGGGCAGATTAATAAAATTCGAGGAAAATAACCATTGATCAGTTAAAACTGAATTTTCTTAAAAAATACCGCGAATTTTCTTGCGCCAGATTCCTTTTTTGTAATAAACAATCATGAAAATACTGGCAAGTGTCCAACACGATGCGATGCATACAAAGATCAGCCGGGAATTTCCCGTCAGTTTGACGATCAGATAAGCGGAAGAAACGCGCAAGATAACATTGCAGAAGAAACTGGCCATGAGCGGAGCCACGGAATCCCCGGCTCCACGCACAGCGCCGCTTAATATCACATACGTATTTACAAGAATATATCCGGCGCTGAGTGTGCGTAGAATGTTTGTTCCGGTTTTTACGACATCGATGTCTTTGGTAAACCATGACATTACATTATCGCCGAAGACAAAGAGCAGTGCAACCAGACCGATTGTAGTAAATTGACTTAGAATAAGCGTCTTTTTAATGCCACTCTGTGTTCGTTGAATTTTTAATGCCCCGATATTTTGCCCGACAAATGTAGTAATTGCCGTTGCAAAAGAATTCATCGGCATCATTACGAATTGATCGACACGGGTTACGATTGTATAGGATGCAATCAGGACTGAGCCAAAACTATTGATCAAATTTTGCTGCAATAAAAAGCCTACAGAAAAAATGGCGCTCTGGAGACCGGCTGGCAATCCGATGGAAATTAATTCTTTCCCGATTGACCAATCCGGTTTAATTCCGCTCAAATTTATGTCATATTTTTTCTGAGACAATATCAGATAAATAAAAGTAACGACTGCAGCCGTTGTTTGAGCCAGAAGCGTAGCATAAGCTGCGCCTTTGATTCCGAATTTCAGAATCACAACAAAAATGTAAAGAAAGATTCCATTGATTATATTGGATACAATCAGAATAACCAGCGGAATGATCGAATCGCCCATTCCGCGTAAAATGCCGCATAAGATATTATAGAAAAAAACCGAAATGATCCCGAGAAACATAACCCGTGAGTAGGTTAATGCCATATCAAAAATTTCAGCGGGTGTATGGATCATTTGCAGGAGCCATTTGATGATAAACAATCCAATACCTGTGAACAGGATTCCACTGAAAACGGTTAACCAGATAGAAACTAAAATGGATTTGTTTAATTTTTCATTGTTCTTTGAACCGCAAGACTGCGAAACGATGACAGTAGCGCCGGTGGAAATCCCTGTAAATAATCCGATCAGCAGGTTGTTCATCGGCGAATAAACACCGACAGCTGCTAATGCATTGCTGCCGATAAAATTCCCGACAATGATAGAATCAACGGTATTGTAAAGCTGTTGAAAAATATTGCCAACAAATAACGGCCATGAAAACAGAAGAAGCTGCCGAATGATACTTCCTTCTGTCATGTCGAATCTGGCTGTATGAGTTTGTTTTTGCATTCGGATAACGACCGAGTCCTTTTAAAAAGATATGCAAAAAAGCAACTGGATTGACCAGACGGCTGCGTCAGTTTTCCATCAATGGCAAGTCGATCAATGTGTCCCAGAAAAAGGCAATTATGGCAGTTAAGAATAAAAGCGATTGCTCTTCTGTTTCAGTTTTTTGAATTTTGCTGATCCGGTTGCTTACCATTTCAGCTTTCTTCTCTGCCGAGAAAATGGCTTCCAGCCGTTTTTTTGCATCCGCGTCTTTGCGGATAATCTCATAAGCATAATGACATTTTATTACACCAGAGTTTTCAAGTTCCCTGATATCATTTATTCGGATACTCTCTGTCAGACGGTTAAAGGATGGTTTAAAAGAATAAACGCATTTTTTCCGAAGCATTGGCTGATAATGGCAAAAGCCAACCAATTTTTCATCGGAATCATATAATAAATTTGGAATCATCCCATCAAATTTAAAAAGTCGATTGTGTGGAGTAAGTATATCCAATGCTCCAATTTTTTCATGGTTACCGTTCATCAGTGTCAGGCGTTTCTGATTGGCATTCAATTTTTTTAATGGGTGTCTTTCTTTTTTTTCAGAAACAGTGTAGTAAGAAAAGATTTCTTCAGGTGTTTGATTTCCGGGATTAAAAGGATTATAGGAACCGATAATGAATGCTTTCTTCTCTTTTAATTCCTCCGGCTGTTGATAAACGAATGGACTCGCAAAAGAAAACGCGTAATTATGCTGACCATCAGAAAAATGTACTAAACTCTGAACGTTGCCTTCAATCGGAAATTTGATATCCTCGAGATTCATTTTCTCTCCGTTATATTACAGAATGATTCTATGTACTTATATATGATTATACTCTGATTCCCGCCCATATTTCGAATCATTGGCGATGCGAAATATGAAGAGAATTCATCGTGGATCTAATGGCTTTGCGTGAAACGTAAAAGCTATACAATTACAAAATTCCCATTTTATTGAGGCTTTCCTAATTTCATATTATTGTTGCGCCATGAGATCTTCTTGCGTGAAGTTAAAATCTTGAAGATCATGCTGACGATTATTTTTGGCTTAAAAATTGCACACAATTCAATAAAGAGAATTTGGAAAAGGTAGAATGGGAAACGGCGGTATTTTGTTCGATCTGAATATACTCCCTATGAATTTGATCAATAACAGAAATCTGGGCGAATTACCCGGATTGCAGGTATTCTCCGCTCCCAAAAAATGTGACAAATCACGCCAAAATGATGTGCTGATTGTATTAATCTCTTCGGGAAATCTTCACCAGTACGACCAGGAATTGGCAGTCTGGGGAAAAATTATCTCGAACGGGTATTTTTCAGCTCGTGGTTCTTTCACGATGGGTATCAATGCGGCAGTGAAAAAGATTGGCGATTATTTACAAAAGACATGTCCCGGAATGGTGCTTCCGAATGTTGTCATAAATATGATTGTCATGCGTGATCGGACTTTAATGATCGGTCATACAGGGCCGGCAAATACAACGATTGTCTATGCGGATCATATCGATAATTTTTCGAATGAGCTTTCAATCGGCTTTGGGCAGGGAGAGCAAAATGTTCGGTTTTATCAAGCTGAAATTCATTCGGGCGATTTGATTCTGATGTGTCCCTATATTCCTAAAGGGTGGACAAATGAAGCGATTTTGGATGCAACCAGCGAGAGCCCGCTTAATGTGGTTCGATATTTATTGGATCAGGCACACGGGAATTTGCAGGGAGCTGTGATTCAAGTTAAAGCTGGTCATGGCGAGATTCTGTATCGATACAAACCACCGATATCTACCAACATCGCTTTAGGATTCGAAAATGAACCGGAACGAAAACCGGAAATTCCGGAAAAACAATCCACAAACGCTAAAAAGACTGCGAACCTGTTGTCTTCAGAGAAAGCTGTAAGTTTGATGGATAAACCGGGAGTACTGATGGGCAATGATCAGGAATCAGAACGTCCATTATATCGGCTGAGAGTACCTTTTGAATCGTTGCCTGATTTTAATCCGTTGGAAAATATCACGCGTGAAAACCAGTTGCATGAGGAATATGTTGCAAAATCCGATGAAGAGAGCAATGGCGCAACTGAAAAATTCGTTCAAGAAGGGACTGATAATTTGAAGGTTCCGGACGAGAAATCATCAAGTTCGGACGCGCAGAAAGCGGAAGAATTGGGGACATTTTCCGATGCTGGAAGTACGGAAGCCGAAAATTCTGTAGATTCGAGACATGATCCTACAGATCCCGCAATTCCGGATCAACGAACACTTAGTGCAAGAGAGCGAATTGCTCGAAAAAAATTATCTCTAAACGATAGCGCTCTAAATGAAAAAACGATAAAAAAAAAGAATACGAAAAACCTGATTTTATTATTGGTTTTCGGTTTTTTAATTCCAATTTGTACCGCACTCATCTTCTTTTTCATCTATTCCGGTCGCGGGAAAAATGAAATCTATCGCGAAAGTTTAGGTCTTGCGGTCGATACAGCAAAGGTGGCAGTACAGCAAGCGGATCCCGTATTGAGAAGAATTTCATGGGAAAAAGTTCTTGAGTACCTGGATGAGGCTGACCAATATGGCTCATCCAAGGCATCTACTGATTTGCGATATCAGTCCTATGCGGAATTAGAAAGCATCGAAAAGGGCAAACAAACAATCTACCATTATGCTTTATCCAATCAGTTACCCAATGGGACGAATCTGATTCGTATCGAATCTACTCCGCAATATGTATATGCTCTGGATCAAACGACAGGAAGCATTCTGCGTTTTTTTATTTACAGCAACGGTTTAACACTGGATAATTCATTTCAATGCAAACCCGGGACCTATCCGATCTATAAAAAACCGGGATCAGAATCATCCCCTCTGGACCAAACTGATTCGGAAGCAACTGAGCAGGAACTTGTTGTAAAGAGTCTGATTGATTTTGTGATTTTGCCAACAGGAGAATTCGGAAACATCACGTTGGCAGCGATTGACGGTGAAGCAAATTTACTTTATTGCGCTGCTGAAGGAAAAAATTCCGCTGTCCATTTGGAAACTCCTCCGATTGGATGGTTGGGTTTGGATGGACTGTTCTTTGCATCGAAGACGCTGTTTGTTTTAGATGCAAGGAATGAGGCAATTTGGAAATTCGATTTTCTGGACGACGATGGATTTTCCACAGAACCCAAAAGCTATTTTGGAGCCGGAGCTCCAAGTATGCGTGATGTCGTTGATTTCGTTGTGTATGGAGATTATTCATATCTGCTACGGAGTAACGGCACACTGATTTTCTGTGATTATACGGGTTATGATCCTGCCTGTTCTTATATTTTTGAATTGAAGAATGCCGAGGGTCAACTGATTGACTTGACAAAAAAGCATATGATCCAAATCCGAATGAACGCTTCTCCGGATACTTCGCTTTATCTGATGGATGAGAAACGACAGTCTGTTATTAACATGACTTTGAAATTGAATCTTATCCGATATATCGTACCGGATCGCTTTGCTGGAGAAGGAGGAGGAAAAATTGTGACCGGGTTCGGTTTATTGAATACTTCCAACATTGTATGGGCATCCGGATCGGATCTCTATATTGGTCAAATGCCTTGAATAAACTTTAAGACAATCTGATTATTGAGCCATCAAGATATTTTTAAATTTTCATCAGCAATTCGAAACGAGGGAGAATTGCTGATGAGATCGAATATTGTCTTACGGTACGTAAATCTGATAACTGAATTCGCAAAAATTTTCTTCGCCGTTGGACAGTGCATAAGTTGCTTCAAATTTACCGTTCGCATTAGTTTCTTCCGGCGCCTTCATCGGAATATTGATCAGAAATGTTTCTTCAGGGACGACGCTTTCAACTGGTAGTGCATAGGCATATTGTTTATCTACTTCAGCTTTTAGACCGCTCAGGTATTGAATGGTCACTTCTTTGCCCCAGGTTTTTGGACCGATGTTTGTAATTTCAACCTGGAAGGAAAAAACGGAACCGCGGTTGAATTGCCCATAGTAATAGGGACTATTAACCTTTGCTTCACAATCATATCCCGAGGGATTCGGTGTTCGGGTAGGTTCAGCCGTCGGAGTTAAGGTTCCTCTGGGAATTGCTGTTTTTGTTGCCGTCGGCATATTTGCAATGATCGAAAGTGTAGCAACCTGTTTTTCATAAGAGGCAACTTTTTCTTCCAGTGTCTTCACACGCAAATCCAATGCTGAAAGAGCGGCATCAAATTTCTCGGTCACGGCTGTTTCGATTTGTTTTATCAGCGCATTCATATCGATGGAAATCAGTGGCGTCTGATCCTGGGGGATGGGAGCGAAGCTTAACGTCAAAAATAGGACGATTAATGGCACCAAGCTAATTTTTAGAATTCTTTTTTTCATTTCAACTCCTGTTTGAAGAATAACTTTCTATTATGAATTAATCTTAACATATCTTATTCATTTTTCGCCATACAGGCCTGTGATCTGAAAAATAAAAAGAGTTCTTTATTGTTGTGATATTTTTACACTTCGCACAAAAACATTACGATAACAAGTAATTTTCGATTGATTCGAATAACACGTCGATATTTCGAATTACGCAGCGCCAATAAAAAACTCATAAATTTTGAATTTATCGATCATAAAATATGCATCTATGCTAAAATTGACGAAATATAATCCAATTGGGAGAATTCAATCATGAAAAAAGGAATAATTTTTGCAATTATTGTTTTGGCTGTTGCAGCCATTAGTGGTTTTGCATTTTTTCAATCCGCAGAAGCGGCATCTGACGATGTAATTCGGATTGCTACTGATGCAACTTGGCCTCCATTTGAAATGGTCGATGAAGAATCAAAGGAATTGACCGGTTTCGATATCGAATTGGTCAACGCAATCGCTGAAGTAGAAGATCTGAAAGTTGAATTCGTCAACGTCGCTTTTGACGCCGTGATTGCCGGTTTATCTCAATGCCAATATGATGCTGGGGCCTCAGGGATTTCCATTACGGATGAAAGGAAAGAAACGATGCTTTTCTCTGATCCATATTATGCTGTCGGTCAGATTATGTCGATCAATGAAGGAGTCACCGGCCTTGTTAATAAAGAAGACTTCAAAGGAAAAACAATTGGTGCTCAAACCGGGACAACGGGCGCTCTGATGGCTCAAGAATGGGAAGAGGAAGGTCTTGTAACCTATAAAGGCTACGATACCATTGATCTTGCCTTCATGGATCTTAAGAATAAGCAAATTAATGCTGTTTTGACTGATAACACTGTTGCCGAGGGGTATGTCAATTCTCTTGGTGGACTGCAGACCACGGGCGAGCTTTATTCTTCTGAAGATTTAGGCTTCGCATTCTGCAAGAAAGAGACTGATCTTCAGGCGAAATTCAATGATGCGTTGAAAAAATTAAAGGAAAGCGGTAAGATCGACGAACTGGTGAAAAAGTATTTTGCTGTTGCGGAATAACCAATTTTTCTAAATGGACAAGATCAATTCAGGCGTGTCCATCTTTCAAAAATGAAAAGAAGAGGTGCATCGGGATTCCGGTACACCTCTTTTTCTTCATTCTCATGTGGCAGAAGATTGCTTCACCTCCTGTGTAAGGCTCCCATGGCACGCTGTCATTGTGAGGCGGGCATCAGCCCGACGAAGCAATCTAAAGTATTAATCAAATAAATAAAAATTGTCAGTTTATTGATTTCGCAAGAAGATCAATAAACTGACAATACATACAATACATGTTCGGAATCGCTGAATTCAAGCGGATTCCACCTGGCATTATCAATTTATAGATTTAATTTGGGGATGCGCAGCGACAGACAGCTCAATCCGCCATCCTGTTTTTCAAATTCACTCATTGGAACCGGAATTGTTTTAAAACCTGCTTTTTCAACCTGTTCAATCGTACGATCGAAACCCTGTGGGATGATCACATAATCATTGATGCGGATACAATTCGATGCGTATCCCTCTTCTTCTGTTGTCACAATCCGATTAAATGCTTTCAATTCCGGATCATTCGCAATTTGCGGAATGGAAATGAACGTATGATCACCCAGATAAGACATGCCAGTTTTTAAGTGAAGAACGGATTTGTAATCGCGGATGCTGATAGTACTGCTGGTAAAGCCGTATTTTTTCAGGATTTCGGAAAGCTGGCGAGCCCCTTCATCATTCGTTCGGCGCGATAATCCGATAAAAAAGTGTGTGCCGACCTGGCATATATCTCCGCCTTCCACTGTGCCTGGTGATTGAATTATTTCAATTTTTGTCCCATAGAGTTTTTCAATCAACGGAAGAACTTTCTTTTCCTCCCCTTTTCTGGAGGGAGCCTGAAAACCGGCAATTACTGCAACTCGGTCTGTCACAATTGCTGGATCTTCGATAAAACAGGAATCCGGATAATCGTTGTCCTCTGCTAACACGGTGACTCGTAAACCGCATTGTTCTAATGCGCGAATATATGCTTTATGTTGTTCCCTGGCAAGGGCTGTATCAGCTCTGCCCAGGAATCCCGGCGTAATGCCATCTGCAAAATTCTCACTAGGAGTCCTTACAATCGCTTGCTCAAAAAGTTCCATGAATTGATGTTCCTTTTTTTATTTGATGTGTGTAAGATATAAATAAAAAACCTCCGAAAATGACTTTTCGGAGTGTCTTTAGGTCAAAAATTTATAAAATTTTACTGAGAAAAACTTTCGTTCGTTCTTCTTTCGGATTTTGGAAAAGTTCGTCTTTTGGAGCTTCTTCAACGATTTTCCCTTCGTCCATCAGAATACAACGGTCAGCGGCAGCTCTGGCAAATCCCATTTCATGCGAGACGACTACCATGGTCATCCCTTCCTTTGCAAGTTGAATCATAACTTCCAGTACTTCCTGGATCATTTCCGGATCAAGCGCACTGGTGGGCTCATCGAACAGCATGATTTTTGGATTCATCGCGAGGGCACGGGCAATTGCGACCCGCTGTTGCTGTCCTCCGGAGAGTTGTGAGGGAAAAGATTCCGCTTTATCCGGAATTCCAACTTTGTCCAGAAGGATCATTGCATTTTTTAACGCTTCTTTTTCACTGCGTTTGCGTACAACTTCTTGTGCCAGCATGATATTTTTCAATACAGACAAATGAGGAAATAGGTTGAACTGCTGAAAAACCATCCCGACTTCCATGCGCAGCTTGTTGATGTCTTTGTGATTTACAACCGAAAGGCCGTCAACAATGATGTCTCCATAATCGATTTCTTCCAAATTGTTGATACTGCGGAGAAGTGTGGATTTACCGGAACCGGATGGCCCGATGATCATTACCACTTCCCCTTTGTAAATATCGAGCGATACGCCTCTCAATGCGTGAACATCGTTTCCGCTGAAGTATTTGTGAACATCTTTGATCTGAATGATTGGTGTTTCTTCCATGTTATTTCTCCATCTTCGTCTTCTTTTCAATGATTTTCACGATACGGGCTGAAATCAACGTCATCAGCAAATACAATAAGGCGATCATTGCCCATGTTTCGATGGGAAGGAATGTTTTTGACATAAATTCCCTGCCTCTGCGGGTCAAATCAGCGACAGCTACAACGGAAACCAAAGATGAATCTTTTAATAAAGAAATGAATTCATTACCAATTGCCGGCATAATCGTTCGATATGCCTGAGGAAGAATCACATATCGCATGGATTCCCATTTTGTCATGCCAAGTGAACGTGCAGCTTCCATCTGTCCTGCGGGAAGTGATTCGATTCCCGCTCTGACAATTTCAGCCATATAAGCAGCGTAGCAAAAAGAAATTCCGATGATTGCCATCATGACAGGATTTGCGAGGAAATTCTTCAATGGTTCAATATTTAATGATTCCCCGATTTTTATAACGATTGCAGGAAATGCAAAATACCATACCAATAATTGAACTAACAATGGAACACCACGCACAAGCTCAATGTATAAAGAGGTCAACCCATATACTACTTTATGCTTCGAGACTCGCCCTAATCCTGCAATCAGTCCGAAAAACATAGTCAAGATAAAAGATATGACCGTTACCTCAAGTGTGACGAAAATTCCATCCTCGGTAAAGTTTATGATGCGTTGATATGGATCAGGTCTTAAAAATGTCAGCAGGATGATGAGCGCCAGGACCAGTACAACCAATCCCCACCAAGGATCGATTTTCGACAGCTCACCGACCTGCGGGAGGTTCATTTGCAGCCATTTATTATTGATGTCATTTTTTGATTTTTTTGAGATCATAAGCCTGTTGTGCCGATACTTTCAGAATCGATTTTTAAAAAAAGACTACTACAATAAAGTCAATTTTAGCACAGACTTCTTATCCGTTTTCAGGTGTTATGACCATTCTATTAATTTGAAATATGAAAAGAATTCATTGTTGTACATATGTTTTTACACACCGCGCAAAAACATATGTACAACAAAAACTTTCCTCTTCATGACGAAAACAAATTTATTTTTTCAACATCGTTTTCATGATGTTTTCAATCAAATTCGCCGCTTTTTCACGTGAAAAATCCTTACAGATGGCTTGATATCCGTTCATTCCCATTTCCCTGCATCGTTCCCGATCAGCAGCCATCGCAGTTACCGCATTTGCCAGTGCCTCGGCGTTTCCGGGTTCGATAAAAATACCGGCATCGTAGGTTTCGACAAGCTCCCGGATCACACCGTCGATTTGAAGTAGGACCGGTTTTCCTGCTGCCATTGTGTCAAAAACTTTATTTGGATACGTCGTTTTAAATAATGGGATGGGTTTTAATATCGCAAGCCCCATGTCCGAAGCAGCCATCACATTCGCAATATTTTCTTTTGATACGGGTGGTGTGAAAATCACATTCTTTAATTTTTTTTGAGAAGCATTTTCCATCAATCTGGTTTTGTCTTTGCCACTGCCAACCAGCACAAATTTAATGTCTTGACGGTTGCGAAGCATATCCGCTGCATCCAGTACGATATCCAGATCATTGGCCGGACCGTGTGCTCCGCAATACATAACCACAAATGATTGGTCAAGATGGTATTCTTTGCGAAAAGTTTCTCCTTGATCCGATGAGCGGAACATTTCCGGGTCAGAGCCGTTTGCAACCAGAGCTGGAATCTTTCCACATTTTTTTTGGATGGAGGGGATAAACCCAGGTGAATTTACAATCAACCGATCCGCATGCAGATACAGGAATTTTTCAAGTTTTTTTGAAAAATAAATTAATAATGGATTTGTCAGAACGCCAAGTTCGATCGCAAAATCCGGCCAAAGATCGCGGATTTCAAATAAAAAACCGGCTTTTTTGCATTTGGCGCTGAGCCAGGCAGTCAATCCCTGAAATAGATTCGGTGAGGTTCCCCAGACGATATCTACATCCGGGACGGATAAAGCCTTGAAAAAAGAAGAAATCATGAAACTGAAAAATGCGCACAAACGCGAAAAAAAACCTTTATGCATTCCTTTACTGGTGTAACTGTAAAGAATGTTGATGCCATCGACTTTTGCGGCTTTTGCGGCGTTTTCTTTTTCTCCGGTCAAGTAACTGACCGGGCTTGTGATTACTGTAATCTGATGCCCTTTCGTAGCAAGATACCTGGCTATTTCAAAATGCCTGGTTCCTCCTGCATTTCCGGTAGTTGTAAAAGCCTGATGGATTAATAAAATATGCATATTTTCTCGATTGATTCGAAAGTTCGACTTATATTTCGAATTATTTGTCTCAAAACCTTGCTTATAACGAATTTCATTTTATCACAACGATTTTGCTGAATGACCGCATCGATCAGTTCGAAATATGGATTAACCTTTAGGATCAACAAGGATTCATTTCATATTTCGAATCATTGGGACGTATCTGAATCGGATATACATTGCGTATTGCTGGTTGAGCGTTCACATTTACTGAATTAATCCCGTTCAAGGAAACCGCCATTCGGTTTGCAGGGTAAAGGGCGCTGGCGCTTTTCCCGTAACAATTAGGGACAATGCCGGTATTCGTTCGTCGTAAGTCCTTGAAAACCAGCCTGAAATAGCTTGTATGGCTTCCTGTTCAAACGAATCTTCCGTAGAGTATACGGGTTTCCCTGCCCGAATAAGACGTATTGTCAATGGTATTGCGACATTTGTAACCGTGAGATTGAATTCCGGTGTGGCTAATTTCCATCCGGATTCGATCTTCTGTATCTGAAAGTCAAGATCCGGAAGCAGCCAATGAAGTCGGAAATGAAAATCACCCGCTGTTCGTGAGGACGAAATTGGAATGATACGATCTGTGATCATCCAGCCTTCATCTCTTTCAAGCGTACGGGTGTGTTTCAATCCAATTTTTTGATATGCAAAGTGTTCTGCCTCTGCAGATGAAGCTGTTTTCTTAAGGATTCGTGCCTGGTCCCAGTCCAGCCAAAGGAATTTTCCCGCATCGTCCATCGGTTCAATTTGATTGATTAATAATGAATTATGGACAAACGCTGTTTTCAGTCCATTATTCCAAGGCGGAGCGCTGTTATAACGATACGTTCCGGCATCGAGTGCGAGATATCTCCCATTATGGAAAATATGAATATTCAATTGGTCATCATGCGCTGGACGGCTTTGAAACCCGGATGCCTGCAGCAAAGCCCAATTGTGATCATCCCCGATCCGTAGGATCGTATCGTCAAGATAGGATCGGGACTCGGTGCAGGGGAAAATTGAACTGGTTGGGAGCGGGCGATCGATAAACCAGTTATACAATTCATCCCACGGTCCGACAGGAAATACGGTTTGTGCCAGAAATAACTTGCTGAGAGCCTGTAATACTGGACGAAAATCCTGATATTCACCGCCCAAAGGGAATAGATTCGATCCATCATTATGACCAATATTACAAACGCTTCCGCTGATGCGATCTGTGTGTTTAATGAGCCATGTGATCGATCGGCCGATTTTCTGATGGAGGCTTTCAGGCCATTCGATTCTTTTCAAAGAGAGCAATTGATTGACCCAAAGGACCAGTTCCAACATCAAGCGATGATAATTCGGACTATATTGAATGTAAGCACCATCAGGTAAAATTTGATGGTTTAATGCATTTTGGAATTCCCTCCAGCCTAAACGGAACCAGTATTCCGATTGTCTTGCTGCCGGCAGAACACACGCGGCAGTCATAAGACCGGCTGCATCGCTTAACCAATGATTATTGTTTTGCGATCGCGCGTACCTTAAAGTTGAAGGGATGCGGCAGGCATGTTCGTAAATCATTTTTGATAAAATCGCAAGATTTTTATTGTCCGATGGAGACGATTTCAAAAAAACACTGGCGCAGAAGGACAACGTGATGATGCGCATAGCCGATTCCTGCGCAGAAAACCAGTTCTCTCCAAAATATGCAGGATTCTGATCATTGAAATGCTGAATTTGTGTCCAAAAATAATCCTGGTAAACCGGATTTTTTGAAATCATCCATGCGCGAACAAGAGAATACATCCATGAGAAACGAGCTGGTTCCCAAATCAGTTTGATATCTTCATTTTGTCCAGGATGAATTTTCGTCCAGTGAAGTGAGGGGTTTTCAGGTTTAAGACTGAGAACTTCACTCACGTTTTTCATAAAAGGGAAAAAACGTCCATTAAGGATCTTTTGTGCAGTTTCTTCGATGCGATTTGAATCAGCCAGTAAAAAAGGCAGAACTTGATCGGATACAGGAACATTCAACGGTCGAAATCTGCCAATTTCATTACTGGTAAATTTGGGCGCTGCTTTTTTATAGGCACCAAGCCGCAGCCGGACAATGTAAATAAAATAATTCCGAATTTGAAACGGTTTCAGCGATTGAAGCGTTTTTCGGAGATGAGCGATTTTTTGCATGTGCGGATAGGACTATTCTTCATGACCATTGAAAGAACTCAGGTCGGGTATCGAAATCACATCGTTTTCCTGAATGGATTTGACAGCCGCAAAACTCGCCAATGAAGTGTAGAAAAGGTCTTCCATCGGTATTGGCCACTTGGATCCTTCCAGGATGGCATTGATGAACATTTGCAAGGATGCCGAATGCCCTTTATCTTGTCGCAGGATGGATTTCATCTGATGATGATTTCCTTTGTCCCACGTCTCAAGCGTTCGGAAATCGTTCAAAACTGCGATTTTTCCACCTCCAAAGACTTCAAATCGTTCTTTAGGATAAGATTTGTCACCATTTGCCAGGTAACTGATTGTTCCGATGGACCCATTATCAAATTTTATCTGTAGACTCACATTGTCCTGGTTATAACGTCCATTATCCGGTAATGCAATCGAATAGACGCTGGTTGGATGCGATCGGGAAATAAATTGCAGCATGTCAATAAAATGACAACATTCTCCGATGATTCTGCGCCCGCCAATTGCAGGATCCTGTGTCCAGTGGTTGGGCTGAATATATCCGGCGTTGATTGTATAATGCATGGCGACCGGCTCTGGACAATCAGAAAAGAATTCGTACAATTTCTTCCCCATCGGAGAAAAACGTCGATTATATCCAACGGTTAAAATAGGTTCCGAATGGATTTGAATGGCTTGATAAATACATTCAAGTTCTTCGATGGTTAATGCCAGCGGTTTCTCGCAATAAACATTTTTTCCGTTTTGAATTGCTCGCAGAACTTGAGAACCATGCAGATGATGCCGAGTCAGCAGCGCAACCGTGTTGACAGCCGGATCGTCCAGGATTGCATTACCGGAGGTATCCACTTTTTCAAAACCGAATTTGTCGGCGGCATGCCGTGCGCTGCTTCCGCTGCCGGATGCGATGCTAAGCAAACAGAACGGTTTTGTACATTTCTTGAGCGCAGGTAAGAAAGTGGCTGTTGCATAATTTCCGGCGCCCAGCACACCGATTGTGATGGCAAGTGGATGATTTCTGTGGGAGAGTTGAATTGGTTTATTCTGTTGATACGCTTCAGTGTTATTTTGATATTCCAGCAAAACGCCGAGAAAGCGTTCACCTGTTTTGCCGGTGATCAGTTCATATGCTTTTTGACCATCTTCGATCGGAATTCGATGTGTGATCAATTTTTTGACATTCATTTTCCCGGAGGCGATTAAGTCAATAAAACTCTCCATGTTACGGCCTTCTGTCCATCGGACGAAACCGAGCGGATAATCGTGTCCTTTTTCTTCGTATTCTGTGTCATACCGGCCGGGTCCGTAAGAGCGTGAGACGCGGAAATTGATTTCTTTTTCATAATAAAGTTTACGGGGTATATCCAGCCCGACTGCGCCTATGGCAATCACATTCCCGCGGTCACGGCACAGCTGTCCGGCTAGTTCGATTGAATCATTGTCTTTACTTCCAGCGCAGATCAGAACATGATCGAATCCGCGGCTTTTTGTAAAGGGATTGGAGAGCGATTCAATTTCTGTTCGTAAACAGGCATTTGCTCCTAATTCTTTGGCAAGTTTAACGCGATCCTGAGAAATATCGAGCCCTAAAACATGACAGCCTGCTGCCAGTGCAACCTGGATGGTCATCAATCCCAATAAACCTAACCCGATTACTAAGACCGTGTCGTTCAACTGCGGTGCTGCCAAACGGAAACCGTGGATGGCAACAGAACCTAATGTGGCAAAAGCTGCTTCTTCAAAATGGACTTCTGCAGGGATCTTGACAAGCAGATTCTTGGGAATAGTGCAATATTCCGCATGAACAGCATATTTTCCGCCTCCGCATGCTACCCGGTCTCCAACCTGAAATCCCGTCATGCCATCACCCAAAGCAATGATCGTTCCGGAGGATGAATAACCGGGGTACAGCGGTTGATCCAGACGATGAAATGCACTTTCAAGCGTGGTCAGCGCTCCTTCTCGTTTGGCTTTGTCAAGAACCTGTTTTACTAAATCCGGCCTTGATGCTGCTTTTTCGAAAATATTTTTCTCAGCAAATTCGACGAGCATTTTTTCTGTACCGGCTGAAACCAGCGAATATGCTGTCTGAACCAATGCCATTCCTTGGGCGGGACGGGGTATTGGGATGTCTTTTACTTCTGTAGTGCCATTTTTCATGTTTTGCAGGAGTTGTTTCATTATTTCTCCTTATAAGCAATTCGAAAAACTGACAATCCGTCGATTCATGAGAAAAGTCTTTTCGCTTTTTTTTGAATTCCTGTCTTATTATCCATGATTCGGGTTATGAGGAATTTTCTCGATTGATTCGATTGTCTTGTCAATATTTCGAATAGCTTTCTCCTTATAGATCCATTAGAAATATTCATTATTATACTTTATGCACGATGAAAGTTTTTTCTCAGTAATCTGCAATGATTCGAAATATGGGGAGTGTTGTTTTTGCGTGAAGCGTAAAAACAACACTTCAATAGGTTATCTCGATGGATTCGAAAGGTTGGTCAATATTTCGACTTGCCGGATTATTAGAGAAAAAAAGGCATTACTCATTTATAATATTTTTACAATGAAAACTTACGCTGAAATTCTCATATACCATTGGCGAAAGTGTGCGATTCTGATGATCATCGGAGGAATTGCAGGATTTTTGCTGTTTTATATTCTTCCGCATGCTTATAGTGCTTCTGTCTATTTGACGACTGCTATTGATCATAATCGTACAGGTTCACTGGACGAACTGGAAGAAGACCGGATGCTGGGAATTGCAGAAGATATCATCAACTCTGATTTTGTGTTGCAATCCGTCTGTAATCATTCGGAGGCATGTTCAGTGGAAAATTTTCGAAAAAATGCTCGAATCCAACGGACGATTGATTACTGGTCTCTGACCGTCAGCAATGATGACGCAGCAATGGCTGTTACACAAGCCCGTTTATGGCTGGAGACGGCCTATGAGGCTTTGGCAGAAAGCCAGAACCATGCGAGAATGGCAGAAATGCTCGAAATACGATCAGCCGGATTGGAGTCCTGTATTCAGGATTCTGTGACCGGCATCCCTCCTGTCGTCTGTGATGAACCGGATTTTGAAACGCTGTTGAACCAATTACAGAAAACCGCAGAAGAAATCACTCAGGAACGGCTGCTTTCCCATGGAATTTCCTCAGCGATTTTATTTGGACCGATGAATCTGGATCATATCGATTTAAGACAAAACGGATCTTCCCACGGCTTCTTGACATTCTTCGGTTCAACGATCGGATTGTTTTTGTTCCTTTTCAGTATTTTCTTTTTAAAAGAATCTTCGGCGAAATTACAAAGCCCTGGTGTGGATCAATCAGAGCTGTCAGATTCGGAAATCTGATGATCGTATGACGAAAATGAGCTTGAGACGAAACATTTTTCGGATCGTGGAATCCAGGTTATGGTACGGAATTTTTTTCGCATTCTTTTTTTTGCTTCCGATCACATCAATGCCGCTGGTTGTGAAACTGGTGCATTCCGATGTTGTTGCCGCACCATCAGGTCTTTTGTTGGTGATAATTCTGTTTTTCTATGTTTTTCCGCGGCTTCTATCTGGTAATTATCTGTCTGAAAATGCGATTCCGCTGATTTGTTTTATAATCATCAGCCTGATTGCCACGTTGATTTCATTTTTTTATGCAATTCCGGATTATAAAAACGCAAGTGTATATTCTGCTTCGATTTCTGCAGTCCTTACTTTGTTGGTTGGCTTCGGATTCTATCTGGCGTCTTCGCTTTGGGTTCAGGATGAAAGCAGACTGCGTTTCACATTGCGCGTTTTCAATTGGAGCGGTTTTATTGTTCTCCTGTGGACATTTTTACAGGCTGTTTTCTGGTATTCCAGTTATCGCTACCCGAATTGGATGAAGGAGATTCATTTTTTTCTTTCGATCGGTCCTTTATACCGGCAGCGTTTTGTCGGATTTGCACTGGAACCATCCTGGCTGGCGCATCAGTTAAATTTACTGTATCTGCCATTGTGGTTTGCATCGACGATTACTGGCTTTACTTCACACCGCCGGCGCTTTGGATGGCTGACTTTTGAAAGATTCCTGTTCCTGTTCGGCATGGGGATTTTATATTTGACACTTTCACGTGTCGGTTTGGTTGCATTCTTGTTGACAGTGACCTTTTTTGTATTCTCATCTCTTTGGCGAAGACGTTCCCGATTGCTGCGAAAATACAGAAGCAATACAATCTCAATACTGGTTATTTTGATGATTATTTTACTGATTCTGGCGTTCCTTGTGTTTTTAGGTTGGACGCTCAGCAAATTGGATTACCGAATGGCCAATTTGTTTCAGCTTGATTTGCGTGGAAGAAGTGATCCGCTGATGTATCTTGCTGAAAAACTAAGTCTGGCGGCACGCTTTGTGTATTGGGATAGCGGTTTCAAAATATTTAATCAATTTCCGCTCCTGGGGATTGGTTTAGGACATGCAGGTTTTTATATGCCGAATACCTTGAGCGCTTATGCATTGAAACTGGTTGAAGTACGCGATTTATTGTTTCGGACAGAAACGTTATTAAATATCAAAAGCCTCTGGATTCGAATTCTGGCTGAAACCGGAATATTTGGATTTTCATTTTTTTTCACATGGATTCTGAATGTCTGGATCAAAGCGAAAATGATGACGCAGCATAATTCCCGGTTAATTCAAACGATCGGTTGGATGGGCTGTTTTGTTCTGATTGCTTTTCTTTTGGAGGGTTTCAGTCTGGATACTTTTGCATTGCCTTATCTGTGGACCAGTACTGGAATTATCAGCAGTGTAAAATCTCCACTGTCGTCTAATTCTGTGAAGGCGAAGATATGATTTGTAATATGAGTCAGCGATTTAGAGAATTTTCCAAATTTTTCAAATCGCTGAAAACTGAGGGATAGGATTCTGTTTTGAATCGAGGCGACTTGTGAAGCATTCGTTGATCATAACCAGTCTGTGTCTGGTAATACTTTCCTCAAATTTATTAACGAAATCTAAAGTCGATTCAAAAGAATATAACCAATATTTGGCAGATCAAATGCTGTCTGTTTTACAGAATACAGAAGTTGAACCGGCAGATCGTGTACAGATTGCCCGTAGGTTCGGTTTGGTTAGCAGCATACCGGAGGAAATCTCTGCACCTCCGGTTTGGAAGACCGGGATGGAACGTTCCTTTTGGGTTATCAATACCGATACCAGCGAGACGCTCGAAACAGAAGCGATTATTCAATTTATAGGCGGACATATTGTCTGCTGGGTGGAACGGGAAGCGCTCGCATGGATTACTGAGGATTTTTATTCAGAGTTGGAAAAATTTGATAAAGAACTATATCCATTTGAGCATGCGGTCTTTGGCAGCGAATTATCACCGGGTGTTGATAATGATCCCTATATTCATGTGTTATTTACCGGAAAAACCGGCGCTAATATTCTTGGTTATTTTTCTTCCAGAGATGAGGATCCTGCCTGGGCGTCAGCGCATTCCAATGCGATGGAATTATTTATTCTGAATACGAGCCTGATGAAAAATGACGTTTTCCATATCTCGAACACGTTGACTCATGAATATCAGCATATGATCCATTTCGCTTACGATCAAAATGAGGGTTCAGCGATTGATGAAGGTTTATCCGGTTTGGCAGAATATTTGCTCAATACACGCGTCAATACAATTTATGAACAATTGTATCTTTCCAATCCGGATAAATCATTGACCATTTGGCCTGTGAAAGATTCCGGAATTCCTTATTATGGCGGATCTTTTTTATTTTTCAAATATATGACTGACCGGTTGGGACTGGACTTCATTCAAAAAGTAGTTCAGCAGCCGGAGAATAACCTGGATGGACTGGATGCGGCTTTAACCGAGTACCACGGAGCGAAGGAAGCGCTGACCGCTGATGATCTGTTTACAGATTGGATCGTGACCAATTTGGCGTATCTGATCGGGCATCCATATGCAAATTACCGTTACACCGATTATGAGCCACCGATTTCGGCTCAATCGGATGTGATACATTCGCTCGATTGCAGCAACGGGGTTTTATCGTCGGAAGTTATGCAATACGGTGTCGATTATTATCAGATGATTTGTCCCGACGGGAATTATCAGATTGAGTTTTCAGGAAACGAATTTGTATCAATAACAAACCGAAAACCGATCAGTGGAAATTATTCCTGGTGGACCAATGCCGTCAATAATTCGGAAACAAGTCTGCAGCGTGATTTCGATTTTCAATCGATCAAATTGGGAGAAGATATCATATTGGAATATGATATCGATTATTCTTTAGAAGAACAATTTGATTTTATGTATGTGTCTTTTTCAGAAGACGGTGGTTTATCCTGGGAAAACTTTCCGACACTCCTGGGCTCTGATCGGAATCAGTCAGGGTTTAATTTAGGCTGGGGTTATACGGGAAACAGCAACGGAATCCGCCATGAACAGATCGACTTGTCTGCTTTTGCGGGGAAGAAAGTATCCATACGATTTGATTACATCACGGATCAGGCGCTCGTTGCTGACGGTGCTCTGATTGATAATATTCGGGTTGACGCGGTCAATTTCTATGATGATGCCGAATCGGATCAAGGGTATTGGAAGTCATCCGGATTCTTGCGATTATATAATCAGGTACCGCAGCCCTTTGTGAATATATTTCTCAGGCGTTCCGGTGATTCTTACACTACGGAAATTGCACGGATTGATCACAGCGGCTCCACCGTGTATCACTGTAATTTTAACGATGTAGAAACTAACGCATGTTATTTCGGCGTCAGCGCTATGAATCGATATGCTTCGCAAAATGCTGATTATTCCATGAAAATCACGCGATTAGAATAACCTGATTCAATCATTATCCCCCAAAAAAGAGCCGCCAAATATTAAATTGATTTCGCGTTCCGAAATTTGGAAAAGACGCAGACCTCTTGATTTTTTTTGATAATTTATCGAAAGTTCCTCGTTTATTTGAAACCTTGAATCGAAGGAATACTTGGAGACTAATTGGAAGGATTTCGCCGTTTTTCTAAATCTTTTTCCATTTCTTCACGATATTCCTGAGCAGCTCGATTGAATTCGACCAATATGTCCTGCGATTTCTTTTGAATTTCATCCAGCCATTCGCTACCTTTTTCAGGAGCGGCTAAAATCGTGATTACTACACCGGCAATTCCGCCTATGAGGACACCTGTTAAAAAATTACTGATTCTTTTCATCTTCCCTCCAAAGGATACTGATCGAATTATTTTCATAATTCATATGTGAAAAAACGTTCAATTCTTAAAAAAAAGACACATCTTCAATGATAAATTATAAATTTTTTTGTTTCGTTAACAGTATACGGATTTTTGTCGAAAAAGGGTCAAATTACAGCAATTCGAAATATAGACTTAATACTTGCATCAATCGGGAAAAAATGATAACAATATCAGAATTTTACTCTCTGTAATCAGTTTTGTGGCTTCGTTTCTGAACATCATTCAATGACCAAATATTGTTTCATGGATTCGATTCTTGCTTCTGTCAATCCCGGGAATACATCCATGGAGTAGTAGGGATTATTCCCTTCAAAAACAAATGAAGCTGCCACATTCCCGTAAACCAGCGCCAAAGCCGGATCATATGTCTCGTTCAATCCTGCAATAAATCCACCGCAGAAAGCAGAACTGATTCCCACTAAATTGATGATCTTTGTTGAATAAGCTTTTAACCGAACACGTTGGCGATGAATTTTATCCAACAGAAGGTTTTCATGGTTTTCTTTCATAACAACCACCAGGTCAATGCCCCATCCGGCAATTTCATCAGCCATCTGCCACAGATCATCGATTCGTTTCTCAAAAAAAAGGCGTCTGATTTTAGATTCTGAT